>Ga0208887_100252_pt1 | contig 23519 bp, 16 predicted proteins | sample LakWasM106_HOW12_2_FD_183924 | JGI IMG/M metagenome (GOLD analysis project Ga0208887, IMG submission 183924) | Freshwater sediment methanotrophic microbial communities from Lake Washington under simulated oxygen tension - Sediment Metagenome... | ecosystem: Environmental > Aquatic > Freshwater >...
GACTGCACTTGAAAAAGGCAGCCAGGACAATTGCTCGGCAGTTTCTATCCGGGTGACGGAACTCGGCGAAGATACGCTGTCAGAGCTGATTGCCAGCGGCCGCAACCTGAAAGCGCCGGAGAAACTGAATGTCGGCGATGTGCTGGATGATTTCGAGATTGTCGAGTTGCTGCATGAATCACGTGCCAGCCTGCTGTACAAGGTGCGGCATGCGCAGACCCGCCAGTTGTTTGTGCTTAAAACCCTGCAGCCGCTGTTTGCGGAAGATAAAGATACATGCGCAGCGTTGTTGAATGAAGAATGGCTTGCCAAGCGGGTGGTTTCACAATATGTGCCGCAGGTATTCCCGGTTTCTGTAGAAAGGCGCAGCAAGCTCTACTTCATCCTCAGCTGGCATGAAGGCGCCACGCTGCAGGAGCGCCTGGATAACGGCCATCACTTTACCATGGCCGGTGTAGCCAAGATCGGCCTCGACATGATGCGCGGAATCGGTGCGCTGCACCGGCTGAATATCATTCATCGTGACATCAAACCGGCCAATGTGCATCAGGCCAGTGACCAGCGCCTGCGCATACTGGATCTGGGTATCGCGATCAGCAGCGGTATCGGTAAAATTGATGCGATGCAGAATCCCGGCACCCCGAGTTTTATGGCGCCGGAATTATTCAGCGGTGAAGTCGCCAATGTGCGTACCGACATCTACGCCGCAGGTGTCACGCTGTATCACCTGCTGACGCGTAAATATCCTTATGGGGAAATCGAGCCTTTCCAGAACCCCAAGTTCGGTGAACCGATACCGCCATCCAGATACCGGCCGGATACGCCGTACTGGCTGGAAAATATTATCCTGAAAGCGGTATCGCGCAATCCGGAATCCCGCTTTGAAACGGCTGAAGAAATGCTGCTGGCGCTTGAGTATGGTGAGTTGAAGCCTATCCTGGCGCCTGCGAGAACGCCCTTGGTAGCCAGGGCCAGGTTCGTAAAATGGCAGTGGATTGCTATTTTTTCTTTAATTTTGAATTTTTTATTGATTTATTTATTAATCATCGTCTGATTCAGGACGATACTGAGACTTATACAGATTGACACAAAGGATTAAACAAGATGAGTAATTGGGTAAAAGTAATGTTGCTGGAAGATATTCCGAAATTAGGCGCACGTGTCGTGCGTGCAAAAGATAAGGAAATCGGCGTGTTCCGCCTGGCAGATGACCAGGTCTATGCGATCAACAACCAGTGCCCGCATAAAGGCGGCCCGCTGTCTCAGGGCATTGTGTATGGCGACAAGGTTGCCTGCCCACTGCATAGCTGGAAAATCAGCCTGGTAGACGGCAAAGCGGAAGAGCCGGATGTGGGCGAAACTGCATGCTTCAAAACCAAAGTTGAAGATGGGTTTGTGTATCTGGAATTAAAAGAATAAATATAAAAATTATCACGTTTTTTACTTTTTTAATGCATTTCTCACTATCGAGGACGTCATTGCGAGGAGTGTAACGACGAAGCAATCCAGCGCTGGTTAGGCTATGGCAGGTTTGAGTTTTAAAAAACTTCTGGATTGCCACGCGCCGAAAACAGCGCTCGCAATGACTCGCTAAGGAACGCTTGTTGGATACACCTAACCTAAAGAACATGCTTTGAAACAAACAAAATCTACCTGTTGTACTGTGCTGTCTTGTGGCGTTGGCTGCGGCGTTATCATTCATTATGAAAACGGCGTGATTGTAGATTTCGCAATACGAGGACGTCATTGCGAGGAGCGTAGCGACGAAGCAATCCAGTGCTAGTTAACATCTGGCAGGTTTGAATTTCAAAAAACTTCTGGATTGCCGCGCGCCAAAAACAGCGCTCGCAATGACTCACTGAGGAACGCTTGTTGGATACACCTAACCTAAAGAACATGCTATGAAACAAACAAAATCTACCTGTTGTACTGTGCTGTCTTGTGGCGTTGGCGCGGCGTTATCATTCATTCTGAAAAAGGCGTGATTGTAGATTTCGCAATACGAGGACGTCATTGCGAGGAGCGTAGCGACGAAGCAATCCAGTGCTAGTTAACATATGGCCGGTTTAAATTTTAAAAAACTTCTGGATTGCCGCGCGCCAAAAACAGCGCTCGCAATGACGCACTAAAGAATGCTTGTTGGATACACTTAACCTAAAGAACATGCTATGAAACAAACAAAATCTACCTGCTGTTACTGTGGCGTTGGCTGCGGCGTTATCATTCATTCTGAAAACGACGTGATTGTCGATGTGAAGGGCGACCCTGACCATCCGGCAAATTTCGGTCGCCTGTGTACCAAAGGTTCTACACTGCACCTGACTGCCAAACTCGATAACCGGCTGCTGTATCCTGAAATGCGCACCCGGCGTGAAGCTAGCAGGGAGCGAGCCAGCTGGGATGAATCACTGGATTTTGTCGCGGATAAATTTGCCAGAACCATTCAGCAGTATGGCCCTGACAGTGTGGCTTTCTATATTTCAGGCCAGCTGCTGACTGAAGACTATTACGTTTTCAATAAACTGGCTAAAGGCCTGATCGGCACCAATAACGTAGATTCGAACTCACGCCTGTGCATGTCATCGGCAGTGGCCGGCTATAAGGTGACATTGGGGTCTGATGCGCCGCCCGCCTGTTATGAGGACATCGACCATACGAATTGCCTGTTGATTGCCGGATCGAATACCGCTTTTGCCCACCCGATCATTTTCAGGCGCATTGAAGATGCTAAAAAGGCGAATCCAGACCTTAAAATTATTGTAGTGGATCCGCGCCGTACCGATACCGCGGAGTCTGCCGACCTGCATCTGGCAATCTTGCCCGGAACCGATGTTGCCCTGTTTAACGGCATGCTGCATGTGCTGCTGTGGGAGGGCATGCTGGATAACGCTTTTATCAAAGCCAGCACAACCGGCTTTGAGGCATTGAAAGATACCGTTCGAGAATACACGCCGAAAATGGTCGCCGACATCTGCGGCATTAAAGAATCGGATATCCTGACTGCCGCCAAATGGTTTGGCCAGGGCCCCAGCCTGTCGATGTACTGCATGGGCTTGAACCAGTCAATCTACGGTACCGATAAGAATGCAGCGCTGATCAACCTGCACCTTGCGACCGGGCAAATCGGCAAGCCGGGGGCAGGGCCGTTCTCACTGACCGGCCAGCCGAATGCCATGGGCGGACGCGAAGTAGGCGGCATGGCTAACCTGATGTCCGGCCATCGTGAGCTGTCGAATGCCGCGCACCGCGCAGAAATCGCGCAAATATGGGGTGTTGACAGCGTTCCTGAGGCTGCCGGAAAAACGGCCGTAGAAATGTTTGATGCGGTAAAAGCGGGCGAGATCAAGGCGATCTGGATTGCCTGCACCAACCCGGCACACTCCATGCCGGACCTTAACAACGTGCTTGAAGCGTTGAATCAGGCCGAGCTGGTTATCGTGCAGGATGCATTCAGCAACACCAGTACCGGCAAATATGCCGACGTGCTGCTACCGGCCAGCACCTGGGGTGAAAAAGAAGGCTCGGTGACAAACTCAGAACGCAGAATCACCCGCGTCAATCCTGCCGTTGCAGCACCGGCAGAAGCGCGCCACGATTGGGCGATCATGGTGGATTTCGCACAACGCCTGGAGCAGCGGCTGGGTAAGACAGCAACGCTATTTCCTTATGCCGCAACAGAAGATATTTTTAACGAACACCGCGAGACAACCCGTGGCCGCGATCTGGACATTACCGGCTTAAGCTATAGCCTGCTGAATGAACAGGGCCCGCAGCAGTGGCCGTTCAAACCCGGTGACGCCGCCGGTAAGGCACGTTTATATGCAGATGGCGTGTTTGCAACCGCAGACGGTAAAGCACGCTTCATCAACACAAGCTACAAAGCGACGGCAGATAAAATCGATGCACGCCATCCGCTACATCTGTTAACCGGGCGTTTGCGCGACCAGTGGCACGGCATGAGCCGCACCGGTACCGCCGCGCAATTGTTCAACCATGTTGAAGAGCCATTTATCTACATGAACCCGGATGATATGTCGCGCCGCCTGATCAAGGATGGTGACATTGTCAGGGTCAGTAACAAGCGCGGCAGCCTGGTGCTGACGGTAAAAACTACTGATGATATTCAGGTGACGCAGACTTACATTCCCATGCATTGGGGCAGTGAATTCATGAATGGGCTGGGGGTCAATGCCATGATGCCCCCATTGTTCGACAAGACGTCAAAACAGCCGGAGCTGAAGCACACGGCCATCAAGGTGGAGAAGCTGACCTTGCCCTGGCGCATGACCGTCATGCGCGCAATCCGGGATCTGTCGTCACTGCAGAAAATACGGGGCTTGCTGCCGAGGTTTCAATACGCAACCTGTGGCCTGTTTGGCCGTCAGCAGCATGGCTACGCCGGTATGCTCATATTCAAGGCCGCGAATGATGAATCGCCTGACCTGTCACTGATTGCCGAGATCGATGCGATCCTCGATATGACAGATGACATGCCGCTGCTCAACTATCAGGATGATAAACGCGGCATCAGTAAACGTATCCTGGTTGAATCGTCAGGGGGTGAAGACTCCGGCAAGAAGGTGACCGGTATCCGCCTGGTTGGTGAAACCATTGCTTCAGACTGGCTGAAAGAAGTCATGACTTCCGGGGAGTTTACGGCAGAGGTCAGAAGGTGGGCGCTGGCACCGCTGAGTGCGCCGCCAACCGGCCATAGCGGCCGCGGTAAAGTCGTCTGCAGCTGCCTGGATGTGTCAGAGAATGAAATTATCGATGCCGTATCAAGAGGGGCCGACCTGATCACACTGCAAAACAAGCTCAAATGCGGCACGCAATGCGGCTCATGCGTGCCGGAACTTAAAAAACTGATTACCGTTCATGGCAAGGTTTGATTGCAGTCAGCAGAAAACAAGGTCGGCTGACAATTGCTTTAGATTGTTACAAATTGTAAAATCCCGTGGATGCGCATCACCAGCTGCGGATAATTGCAAAAAGTAACATCGTCCAAACCTCTAAAGTAAACATGGAATCATGAAAACAATATCGCCAAAAATGCAACCAAAAATCATCGTAGCTGCAATCATTGCTGCCTACGCCGCACCACAGCCGGTATTTGCGGAAAACAGGGCAGAGGCGATAGAGCTGGGACAGATTGAAGTGGTATCAACCACGCCATTGCCGGGCGTGGGCGTCGCACTGGACCAGGTGCCTGCCAACGTCCAATCGGTAAAAGCCAAGGATCTGGCGCAACAGCACACGCTGGAGTTATCTGATTACATCAACAACAATCTCGGCGGCGTTACCATTACTGAAGGACAGAGTAACCCTTATATGGCCGACGTGAATTTCCGCGGTTTTACCGCTTCACCGCTTGCCGGCGCGCCACAGGGGCTTTCCGTGTTCCAGGATGGCGTGCGTATCAACGAACCGTTTGGCGATACCGTCAATTGGGGTTTGATTCCCCAGAGTGCGATTTCCAGCATTAACCTGATGCCGGGTTCTAACCCTGTGTTTGGCCTCAATACACTCGGCGGCGCGCTATCAGTGAATACTAAAAGCGGTGCCAGTAACCCCGGCCTGTCAGCCGAGATGTCCGGTGGCTCGTGGGGGCGTCGTAATTTTAATGCCAGCTATGGTGGCGTAGATGGCAATGTTGATTATTTCATCACCGGCAATCACTCTAAAGAAGACGGTTGGCGCGATTCATCAGCCAGTGAGGTGAGCCAGCTGTTCGGAAAAGTCGGCTGGCAGAATGAAACAACCGATCTTGATCTTAGCATTACGCTGGCACACAACAACCTGAATGGTGTGCAGGCACTGCCCAAAAGCTGGCTGAATAAGCCCGAACAGGCTTACACGTATCCGGATACGATCGGTAATCGCATGCAGATGGTGAATTTAAAAGGCAGCCATTTTTTCAGTGATGACCACCTGATCGCCGGTAACGTTTATGTGCGTAACAGCCGCATCAACAATTTTGCAAGCAACACCAATGATTGCTACAACGCCAGCCTTGCCGATCAGGATGTCGGGGCGCAGTGTGACCAGAGCCTGCCGGAATCTGTAGATGTTGCCAGCCAGGGCTTCAATGAAAAATCCAGCACCAGCCAGCTGGGTTATGGCCTGACCGCACAATACTCGTTTCTGGGTAATGTGATGAAGCACAAAAACCAGTTTACCGCCGGCTTAAGCGCTGACTTGGGTAGAAGTAGCTATAAAGCTGATGAGCAGCCTACAGAATTTACCGTGAATCGTGGTGCGGTGGCAACTGATGCTTTTCAGCGGGAAACCGATATCCGCACCAGGAATCAATATTACGGTTTGTATGCGACGGATATTTTTTCTTTGACCGAAAAGCTGCATCTGACCTTGTCTGGCCGCTATAACTATGTGCGCGTCAACATCAAAGACAAGATGGAGGCAGACCCGAATAGCGGGAAGTATGTTTCAGGTGATACAGATCACATCACACATTCGTTCAACCGTTTTAACCCTGCTGTCGGCCTGAATTACAATATTAGTCCTGCATTAGGTTTTTACGGTGGTTATAACGAAGGCATGCGGGCGCCATCTCCGATTGAGTTAAGCTGTGCAGACCCGCTTACCCCCTGCCGTTTACCCACAGACTTTTTGGCCGACCCCGTGCTTAAGCCTGTGGTTTCCAAGACATTTGAAGCCGGTGTGCGTGGCTTGATCAGCCCGAATATGCGTTGGAACGCAACAGTGTTCCAAACCAATCTGAACGATGATATCCAGTTTATCAGTAGCGGCAACAGCTTCAATCTGGGGTATTTTGACAACGTGGGCAAGACGCAGCGACAAGGCCTTGAGTTAGGGTTTGGCGGCAATTTCGATAAATTCCACATTACAGCCAACTATCAGTACCTGCGTGCCACTTATCAGGACAGCGTGGTTTTTCACAACGAAAACAATATGTCCGCAGAAGCGCTGGCAAATGACGGTAATTACACCGCGAAACGCGGGGATAACCTGCCCAATATTCCCAGGCACTCGCTCAAAGTACGTCTTGCCTATGACTTTACGCCCAACCTGAATGTTGGCCTGAACGCAATATCAAGCGCCGGGGTATACGCACGCGGTGACGAGAATAATAAAGACCCGAATGGTAAAGTGGCTGGCTACACCATCCTCAATATGGATGCCAACTGGAAGTTTCATGAGAATTGGACAGCCTTCATGAAACTGATCAACCTCATGGATAAAGATTACGCCACCATGGGTATTCTGGGCACTAATGCCTTTAACACGGCAGATAAAAGCCTGAACCTGGATCCGGCCGGATGGCAGGCTGAGCAGTTTCAGTCACCGGGGGCGCCACGAGCAGGCTGGGTAGGCGTGCGCTATGATTTCGGCAAGCCTAAAGCAACAGCGGCGCTGGATAACGACTAAGTTTGCAGTTGGGCGCAGGCTCGAGTGTCGCTGCTCAATCATATAAAGTCGGAATCCAGAGCCTTTAAGTCACTGGATCCCGTGTCAGACCGTAAAGGTCTTGTCCGTGGCGTAGCAATCACTGCCTGAGATGGAAAGGGCGCTGCAATGCAGCGCTTGCCGTGGCCTGAAGAGGCGCCGGTTTAGTGATGCATTGCTGCCATGATGCAGTTGCGCCCGGATTTTTTAGCGGCATAAAGATAATCATCGGACTCTTTCACCGCGATATATTCGTCCGGCTCTTCAGGGGTCGCGATGGCTACACCGATACTCACCGTTATTTTCCCCGCAACGGGGTGCGGCGTGGCTTCTATGGTGTGGCGAATCTTTTCCGCTACTAAACGCGCTTCAAACAACTCGGTATTCGGCAGCAGCAGCAAAAATTCCTCCCCGCCGTAGCGTGCCGCAAAGTCACTCTCACGCAGTGTGTTCTTCAATATTTGCGCCAGCTGCTGCAACACGCTATCGCCTATGGCATGCCCGTGGATATCGTTCACCTCCTTGAAATAGTCGATATCCAGCATCAGGACTGCATAATTATTCTGCGAACGTTTCATGCTGATGAACTCTGAGCGCAGCCGTTCATTGGCAGATAAACGGTTATTCATCCCGGTCAGGGCATCATGCCGCGACAGGTGCCGCAGGTCTTCGTTGGCTTTGGAAAGCTCTGCGGTGCGTGCCGCTATTTTCAACTCCAGCTCGGCATTCATCTCGATAATTTTCTGCTCCATCTTCTGGCGTTCAGTGATGTCGATAATGACGCTGTGGGCGCAAATGAATTCACCTTCTTTGTTGCGCTGGATGCGACCTGAAATGATGACCGCAATCGGCTGCTTGTCACGGCGCTTCAGCATGAATTCGCCTTCAACAAAATTATGGTCTTTGAAATGCTGGTAAAAGCTGCCGAACCCTTCATCCATATCAGACCAGCTATCGGTAAAGCGCTGGCCTATCATTTCTTCCGGTGTTGCAAAGCCCAGTATATGCGCCATTTTCTGGTTTGCATCCAGCCAGCAGCCGTTGATATCAAGCGCCTGGTAGCCGACTGTGAGGTTGGTGAACATGTTGCGGAATCGCTGCTCGCTTTCCTGAATCTGCTGCTCAGCCAGATGCAGGCTCGTTGAGTTGATGCAGATACCCGAAAACTCAATCAGCTTGCCTTGCTTGTCGTAGATCGGGCCACCATAGCTGTCAATCCAGCGGATATGGCCGGTAGGCAGGATGACACGGTAAAATGTTACGAAAGGATTTAGGCTGCGGCTGGCTTCTTTTATCAGTTTTTCTGCGCCTTTCAGGTCGTCCGGATGCACTATCTTGCGCCAGCTCTCAAAGGTGGGGGTGTCAGCGTCAGGGTTCAGGCCGAACAGTTTATATAATTGCTCGGACCATACCATCCTGTCCGAGTCTATATACCAGCGCCATGCACCTGCGCTGACTGAGCGCTCGGCTAACATCAGCAATTCATTGGTGGTCTGCAGTTCCTTGTCTATTTCCTCAAGCTTATCGTGCTCTTTACTGATGAGCTGGTTGTGCCAGTAATGCCCCCTGGTGAGCACATAGCCCATAAGCCAGGAAAAAATCAGGAAAAACACGACTGCACTGATGTTTTCATCTGCCGCGTTGAATGACCAGTAGGGCGGCGAAAAGATATAGAAGGCAGAAAAAGCGGAAAGAACCGTAACCAGAAATCCCGGCTGGGTTCCACAAAGATAAAAGCACAGGAATGCAGCCGGATAAAACGTGATGAAAGTCAGCCCGGATTCAGCCGGCCATGCCCAACTGCGCAGTAGGAGTGCGATAACAAAAATAATGACGGCGATAGCGAATCGTATCGGCAGCGATAGCTTTGCATGCAGCTCATTAAGATTAAGTTGCACTCCCATACAGAGCTTTCTTTATGGCACTTACGCTAGTTAAGCATATTCATTCTTTAAATAGCAAATTTTTTATTAAAACTGACTTTTTCTTGTGTGTAATCTATGTATCTGAGCTGGTTGATTAATTTTGTTGTGAATACGGAAAGCTATACAGAATAGCCGGTTTTTATGCTGGCGCAGGGCATAAAAACCCTATTTTTTTATTGGGAATTATCGTAAAGTGTCGGCTGGTGCAAATCGTTGACGATGGTTAGCGATAAATGACGCACATCCAGCATGCATAAGGGCTGGCGGGCAGATGACGTGGCAGTTCAGGGTGGGAAAGATTGAGTCTTTGGGTCTGTGATAGCGCGGCAATATGGTGGTGCGACAATATGGCGGCACGGTAATGTAACGGCACGGCAATGTTGAATGATGAGATACTTTTCCCCGATAACAGAGTGATTGATAATGAGTGATTTACTAGACAAACCTTTACTGAATAATGAGATCAGGGTTGACGCCGAAGATGTCAGTCTGGGTATGTACGTGACCGCACTCGACATTCCCTGGGAGCAGTCACGTTTCATATTTAAAGGTTTCCTGATCGAGGAAGAGAAAGAGCTCAATGAGATCAGGAAAGTATGCAAGTTTATTATCGTAGACAAAGACCGTTCGGTTAACGTCACCTTCAGGCAAAAAGTTACGCAGCCTGAAAAGAGCAAACCGGTAGCGCAGGGCGATTTGCTGCAGCAGTTTCTTGCTGATGAAGCTAAAAACAGCAAGCCTAAACCAGCCCCGGTCAAAGCGGCAGAAGCCGTAAAGCCGGTTAAGCCTGCAGAAGTTCCGGCCAAGCCTACAGGTACGCTGGCTTCAAGTTTGCATTCGGAAGCGGCTATTCCCCAGCCCGAAAGCAAAGTGGCAGAGCAGGTGCCTGCTGCTGCCAGACCCAGGCTGTTCAGGTCGATTATTTCACCGCTTGTAGACATGATAAGCGGTGTGCCCAAGATTAAAGAAAACTTCAATCCCAACAAGATACACCAATCCAAAAAACACCTGAATACTTCAGTCAAAGAAGATATGCGGCGCATGCAGCTTGCTAAAGACCTGCGCGCGCAGTTTGAATTCAGCAGCAGCCCGGTTTCAGACAAGTTGACCAATTACGTGACCACGGCATCTCTGGCGCAAGAAATGCCGGTTGCCAAGGTGACCCAGAATAATTTTATGGATGTTGCGCAGACGACCCTCGCGCTGGATATGAATGATTCATCTTTGCATGAATCGGTTAACGTAGCCAAAGAGGCGGTGGCCGATGTGGTGGATAGCATTACACGCAACCCGGAAGCGATGCAGCTGGTGAATAACATCAGGAAACTGGATGAACATTCCTACCAGCATGCGATTGACGTGTCGCTGCTGATGGTTGCCTTGGGTCGAGAGATGTGCCTCTACAAGCAGGACCTGATCGAGGTCGGCCTGGGCGGCATGCTGCACGACGTAGGTGAAGTGAAGCCTAAAGGCGTATCAAAAATCAACACCATTAAAAACATCACTAAATTCAGGGTGTACAAGGACGACCATGTGCAGAATGGCATTAATATCGCCATGAAATCCAACCAGAGCAAGATAGTCAGGGAGATTATCGCCAATCACCATGAGCACTTTGATGGCACCGGCTACCCGATGGGCAGAAAAGGCGGCCAGATTGGGCTTTACGGAAACATGATCTGTATTGTCGATACCTACGTCTCCCTGATCAATGGCCGCAACTGTGAAGTCGCGCTGCCACCGAACAAGGCGCTGGATTTTATGTACAAGCAGAAAGGCCGTTTGTTTCATCCGCAGATGCTCGACCAGTTCATCCAGGTGATCGGTATTTATCCGGTCGGCACCATGGTCAGGTTAAATACCGGTGACGTAGGGTTTGTGATCAAGCAGAACAAGACCTGGCGCATGAAGCCGGTCATCATGGTGGTGATGAACAAGTACAGGGAAAAACTGGAGACGCCGGTTCATATTGACCTGATGAACCAGCCCAAGAACAAAAAAGAGATCATGATTCATTCGGACTTGCCGATGGATGCATTCGGGTTGAAAGTGGAAGACTACCTGACTACGTAGTGCCTGCGCACCGGCTAATGCCTGCCACGGGTTCAGGTACATTTTTCAGCGCTGGCAGCTCAAACCCACGGCTTGGTAAACAGGGCTTTTAATTCATCAAGCGCGTTATCGGCCTTTTTCAATAATGTATCTTTGTCTTTAAAGTAATGGGCAGGCTCATTCACATGAGGAGATTTCGCCTCCTCTGCGGCTATCCATTGCAGCCTTTTCTGGATGGCGGCTAATTTGTCTTCCAGCCGGTTTAATTTAGATTTGATAGAAGCATCGTGCATTTTCTTACTCCCATTCATCATTCAATTTGCTGATGAGTGCATATTACGCCAACTTCGGTGAACATTTAACAGGGGTGTAAATTTGGCTGTGAAACAGTAGCGTAAAATCCGTCAGCACCTTTAATTTTCAGAAGAAATCGGCAGGTTTTCAGGCCAGCCGTGCTGATCTGATTGCATAAGTTAAGCGACCTATTACTGTTGCGGCAAATTTTTAATAGAATCTAGCTTAAAAGCCTAATTAATTAATAAAAACAGGCGCAGGTCAATTAAACTTGGAACATAAACTTCAAAGGTTAGCTCAATGGCAGAAAAAGAATACGACGCAGATTCGGTAAAGGTTTTAAGGGGCTTAGAACCGGTACGTGCCAGACCCGGTATGTATACCCGTACGGATTCACCAACGCACATTGTTCAGGAGGTGATCGATAACGCGGCAGATGAAGCATTGGGCGGCCACGCCACCAATATCCGTGTCACTGTTTTCAAGGATGGTGCGGTAGAAGTGACGGATAATGGCCGCGGTATTCCGGTAGAAGTGCCCAAAGGCGAAACCCAGCCAGCCGTAGAACTCGTATTTGTGCAGCTTCATGCCGGGGGTAAATTCGATAAAGAAGACGAAAGCAGTTCTTATCGCTTTTCAGGCGGCCTGCATGGTGTCGGTGTTTCCGTCACCAATGCCTTATCTACCCGCCTCGAAGTGAAAGTGAAGCGCAGCGGCAAAGTGTACAACCTGTCTTTTGAGAATGGCGACTGCGTAGAGCCGTTAACCGAAGTCGGCAAATGCCTGAAGCGCGATACCGGTACCACGGTAAAATGCTGGCCTGACCCTAAATATTTCGATTCACCGAAAGTATCCATCCAGCAGCTGGAACACCTGATTAAATCCAAGGCCGTGTTGCTGCGCGGCGTCAGCGTCACCCTCGCTATCGAGGGCAATGATGGCTTTGAAGAACGTTCATGGACGTATGAAGACGGGTTGCCTGAATACCTGGATGAGCTGGTAGGCGAGCGCGAAGTCGCTGATGACGAAGTGCCTATCCCGATTATTTCCGATGAGTATTACCACCAGGAAAGCACGGACGGCATTTCCAAAGGTGAAGGTGCGATCTGGGCATTGTTCTTTGGTACCGGCGGCGGACGCGGTGAGTCCTATGTCAACCTGATCCCTACGCTTTCCGGCGGCACGCACGAGGCCGGCATGCGCAACGGCGTATTCGAGGCGGTCAAGTCGTTCATGGAGCATCACGGCATGATGCAGCGCGGCATTAAAGTGTCATCGGAAGACGTCTGGAATAACGTCTGTTATGTGCTGGCGGCAAAAGTGCTGGATCCGCAGTTCCAGGGGCAGACCAAAGAAAAGCTGACCAATCGGGATGCCATGAAGATGGTGGCCAGCGCAGTGAAACCGCTGATGGAAAACTGGCTGACCCAGAATGTGGAGCATGCCAAACGCATTTCCGACCTGGTGAACCGCTCTGCGGCAGCCCGCAACAAATCTACGCAGAAAATCGAAAAGCGTAAAACCAGCGGCATCAATCTGATGCCTGCCAAACTCACCGACTGTGAAGCTGCCGGCACGCTGGAGGCCGAACTGTTTCTGGTGGAAGGCGACTCCGCAGGCGGCAGCGCCAAGATGGGGCGCAACAATGAGTTCCAGTCTTTGCTGCCGCTACGCGGTAAGGTACTGAATACCTGGGAGGTCGATGCCGGGCGTATATTCGCCAACTCTGAAGTGCATGACATTTTTGTGGCGCTGGGTATCGAGCCGCACACGCTGAAGGATAACCCGGATTTTTCCGGCCTGCGCTACGGCAAATTATGCATTCTGTCTGATGCGGATGTGGATGGCTCGCACATCCAGGTGCTGCTGCTGACCATGCTGTTAAGGCATGCGCCCAAGTTGATCGAGCGCGGCCATGTATATATTTCGCAGCCGCCGCTGTATCGTATTGATGTGCCGGCTCACGGCAAAAACAAGCCATTACGTAAAATCTACGTGTCGGATGATGCCGAAAAAGTATCCACGATAGAAAAGCTCAAGCGTGAAGGGATTGCCGAAGAGAGGCTTGGTATCCAGCGCTTTAAAGGCCTTGGTGAAATGAACCCGGAGCAGCTGTGGGAAACCACGTTATGCCCTGATACCCGCCGCCTGGTACAGGTGCGTTTGCCCGAAGGTGAAGTAGACGACGCGCTTAAGATGTTTGATATGCTCATGGCAAAAAATGAGTCTGCCGCCAGGAAAGAGTGGATGGAGCGCCGCGGAAATGATGTGGAGGCTGATGTTTAATGGATACCAGTATGCAAGAAAACAACAATGAAGAAAATGCAGTTCCGATTGGTGAGTATGCGGAAGAAGCCTACCTGGCTTATGCGGTATCTGTCGTAAAAGGGCGTGCATTACCTTCAGTAGAAGACGGCCAGAAACCTGTGCAGCGCCGCATTCTGTATGCGATGAAAGAAATGGGGCTGGTGGCTGGCGTGAAGCCGGTAAAATCCGCCCGTGTGGTCGGTAACGTGCTGGGCATGTACCACCCGCATGGCGACAGCTCCGCTTATGAAGCCGCGGTGCGCCTGGCACAGGACTTTACTTTGCGCTACCCCTTGATTGACGGGCAGGGTAACTTCGGTTCGCGTGATGGCGACGGCGCCGCTGCCATGCGCTACACCGAGATGCGCTTATCGCCGATTGCCGACTTGTTATTGTCTGAAATTGACCGCGGTACCGTTGATTTCCAGAGCAATTACGATGGTGCTTTCCAGGAGCCGGTCATGCTGCCGGCACGTTTGCCGATGATGCTGTTGAACGGTGCTTCCGGCATTGCCGTGGGCATGGCGACTGAAATGGTGCCGCATAATATGCGTGAGATCGCCAATGCGGTGCTGCATATCATGGATAACCCGCACTGCACCACGGCTGAGTTCATGCAGCATGTGCCTGGGCCGGACTTTCCCGGCGGCGGCCAGCTGATTACGCAAACCGCCGACATTCTCTCTACCTATGAAAGCGGGCGCGGTTCATTAAGGCTGCGTGCCAGGTGGGTGGTCGAGCCGATGGCGCGCGGCCAGTGGCGTATCATCATCAATGAGTTGCCGCATGGGGTTTCTGTGGAAACGATACAGGATGAGATCCTCGCCATCTCCAACCCCAAACCGAAAAAAGACAAAAAAACGATAGATCAGGATCAGCTGCTGATAAAACAATCGGCGTTGAGCATGATTGATACCGTTAAAAGTGAAGGCAAGAAAGATGTGCGCCTGATCATCGAGCCTAAGACCAGCAAGGTTTCCAGTGATGAACTGATGGCATTCCTGCTGCTGCATACCAGCATGGAAGTGTCATGCCCGGTCAATATGGTGATGATCGGTACAGATGGGCTACCCGCGCAGAAAGGCATGGTCACCATCCTTAAGGAGTGGATCGCCTTCCGCCTGAATGTCGTGCGCAGGCGCTGCCAGTTCGATCTGGATAAGATCAATAAACGCATCCATATTCTGGAAGGGCGCATGATCGCCTTTCTGCATATTGATGAGGTGATTAAGGTGATCCGCAATTCGGATGAACCGAAGACGGATTTGATCGCGGCTTTCCAGCTCACTGAAATACAGGCGGAAGATATACTGGAAATCAGGCTGCGCCAGCTGGCCAGGCTGGAGGGCTTCAAGATTGAAAAAGAACTGAAAGACCTGCGTGAAGAAGCCAATGGCCTGCAAACCGTTTTGGGCAGTGATGCCAAGTTACGCAGGCTGACTGCAAAAGAAATCAAGCAGGATGCGGATAAATACGGTGATGACCGCCGCACGCTGATTGAGCCGGTTGAGCGGGTACAGGGTGGCCAGAAGGCTTTTGTGGTAGATGAGCCAGTGACCATTCTGCTGTCAAGGAACGGCTGGATCAGGGCCAGACAAGGGCATGGCATCGAGCGTGACTCCATCAGCTGGAAGTCAGGTGATGCCGAGTTTGCCGTGATTGAAACACGCACCGTATTGCCGATAGTATTGCTGGACACCAATGGCCGCTGCTACGCATTCGATGCTTCAACGGTACCCGGCGGTAAAGGTGATGGTATCCCCCTGAGTTCGATCATCGAGGTGCAGAACGGTGGCAAACTGGTGCATGCGATTTCCGGTAAGGAAGATGACAGGTATCTGTTCACCACATCCAACAGCTACGGATTCATTGCCCCGCTAAAAGGCCTGGTAGCCAGGCCCAAAGCCGGTAAGGCTTTCATGAAGCCTGAGGGTAACGCGACTATCCTGCAGCCGCTCAAGCTGGATGCGAGGACGCATGTTGCGGTCACCTCATCTGAGAACAAGCTGCTGCTGTTCCCCGTAAGTGAAGTGAATGAATACCCGAACGGCGGCAAAGGCGTGCGTATGATGGATATTCCGGATAAAGCCTCATTAACCCGTGTTGAACTGAGTGACGGGCTGTCTGCGACCATTGTGGTGAGAGGCAAAGCCAAAGTGATCGAAGGCGAAACACTGGACAAGTTCATGCTGAAACGCGCCAGAAAAGGGCATGCGGTTCAGGACAGTAAACCTGCGGTTAAAAAGCAGCCCAGCCTGTTCTAGGGTTTTGATGGTTAAAGGTATTGCGATGACTGAGACTGGCAAAGCAGCTGGAGCGCTACATTCGACGGCAAGCCCGTCACCATGGGTAGTCGAACATGCGGCATTGATCCGTCAAGGTGGCCGCGTGCTGGATCTTGCCTGCGGAAGCGGCCGCCACGCCATCTGGCTGGCCGGTCAAGGTTACCAGGTGGATGCGGTAGACCGTGACCCGTTGGCTGTTGCCGGTTTGCAAGGCTACGCCAATATTAATGCCGCTATTGCCGACCTTGAGACCGGAAACTGGCCTGCGACAGATCCGCGATACGATGCGATGCGCCCGAATCATGTGAGTGGGGATAGCATAGGCGAGGGCTCTGATGGGATTTATGACGGGATTATCGTCAGCCGGTATCTATTCCGGCCGCTGCTGGCCGTGCTTGCAAACATGCTGGCGCCCGGCGGCGTGCTGATTTATGAAACATTTATGCTCGGCAACGAGCGCTACGGCAGGCCAAGTAACCCGGATTACCTGCTGCGGCCGGATGAATTGAAGTCGGTTTACGCACCCTTGCTGGAGATATATGCATTCGAGCAGGGCGAAACCCAAGCGCCTGTAGCAGCCGTGATGCAGCGCATCTGTGCCATTAACCGCCGTTAAAGTTAAATGAGCTCCAGCAAAGCTGGAGGCTTATTAGGTGAGCCCCTCAAAGGGGCCTTAAAACCTTGAGCCGCCCAAGGCGGTGGGGCTTCACTCCTTCCCCAATCAGGGGGAAGGTTGGGATGGGGGTCGCATGTTGCATGCATTACGCAGGCTTTAACTCCACCCCCTCCCTACCCCTCCCCTTGCAAAGGAGAGGGAATAATATTACTGAATTTTAATTTCGATTATTACAAGACCAACGCATAGGTCAAACCTTGCTAGTCCCCCGGCAAAGCTGGGGGTTTACCTTATTAAATTACGGTCATCCTGCGGGTTCAGCCAACTGTGTTGCTGCTGAAGGACCGCGTGCCTGTTAAGCGTCGAACTCTTCTTTGTAGTTTTCCGGGTCTATGCCGCACATTTTCAAGGGTTCAATCAGGCGGTTGCGCTTGATTTTAGCGCTGGCCAGTATGTAGCCGCGTATCACATGCTGGCGTGAGACCGGCGCATGGTCATAGCCTGCGACTTCTTCAATGATCTTAGTCACTTTGCGCCTTGCCATGGAACGGAATAGGGCGGGAACATACTTAAGCAGCTCGTTGAATAATTCTTCAGAATCGCTATGCCATTCTCCCTGTTTAGGCAGTTCGGGCACAAAGCCATATTCATCTTCGTTCAGTTCACGCCATACCACGACCGAGTTGCCATCCGGGTCGGCGACATGCGCCTCCAGCTCTAATGCCGGTGTGCGCTGCACTTCATACAGCGCACGACCGCCTGAACCGATCAGTTTGTCGAAAGCGACTTTTACATCCGGTACGCTGACCCTTAAGGTGACCGGGCGCGTAATCTGGTTGACATGGATCAGGCGCAGGATCACGGAACCTGAATCAAGGTCAATGAAACCTTCGCCATGCTTGATTTTCTGCAAGCCGATTAACTTGCCCCAGAATTCTTCTGACCTTGCCAGGTCACAAACGGGTACATCAACGTGCGTAACGCCAAAAAACATACAAAACTCCTAAACGACGGCATTAGCCGCTGGTACTTCGTGGTGGTGCTGGCTGCTGCAGTCCGAGCAGTAGATTTTGCCGATGCGCACGTGGTAGATGACGTTTTCGCCAGGCGCCACTTCGCGTGAGCAGCTGTCGCACAGGGTGCCCACATCCATCGTGATTTCATCAAAGCCTTCAAACGGTTTCTCTATGCCGCCTACAACGCGAGCAAAAGGGGCGGCTTTGACAATATCGCGCCGGTAGAAGCCTTCCATTTCAATGAACCGCTGTATCATCGGCTCCGGCAGACCATGCTTGCGCAGGCAGTGCAGCATGAGTGATTCTCTGTGGTCAAACAATTCATCCGATATCACCATCCAGTGGTGTGAATTGCGTGGCCGATCGCCAAAATACACTTTCTCCCCGGTGAGGATCTGGCGAATGAAAAGGTATTGTTTTTCGATCAGGCGCTGCTTGGTTACGCCGCTGAAAAATGATGCCAGCTTATCGTCGGCATACACCATGGTATAAAAGTCCGTGAGTATGCTCGTGAGCAGCTTTCCGTCCTGCAGCGCTGTCCATAACGCTGCATCCGGCGGCGGATATTTCGCGCTGTCATCTTCTTCCTGCGGCTTGTGCTGACTCTCCTCGCGACTGCTGTGGCGTAAGTCGCGCAGCGTGAATGCATCGCTTTGGATGTGATGAGGCAGCGCACCATGTTTGGCCGCGAGCAGGGTGCCGCTGTCTACCATTTCGGCAAGGCCGGCAAGATAGATATTCCAGCGCTGCACATTCGGGTGTCGTGCAAAGGCAATTTCATGCACACGCCCGGCAAGGGTGCCCTCAGGTACTTCAGAAGTGCCGGATATGCATTCGTGGTAATGGAAATTATGATGCGTTTGCTCCAGCTGCTTTAATTGCGCATGCAGGTAAAACCGGTCCGCGTGCCTGCCGCCGTGGTAAAGGTGAATCTCATGCTGATGCTGGCGGTGCAGGGCGTCGCGCGCAATGCCAAGCAGCGGCGCCAGGCCTGTTCCGGTGCCGATCAGCAGCAGGGGGGAGTCTTCTGCCGTTGACTGGTAATGGCAGCTGCCTTCAGCGTTCTGGATGTCGATACCGTCCCCAGCCTTGAGTTCATCGATGAGCCAGTTGCTCATGATGCCGCCATCCTGGCGCTGCACATGCAGTTCCAGGAAATAATCTTCAGCCGGCAGGCTGGCCAGAGAGTAGCTGCGCGCGACGCCATCCGGGCGGCGCAGGTTGGCAAACTGGCCGGCTTTGTAAACGAAGCCGGTTGGCGGCTCCAGCAGTATTCTGCAAACATACGGGGAAAGCATTTCCTTGCTGTAAACCAGCGCGGTCTGGAACAGCCCGGATGGTGCGGCAATCTGCATGTCACCTACAGGCGTACACTGGCAAGCCAGGAAATAACCTTGTGTTACGAGTTCCGCTGCCAGCCCTTTCTGGGCTACCGGCGGAATGTCGCCATGCCTGCATTGCTGTACACATACGTGGCAGACGCCGCTGCGGCAGGAGAAGGGGATATCGATGCCTTGACGCAGTAAAGCATCAAGCACGTTTTCAGCGTTGCGTGAATGAATATCACGGCTCTGCTGGTCATGAGTCTGGTATTTTAGGTGTGCCATGGTTTTGATCTGTTGTTACGTTTTTAGTGGATGGCTTTCCAGGGTTTCAAGCAGTTTTCTGGAGAACTTCTTGGCATCCATGAAAATCATGCCGAGGTTTTTGCTGGGTTTAGCTGCAACGGCCAGTATGGTGTTTGGCCCAGCCTGCACCAGCAGCATGACGCCTTGTTCGCCTTCAACCAGCACCAGTTTTAAATTGCCGCGCTGCACTTCCTGCGCAGCACGCTGGGCAAGTGCCAGCAGGGATGCGCACATCGCGCCAAAACGGTCAGGGTCTACGTTGTTGCCAAGTACTGCGGCGAGGCTGAAGCCGTCACTTGAAATACATGCCGAGGCTTCAATGTCGTCAGAGGTTGCATTGAGTTCACGTAATACAGACCTTAAGGCTGATGTACGTGCCTCTTCAGGAGTTTTTTGAGTGCTATACATAGGAAACTCTTTCCAGTTGGACTGGCTGATTTACAATAAAAAGACCCCATTGCAGTACCTCTCCGCGCCGGGGTGCCGTGTTATTACAGTGAGGCTTCTACCAGAGGCATATTGCTGCGTGATTTTGTCAGCACCATGCCGAGGTTGGCAGATTTACGGCATACAAAGCAGGCGACCTGCTCTTCGTTTTTACCGCGGATGAATATGTGAATCAGGTTGTCGCTGTTGATGATGATTTCCTGAAAGTAATGATGGCCGTCTTCTGAGAGACCGCGCGACTTTTTAAAGATGCTTTCAATCATTTTTACGTTCGGGCCCTGAAACAGGTCAGCCGTGGCAGCAGCAAGCAATTCAACCACTTCTGTCGGCTGCGAGTCTACGGACTTGATGCCGAGCAGCATGCCGCTGGCAAGGTCGATATAGCCTGCCGCCAGGCATTCGGGGATTGAGGTGGTGGCGGTTTGTAACGCATCATTTAATTTGGTCATATAAAATTCCTTTTCTTGTTTAATAAATTATTTGTTGCAATTGTTCTACGGTTTTTACTGCCTCATCACTATCTCGTTACAGAGTGAGAGATGATTCTTAAATGCTGGTGGTATTTGATTCCCTGTTTGAGAATGCTTCCAGAAATCTGACCTGCGCTTCGGACTGCACCCAGCGCGGCTCGATTCTCCGTACATATTCCAATGCACTGAGCGAACCTCTTCCTTCCCAGATCAGGTGGGCTGCGAGTATGGTGCCGGTACGGCCAAGGCCGGCGCGGCAATGCACCGCAATGGCCTCACCTTGCGCCAGCAGGGTTTCAATCAATCTGCAGATGCGCACGCCTTGTTCGACTGTGGGTGCCTCCATGTCGGGAATCGGCTCCCAGATGCTCCTGATCCCGAAAGGTGCAAGTTTTGTGTTATCCAGGGCGGTTTCTGTCAGTGTGATCAACGTGGTGATGCCTACACGCTGTAGCGCTTTCAGGTCATATTCCATATCGAAATACACGCCGGGCACCGGGGTGCCCGCGAGTTTTCCTTTTTTAAGCCAGAGAAAACCGCGCGGCCCGGACTGGCTTCTTGACCCTGCCAGCGCTGCCTTGGGTAGCGGTTTTGCCGGTATCACGGATGCATCAAGATGCTCGACAGGTGTGCCCGGGCTGGCGACATTACAGGAGCCGGTGCGTGAAAATTCGCGTGCCGCATGCGAAACAGGGCTGTCAAATATCTGCGGGATTGCTTGCTGCTCCTGCACCTGACCGCCGGCGATCAGGATTGCGGTACCGCCTAACTGCCGTGCATGTTTCTGGTTGTGCAGCACAACCAGCAGGGCACGCCGTGTGGATTCTTCACGCAGGTAGTCCAGCAGGCGGGCGCTTTCCTGGTCATTAAGCCCGGTAGTCGGTTCATCGATACACAACAGATGCGGGCTCGATACGACTTCGCGCAGAATGGAAAGGTGGCGCTGCAATGCCAGCGGCAGCTGCACCACCGGCAGGTCAAGTTTGTCGCATAATTCATCCAGGCCTGCATGCAGCAGCAGGCGCCTGGCAAGGTCGCATTGCATGGCTCGCGTCAGCTGATTACGCTCCGGCAGGTTCACCACGATATTTTCAAGCACAGAAGACATCATCAGCTGTGCGCTTTGGGCAACCAGATCCGGCCGTTCTTTTTCGGTGAGCGTTGCGCCGCGATAATAGGCTTCACCCCATGTACGGAAAGACGGGCTGGCACTGCTGAGCCCGGCCAGCGTGCGTAATAAGGTTGATTTGCCGGTACCGGAAGGCCCCAGCAGCACGAATGCGCCCAGTTCCGGGATATTGAGCGTGATCTCGGATAAAACCACTTTCTTACCGAAAGCTACGCCGAAATTATTGAGCGCCAGCAGGGGGGCAGAACATGCTGAGCTCGCACCAGCTTCTTGCTGTACGGTACTTGTAGGCAGGTTTCTGTCAGGCTCAGGCAATGGTATAGGCACTATTTGATTGATATCGGGTTTATTCATTTCGGGTTTATTCATGACGCGTCAGTGGCGGCTAGTGCTTGGATCCAGCAAGGCGAGCAGGGCGAGCAGCATCTGTTTCACATCCTGTCGCTCACGCCCGTCCACTTCTAAAATCGGGATGTTCAACTGATGCGACATCACGCGCTCGTGGAGTTTATCCAGCAGTCCGCTCTGTGGGTTGATCTCAGTGCGGGTTACGCCGATAACAACCACGCCATTGCATTTGGCGATAGGCTTCCTGAATGCGGTCAGGTAATGGTCTAGGTCTGCCAGCGGGTCTGGCCTGGCGCTGTCGATAAGAATGACGAAACCCATGGCGTTTTCGCTGAGGATTTCCCACATGAAATTAAAGCGGTCCTGCCCCGGTGTGCCGTAAAGATGCACTTTACTGCCGCCTTCAAGATTCAGGATGCCGTAATCCATGGCTACCGTGGTGTTGTCTTTGCGCTGTGCAACTTCATCGGTCGCTTTTGCCTCGGTACCGACTACCAGTATGTCGCTGACAGAACTGATGGATGTGGTTTTTCCGGATCCGACCGGACCGGCAAAAATAATCTTGTTTTCCATGGTTTATAGGCTCGAGATTTTGGCGAACAGGGAATTCCACAGGCTCGGCTTTTGCGGCTGTTCTGCTTTTGTTTCAGCGATTGATGAATCAGGGTTTGCCAGGGATGGGGCATGGCTTACCGTAGTTACGATGCCTGCACTGATGGCTGCGCTGATTACGCGGTTTACTTCACTTTTGTCGATACCCAGAATGCGCCTCACCAGCGTGACCGAGGTAGGGTGGCGTGTGAGCAGCGCACTGATCCGTGCGGTATTCGGAGTGGTCGGCAATCGGGTCAGATTCGGCCAGCGGCTGAATTGAATCACATCATTTTCAGAGCAGCCTTCGATGAGGTTGTCTTGGTAAATGTAGAAAGCAAGCTGCCAGAGCAGATCCCTGACATCTTTGCCTGTGGGTGAAATTGCAGCCGCTGCCTGGCGGTCGAGTATTCTGATTTCAAAATCTGCTGCGGATGAAGTGCAGAATGTTTCCATGTTTTCGACATCTGCGTGATACTCGCGGCGCTGCGGGAATATGCTGATAGTGCCCATACCCGGCAGGGTGATTTGAGTATTGTCCTGCACGCTTAGTATACGCTGCACTATGCTGAGTAGGTGCGTAGACGGGGTGAGCAGGTGTGCAGGCGGCTCCATGGCAGGAGTTGCTGCGCCAGCGATCTTGCTGGAAAATCCAGGTAACATATTTAAATAAAATTTCTTTGATCGACAATTGCAACTGATGATGTTTTTTCAGCTGTGCTATCGGCACTGTTTTACGTTGTTATAACAGTACAATTACCAACTTTTCGAAATATTTCCTTTGTTGATTAAAGTTGAGGTCATTCAAATTTACTCTTTCCCGCTTTTAGCTACACGGTTGTTTTTTAAGTACTATTTAATACATGTGTTCCATGGATTTTTAATGCTGGCAGACGGTGTGCCTTAAATTTTGCACACAGGTCAATTCAATGTTGCATGCAGAGTGCAAGAGGAAAGGGATGGCCGTAAAAATACCGTTGCCATGC
>Ga0208887_100260_pt1 | contig 22376 bp, 23 predicted proteins | sample LakWasM106_HOW12_2_FD_183924 | JGI IMG/M metagenome (GOLD analysis project Ga0208887, IMG submission 183924) | Freshwater sediment methanotrophic microbial communities from Lake Washington under simulated oxygen tension - Sediment Metagenome... | ecosystem: Environmental > Aquatic > Freshwater >...
GATCGCACGCGCCGACAGCGACCACGAGGCAGCCATGGAAGCACTGGCTCATACTGAGGCCAACGCCAGGTCTGAATGGGATCGCCTCAATGCCGATGTCACCAGCGCCGAGAATAGCCTGGATCTGCTGCAGAAGGAACAGCTGCCGCGTGCTGAAGAAGTGGCCGGCACCGTAGAACAAGGCTATAAAAAAGGCGCACTCAGCCTGCTCGAGCTACTGGACGCAAGACGCATGCTGCGCCAGACACGCCTGGATACCTTGAATGCACGCGCCAATCTTGCGCGCGCAGTGCTGGCTCGCAATCAATCCATTTCCTTTAACACCGCCAATTAACACTTTGACTCAAGTGACCATGATGACATCTAATCTATCCGCAAAACACCCTATCACGTACGGCCTGATTGCAATCGCCTTTGCATCGGCATTAACTGCCTGTGACAAAGCACCGGAAACAGCGCCTGTAGCTGCCGACACGCCGGTAATTTCTGAAAACTCCGTCCAGTTTGCGCAGAACTCGCTGTTAAAACAACGTCTGATCACGGCCGCTGTCGTTTCATCCAAGGAGAACGCATTGAGCCTGCCGGCGCGGCTGGCCTGGGATGAAGACCACACGGCGCGCATTACTTCGCCCGTTGCGGGGCACCTGACAGATGTCATGGCTCAGGTTGGCGCACAGGTTAACGCCAATCAGGCGCTGGCGCACCTGAGCTCGCCGGATCTGGGTGCGGCACAGGCAGATGTCGAGCGTGCGAGGTCAGACCTCATACAGGCTGAACGCAACCTTGCCCGCAATAAAGACCTTGCATCAGCCGGCATCATTGCCGGAAAAGACCTGGAACAGGCGCAGTCTGATTTAAGCCGCATCAAGGCAGAAGCCGTGCGTGCAGAAATCAAACTTAAATCCATGGGAGCCAGCGTTAACGTTGACCAGCGTTTCACGATCAAAAGCCCGATTAACGGCATCGTGGTCGCTCGTAACACCAACCCGGGCATGGAGTGGCGCCCGGATACCGCAAACCAACCATTATTCATCGTGAGTGACCCCAGCTACCTGTGGTGCTGGATCGATGCGCCGGAGCAGGCCATCGGTTCCTTACATCAAGGCATGAAAGTAAAGCTGCATTCCAGCGCGTGGCCTAACCAGGTATTTGAAGGTGAAATCGACTTCATTGAAGATGCGCTTGACCCGGCAAGCCACACCTTGAAAGCGCGTGCAAAAGTGCGTAACACGGACTTGAAGTTAAAATCAGAAATGTATGTCACGGCAGAGTTTGACGATACCGCGAAAGAAACGATGGACGTACCGGTGAAAGCCGTATTCCTGAAAGATACTTCAAAAATGGTGTTCGTAAAAACCGCCGACGGCGTATTTACGCGCAAGGCTATTACACCGGTTGCGACCAGCGACGCATGGGTATCGATTACGGAAGGCCTGAATAATGGTGACCAGGTTGTCGTGGATGGCGCACTCTATCTCGAAAAAATGATAGAAGAAAACCGTACGCCGCAAGACGCACAGCCGGCACAGAAAGCCGGGCAGAAAAATGCAGCCAGCCATGACGGCGCAGCAGCGAACTAAGGGTAGGCACCATGATTAACCGTATTGTTAGATTCGCATTAACCCAGCCGGTATTTGTCGTACTGGGCTTGGTACTTTTTGTGCTTGGCGGCGTGATTGCTTTCATCAACCTGCCGATTGAGGCATTCCCCGATGTTTCCGACACGCAAGTCAACATTGTGGCGCAATATCCGGGGCGCGCCGCTGAAGAAGTGGAAAAGCAGGTCACGATCCCGATTGAGGTGGCCATGTCCGGCATGCCCAACATGGTGCGTATGTTCACACATACGCAGTTTGGCCTGTCATACATGATGATTACCTTCAATGACAAACCAAGCGATAAAGAAGCGCGCCAGCAGGTATTTGAGCGCCTGCGCGGCATCGATCTGCCGGAAGGCGTCGAGCCTGATGTAGCACCGCTTGCAACTTCAATCGGCGAGATATATCGCTACCGCGTACAGGGTGACCACCTCAATTCACGCCAGCTGCGTGAGATTGAAGAATGGGTGGTTGAAAAAGCACTCAAAAAAGTGCCGGGTGTTGCCAACGTCGTATCCATGGGTGGCGCACTCAAACAGTATGAAGTCAACCCAGACCTGGCAAAAATGCGTGATGCCAAAATCACGCTGGCACAGCTATTCTCCGCACTCACCCGCGCCAATGCCAACGCCGGTGGCGGCGCAATTTCACAGGGTCGCCAGCAGTTCCTGGTGCGCTCGCTGGGCACCTTCACCACTTCCGCCGATATAGACCGCGTTGTTGTCGGTGATAACGGCAAAGGCGTGCCGATACTGGTGCGTGACATCGCTGAAGTTAAAGAAGCCAGCGCGCCGGTTCAGGGTCTGGTTGGTCAGGATGACACCGATGACATCGTAAACGGCCTGGTACTGATGCGCAAAGGTGAAAACCCTTCCGAACTGCTTAAAGGCATCAAACAGACCATCAGCGAACTGAATGACCACGGCCTGCCGCCGGGCGTGCAGTTAAGGCCGTATTACGACCGCTCCTGGCTGATTGATAAAACCCTGCACACCGTGTTCGGCAACCTGATCGAAGGTGCACTGCTGGTGACATTTGTGCTGCTGCTGTTCCTGGGCAACCTGCGGGCTGCCTTGATTGTGGCCTGTATTATCCCGCTGGCGGTATTATCGACGTTCATCGGGCTTACCTTCCTGCACTTGCCGGCAAACCTGCTGTCTCTGGGGGCGATGGACTTCGGTATCATTGTCGATGGCGCGGTGATCGTGGTGGAGAACGTATTCCTGCGGCTGGGCTACATGAGTGATGAGTCCCAGAAGAATTTCAGCGAACGCAGGAAAGTCATCTATAAAGCGGTCACTGAAGTCGGCCGCCCTACCCTGTTCTCCATGCTGGTGATTATTGCGGCGCATATCCCGATCTTTACGTTGCAGCGTGCTGAAGGCCGCATATTCTCACCGATGGCATTTTCGGTGACATCAGCGCTGGTGGGCTCTTTGATGCTGTCGCTGACACTGGTACCGCTGTTATGCCTGTGGCTGCTGCGTGACCGCATTCCACACCATGACAATCGCCTGCTCACCTGGTTCAAGCATCTCTATGAACCTGCATTCAAATGGGCAGTAGCACGTCCTAAAAAAGTGCTGGGTATCGCACTCATCCTGTTAGTGGCCGCACTGGGGCTGGGTACAAAGGTCGGTACTGAATTTCTGCCGGAACTGGATGAAGGCACGATCTGGGTGAACGTGACGCTACCGCCTTCGATCTCGCAATCGGAAGCGCTGCTGGCAGCACACCGCATCCGCGCTGCGCTGCACAGCGTACCTGAGGTGAAAAGCGTGATCTCAAAAGTCGGCCGGCCGGATGATGGCTCTGACCCGAAGATATTCAATGGCGGAGAGTTTTTTGTAGAACTGGCACCGGAAGAAACCTGGCGCAAAAACCACAAAAAACCTCAGATCATCGATGAAATGGACAGGGCGGTTTCTAACCTGCCTGGCGTTGATGCCACGTTTTCACAACCTATCCGCGATAACGTGCTGGAAAGCATTTCCCAGATCGACGGCCAGATCGTAATCAAGGTACATGGCGATGACCTGTCCGTATTACGTAAAACTGCCAAGTCGATTGTGAACCAGATCCACAATGTACCAGGGGTTTCACGTGCTTATATAGACCGTGATGGTGACCTGCCGCAGCAGATCATTGATATAGACCGCGATGCGGCGGCGCGCTTCGGCATCAATATTGCCGATATTCAGGATGCCATTGAAACGGCACTGGCAGGCAAGGCAACCACAGAACTATGGGAAGGTGAACGTCACTTCTCGGTAGTGGTGCGCCTGGCGCAGGAGCAGCGCTCACTCAGCAAACTGGATGACCTGCTGGTTCCAGCCCCCGGCGGCGCGCAGATTCCGCTGCATGAGCTTGCGCACTTCAAGCAGGTGATGGGTGCGATGAACATCGCGCGTGAAAATGGCCAGCGCGTGGTTTCTATCGGCATATTCATTCAGGATAGAGACATGGGCAGCGTAGTGTCTGATATGCAGAAGAAAGTAAGTGCGAACGTGACGATCCCCGCTAATACTTCCGTCACCTGGTCCGGCGAGTTTGAAAACCAGCAGCGTGCGATGGCAAGGCTTTCTGTCGTAGTGCCGCTGTCTATCCTGCTCATTTTTGTGCTGCTGTTCGATGCGTTCGGTTCGTTCAAGAATGCATTGCTGATTGTTGCCAATATTCCTTTTGCGTTAATTGGCGGTATCGTCGCGCTCTTCATCACCGGCATTCCCTTATCAGTATCGGCCGCGATTGGCTTCATCGCCCTGTTCGGGCAGGCGGTGCTTAACGGGGTGGTGATGGTATCGGTATTCGACCAGCTGATTGCAGAAGGCAAAACGCCTGAAGAAGCCGTGCATGAAGGTTCAATGTCACGCCTGCGCACCGTGCTGATGACCGGCCTGCTCGCCATGTTCGGCCTGCTGCCGATGGCGCTGTCACACAACATCGGTGCGGAAACACAAAGACCGCTGGCCGTGGTGGTGATTGGCGGGCTCATCAGCGCCACCCTGCTCACGCTGCTGGTACTGCCTTCAGTCTACCTTTGGGTAGTCAAAAAATATGGCAGCCCGGCCAATGCGGAACAAGAAAAAGAAGTTGTTCTTGATTAACTGAATATGCCTCCTGACAGTCCGTGTGCATGCTTGCGCACGGACTGTCAGGGGCTATTGGCTTAATGACTGCTGAATCTGCAGCAGCTCATCCCTGGTATCGGTAAAATCCTCATAAGCCCGTCCTGAGGTGCGTGCATACCAATACTTGCTGTTCCACACATCACCTTCGATTTTATGCAATACCGCATGCAGCCAGTTGGCAGTGGCATCGCTATAGTCCTGTGCAATATTATGCGCCCCATCCCAATCGCCGGATAAAGCCAGCGCCACGGCTTTTAGTAATTCAGGTTTATTCATATCGGTACATTAAAAAAATCGAGTTTTTTATGTCGCGGCAGCCGTTTTAACTGCGCTTCCGCAACACTGGCTGCAGAGCGGTCTGCATAGGGTTTGACAGCCAGAATTTTAACCGGCGGATTGGCGCGCGTATAACGTGCGCCCTTGCCGGAGAGGTGCGCAGCATAACGCTGCTCAAGGTTGTTGGTGATGCCTGCATAGAAAGCACCGTTCTTGCATTCCAGCAGGTATAACACCCAATCAGTCATTCAATAACTCTTTTATAGATAGCGTCATTGCGAGCCTTGAAGAGGCGAAAAAATCCAGTAAGTCCTAACCGGAAACGAAGCGATCTAATACGTCATTGCGAGGAACGAAGCAATCCAGATATACCAAATGTAGCTTCGCTACTTTCTGTTTTAGCTGGATTGCCGCGGGCTTACGCCCTCGCAATGACAGTTCAAGACTGCCATTTTAACTGGACTCTGTCGTGTGAATAACGCAATTCATTGCGTATATTCCACGGCCAAGACCTTTACGGTCTCCGCGGGCTGACGCCATCGCAATGACAGATTAAATTAGTACGTCCCAGCCTGGATGAACTCCACTTTATAGCCGTCCGGGTCTTCAATGAACGCAATCACGGTCGTGCCGTGCATCATTGGGCCGGCCTCGCGGATGACCTTGCCGCCCGCATTGCGCACGGCATCACAGGCCTTGTAGGCATCATCCACTTCAATGGCGATATGACCATAAGCATTGCCCATGTCGTAGCTTTCAACGCCGTAGTTATAGGTCAGTTCCAGCACGGTATGCTCGCTCTCTGCGCCATAGCCGACGAAGGCCAGCGTAAACTTGCCGTCCGGATAGTCATGCTGGCGCAGCACTTTCATGCCCAGCACTTCAGTATAAAATTTGATTGAACGCTCCAGGTTTCCTACACGGAGCATAGTATGTAACATGCGCATTTTGATTTTCCTTGAGTTTGATTTATTGGCCGGCGGTCAGGCGGTAGTATTTTTCCATCAGTTGGTCTTTGTTTTCAACAACTTCCGGATTAAATGGAATGCAATCGATCGGGCACACCTGCTGGCACTGCGGCTTATCGTAATGGCCTACGCATTCGGTACATTTATCCGGGTCGATTTCATAAATCTCCTCACCCTGGTAAATCGCCTCATTCGGGCAGGCAGGTTCGCAGACGTCGCAATTAATACATTCGTCGGTAATCATCAAAGCCATATTTTAAAATCCATTCATTTTGCATTGCCATTACGAGTTGCAAAGCGACGTAACAATCCAGAGGTACTAAAAATTTGCAGCTTCGCTACTTTTTATTTACGCTGGATTGCCGTGGGCTAATGCCCTCGCAATGACAGTTCAACGCTGTCATTTTCGCTGGATTGTGTCGTGTGAATAACGCAATTCATTGCGTATATTCCACGGCCAAGACCTTCACGGTCTCCGCGCTTATCGGCTGGCAATCACTGTTTGAGCACACGTTATCTCAATTTCTTTTTAATCGCATTTTCAACGATTGCCGACACAAACTGGTCAACTGCACCGCCGAGCTTGGCTACTTCGCGAACCAGGCTGGACGAGATGAACATATACTCGTCTGAGGGGGTTAAAAACATCGTTTCCAGCTTGGGGTAGAGTTTACGGTTCATGCCCGCCAGCTGGAATTCATATTCGAAATCTGAAGCTGCCCGCAAACCGCGAATCACGATCTGCGCCTGCTGCTCCTGCACGAACTGCATCAGCAGGCCGCCAAAGCCTACTACTTTCACGTTGTCGTAACTGCCAAAGACTTCCTGTGCAAGCTGCACGCGCTCCGCCAGGCTGAACAGGGTCGCTTTATTGGTGCTGCCGGCAACCGCTACGATCACTTCGTCAAACAGGTGGGCGGCACGACGCACCAGATCTTCATGGCCGAGTGTGATCGGGTCGAAGGTGCCGGGGTAAACTGCAATTCGTTTTTTAGCTTCAGTCATGTTTTTCGCCTCGATTCCCGTGCAATTTTAACAGATGATAAAAAACATTACCCGCTTTGCTTTGTTTGACTACCTGCCAGACTGCATCCGGCTCAATGGCATATTCGGCTTCGGCATAGACGTAACCATCAGGGTTCAGGTGCGCCGGCAGCAGCGGCAGCACTTTCGCCAGCCAGCCCTGATTGTAGGGCGGGTCAAGAAAAACCACGTCATACAACTGCCTGTCCTGGCCTAAAAAACTTAAGGCATCGGCATTGAAAGCACGCGCGGCATCCGCCTTGAGTGCTGTTTTATTATCAAGAATCGCTTTATATACCGCCGCTGTTTTTTCCACCAGCACAGCCGATTTCGCATTGCGCGATAGTGCCTCGAACCCCATCACGCCGGTGCCCGCAAAAAGATCCAGGCAGTGCAGGCCGGTCAGATCCTGCCCGAGCCAGTTGAATACGGTCTGCCGCACACGCTCCGGTGTCGGGCGCAAACCTTCTGCATCAGGGAATTTAAGCAGGCGGCTGCGCCACTCTCCGGCATTGATGCGTACGGTGTTCTGTTTTTTGCTACTGGCTGTGTTGCGCGGCAATCTGTTATCTCGTTCAAGTTCAATAAAGCGTGTAGATTGCCACGCCGCCCCGCTCACTGCAATACTAATTTACAAGGTGCTTTAATATGGCAGCTGATGCTATTTGGCATCAGGATCGCCTACGATAATGGTTACAAAATTTTCCGGCTTCAGGCGACGGCTAAATGCGTCTTTGATCTGCGCTACCGTGACTTTTTCTACACTGCTGTTGTAGGTGTCCAGGTAATTCAGCGGCAGCTTGTAAAAACCAATCATGGACAGGTAATCCAGGATTTTGCTATTACTATCGATACGCATCGGGAAGCCGCCGATGATATTGGCTTTAGCCGCTTTCAGTTCGGCTTCGGTGATGCCATTCTTAATGAAATTATCCAGGGTTTCCTTCACCAGCTTGAGCGCATCCGCGGCCTGGTCTTTCTTGGTCTGCAAGCCGATCTGGAACGGCCCCGCTTCTGCCATCGGCGCGAAATAGCTGTATACACTGTAAACCAGGCCGCGTTTTTCGCGTACTTCTTCAGTCAAGCGCGACACAAAGCCACCGCCACCTAAAACATAGTTACCTACATAAAGCGGGAACAAATCAGGGTCTCCGCGTTTGATACCCGGGTAACCGAGCAGGATATGGGACTGTGACGCCGGATGTGCGATGCGCTTTTCTACCGGCTGTGTCGGCAGCGCTACCGCAGGAATCGGGGCTGCAATGGTAGATTGCGGCAAACCGGCCGTAATACTCTCGGCAACAGCCGCTGCCTGTTCACGGCTTAAATCGCCGATAATCGCGACTACGGCACCTTTCGCACCATAGTATTGCTGATAGAAACTCAGCAGGTCGGCACGGCTGATTTTAGCAACCGTGTCTACTTCGCCGGATTCATCCAGGCTGTATGGATGGCTGCCGTACAATGCTGCCATGAATGCCTTGCTGGAGATACTCTCCGGCTGGGTTGCCGATTCCTGCAGGCCTGAGATGATGCGGGCTTTTTCACGCGCCAGGACATCTTCCGGAAAATCCGGGTGTTGCAGGATTTTGGTGAATACATCCAGCGCCTGCGTTTTTTCGCGCTCGCTGCTGAGTGTACGCAATTTGAACGCGGCGCGGTCAGCATCAAAATCGCCACCCAGGATAGCGCCGACATCGGCCATTTTATTCGCGATCTTTTCATCAGACATGCCAGCCGCGCCCAAAGTCATCAGGTATCGCGTTACCCCCGCCACACCTGATTTCTGAGCCGTATCACGGGCGGCACCCGCGGCAAAGTTAATACTGATGTCTACAATCGGCAGATCGTGATTTTCCACGAAATACACCTCTGAACCAGATGCAGTCTGCCATTTCTGGATTTTAACGCCCGCCTGCGCTGTGTTGCCAAATGCCAGTAAACCGGCAGCCAGGACTGCCAGTGCCACGGTGAATGTTTTTCTTATGTATTGCATATTCATTATTTTTACCCTAATAAAACTTTAGAGAATTAATCGCTGTTTAATGTACGTGCGGCTTACCCTGCGGTTTTGCATTCGGGTCTATCGGCTGCGGATCGAGCGTTGCCACAGTTAAATTATCTTTAAGCAGATATTTCCTGGCAACGGCCTGCACCTGCTCCGGCGTTACCGCACGTAATTTATTCGGATAGTCTTCCAGGATCTTCCATGAAAAACCGATGGTTTCCACGGTACCGATCTGCATGCCCTGATAGAACATGGAGTCGCGTTTGTATACGTCTGCCGCGATGACACCGGCCTTCACCCGGTCCAGTTCTTCCGTCGTCACGCCGGACACTTTGATTTCTTCAATCTGCTGCAGCAGGGCAGCCTCAAGCTCGGCTACGGTTTTACCTTCGCTCGGGGTTGCATCCAGTGCAAACACACTCTGGTGTCCGCGTGCCATCAGGTCATAGCCGGCACTGGCATCAATCGCCAGCTGGCTTTCACGCACCAGGCGCTGATTCAGGCGTGCCGCCGGATTACCGCTTAACACCCCGGCAAGCACTTCCAGCGCATAAGGCTCCCAATCGGTTTTCGGGTCATTGAGTGCAGGCACATGGTAGCCCATCAGCAGATAAGGTAATTTTGCCGGCGCTTTCACTACGGTGCGGCGTTCGCCAATCTGTTCCGGCTCTACCTGCGGTTTACGCACCGGCAGAGCTTTGGCTTTTAATTTGCCGAAATACTGCTTGGCCAGCTGGTAAACCTCATCCGCTTTCACATCACCGACCACCACCAGGGTTGCATTATTGGGTGCGTACCAGTTGTGGTACCACTCGCGTGCATCGGCTGCCGTCATGTTCTCGAGGTCATTCATGAAACCGATCACGGGACGTGAATACGGGTGTGCCCGGTAAACCGTGCCCTGAAACGCCTCGTTGACTTTTGACTGCGGCTTATCGTCGGTGCGCCAGCGCCGCTCCTCCATGACCACCTTGATTTCTTTGGCAAATTCTTCATCGGTCAGCTGCAGATTGGCCATGCGATCCGCCTCCAGCTTGAACGACAGCGGCAGGTGGGATTTTTCGAGCTGCTGGAAGTAACAGGTGTAATCTGTGCTGGTAAATGCGTTTTCCTTACCGCCGGCAGCGGCAATCAAGCGTGAAAACTGCCCGGCTTTGACCTGTTTGGTACCTTTGAACATCATGTGTTCCAGCACGTGAGCAACGCCGGTTTTGCCGTTCACTTCATCCAGGCTGCCCGCCCGGTACCAGACCTGGGACACCACAACCGGTGAGCGATGATCCTCCTGCACGATCAGTTTCAAACCATTATCAAGCTTGAACTCCTGTACGGATGCTGTGGCAAACACCGTCAGCGGCATCATTAACAGTAGAATCAAAAAGCTTTTTGTACGCACAGTACCAATCTCCTTTTATTTTTGTATGACTGATTGATTTAACAGCATGCGCGATCCGCGCTGCAAATCACTTGGTTTTACTCAAAACACAGCTGCCATTTGTGACAAGGATAACACTTTGTTAGTTCATCGCGCCTGGCGACCGCTCAATTTGCCTGGCCAACATCCATTATTCCATAAGTTTATATCAATATATTTATTAAGTATTTTCAGGAATTAAGGCGTCTGGATAAAATTAGGCAAGTTTTTAAATTATTGCTGACCAGAAAGCCACCCGAATGACACTGACCCGTAAACTATTACCGCTGCTTGCCGTGCTGGCAGCCACTCATGCACATGCCACCGATGGTTATTTCGCACATGGCTATGGCGTAAAATCACAAGGTATGGGCGGCGTAGGCATTGCATTGCCACAGGATGCCCTCGCCGCTGCCGCCAACCCTGCCGGCATGGGTCTGATCGGCGACCGTGTGGATTTTGGCGTCACCTGGTTCAGGCCGCAGCGCGAAGCCGAAATCAGCGGTGTCGGCCCTGGCGTTGATGGAAAATACGATGCCAACGATACGGAAAATTTCGTCATCCCTGAGTTTGGCTATAACCGGGTGATCAACCCAGATGTAACTTTAGGCGTCAGCGTGTACGGCAACGGCGGCATGAATACCGACTACAAAAAAGCCATCCCCTTGTTCGGCAATACGGCTCCGCGTATGGATCTGATCCAGCTGTTTGTTGCGCCAACCGCAACCTGGAAGATCAACGAATCGAATACGGTTGGCGTTGCAGTCAATCTGGCTTACCAGCGCTTTGAAATCAAAGGCCTGCAGAATTTCGCAAGCCCGGCTTCTGCGCACCCGAACCATGTGACCAACAAAGGTTATGATTCATCTTACGGTGCCGGCGTACATATTGGCTGGATCGGCAGGGTCAATGACGCCGTAACGCTGGGTGCCACTTACCAGAGCAAAACCTACATGAGCAAGTTTGAGCAATACAAAGGCCTGTTTGCAGAAGGCGGCGATTTTGACATTCCCGAAACCTATGGCCTGGGGATTGCAGTCAAGGCAACTTCGGCACTGACCCTGGCTGCTGACGTGCAGCGCATCAACTATGGCGATGTAGATTCCGTAGGCAATTCCGTGAACAACTTATTTGTAAACGGTCAGCAGCTGGGTTCAGAGAACGGCCCGGGCTTTGCGTGGAAAAATGTGACTGCCGTTAAAGTCGGTGCAAGTTATGCCTGGAACGATAACCTGACTATCCGCGCAGGTTATAACCACGCATCACAGCCTATCCGCAGCAGCGAAACCCTGTTTAACATACTGGCACCGGGTGTCGTACAGGATCATGTAACGTTAGGCGCCACTTATGTACTGCCCAACCAATCGGAAATTTCATTCTCCTACATGCATGCGTTTGAAGAAAAATTAAAAGGCAGCGGTTCTATCCCGTTCATTCCAGGCGCTGAAGCCAACCTGAAAATGTATGAGAATTCGCTGGGTATCGCCTACGGCTGGAAACTTTAAAGACTGTAAACTGCAAGCCTGGAAACATTAAGTCTGTAAAATTTAATTTAAGATATAATTTTCGCTCCATGGTCGCGTACGCATGTACGCGACCCGTTTTTATTGATCGCTAAGTTGACCCCAATGTTAATCGACTGGAATCACTTCACCCCCTGGTCCGCACTGGCCGGTGGCGCACTTATCGGCGTCGCTTCGGCAATTTTTGTGCTGTTCAATGGCCGTATCGCCGGCATTACCGGCATCGTCGGCGGCTTATTCAAGCCCAAGCGACGTGACATCGGCTGGAGGCTGGCGTTTATCGCCGGCCTGATGGCCGCACCGCTGGCATGGCTGCTGTTTGCCCCGCTGCCTGCCATAGAGATCGACGCCAACAGCACCCTGCTTGCCGCAGCCGGGCTGATTGTCGGCATCGGTACGCGCTATGCCTCTGGTTGCACCAGCGGCCACGGCGTATGCGGCATCTCGCGTTTGTCGCCGCGTTCCATCATTGCCACACTGGCTTTCATCGCTACCGGGGTGCTCACGGTGTATGCGGCACGTCATGTGCTGGGGGCATAAGACCATGAAAAACCATATCAGCAATACCGCCGCCCTCGCCTTCTCATTGCTTTCCGGCCTGATATTCGGGATAGGCCTGATACTGGCCGGCATGGCTAATCCGGCTAAAGTGCTTGCATTCCTGGATGTATCAGGCTGGTGGGATCCGTCTCTAGGCCTGGTCATGGCCGGTGCAATCGGCATCGGCCTGATCGCATTCACCATCGCAAAAAAACGCCAGCTCAGTTATCTGGGCTTCTCTATCCAGCTGCCTGCCAACCGAACGATTGACCAGCGCCTGGTCATAGGCAGCATGGCCTTTGGTATCGGCTGGGGTCTTGTCGGCATATGCCCGGCACCCGCATTTGTCCTGCTGGGCGCGGGCAACGGCAAAGGCCTCATTTTCGTGGTGGCAATGATCATCGGCATGGGCATCTACGAATTGCTCGAGCACTACAGAAAGCCGGCTGGCAAGTAAGCTACAACTGCTACGTCGTATGTTATAGAATTAAGCTAAAATGGCAGTACTTTGACACGAATGGCTGCGCTCACTTGAATAGACGCAGGCATCTCAATAACGTAACTTAAAGCCAGACGTTATTTAAAACCCGACGCTATTTAAAATTTAGACGTCACTTAACCATTAGCTGAATCTCTATGTTCAATTTTTTCAAAAAAGATAAACCCGAAGCCGGTGCAGAGGAGAATAAACTCAAGCCTGCTGAAGCTGCCGGTGTAGCCGCATCACCCCCCCCTGCCGCACCTGAGCCCGGCAAAAGCTGGACTGAGCGCCTGAAACAGGGCCTGGCCAAAACACGCAACCAGTTGGGCAGCCAACTGGCGGGGCTGTTCGGTGGCGGTAAAATCGACGCTGAAATCTATGAAGATCTTGAATCCATTCTACTCACCGCAGACGTGGGCATCAGCGCGACAGAATTCCTGCTCGATGACATCAAGAACCGCGTAAAACGCCAGAGCCTGGACGACACGGCGCAACTCAAAACAGCGCTCAAAGAAGCACTTTCGGATTTGCTTTCCCCGCTGCAGCAGCCGCTGGACACCTCTACGCACAAGCCTTTCATCATCATGCTGGCCGGGGTGAATGGTGCCGGCAAGACCACTACCATCGGCAAACTGGCAAAGCATTTCCAGTCTCAGGGTAAAAGTGTACTGATTGCCGCCGGCGACACTTTCAGAGCTGCGGCACGCGAGCAATTGCAAGTCTGGGGCGAACGCAACAATGTGCATGTGGTTGCACAGTCCAGCGGCGACCCGGCAGCCGTCATGTTTGACGCAATTCACTCGGCACTTGCCAAGAATATTGACATCGTACTCGCTGATACTGCCGGGCGCTTACCGACACAGTTACACCTGATGGATGAAATTGCAAAAGTAAAACGCGTCATGGACAAAGCACTGCCAGGCGCACCGCATGAGGTTCTGCTGGTACTGGACTCCAACACCGGACAGAATGCCGTGAACCAGGTCAGGATTTTTGACGATGCGCTCGGCGTTACCGGCCTGGTACTGAGCAAGCTGGACGGCACGGCCAAAGGCGGCGTAATCGCCGCTATTGCACAGGCACGCCCGATTCCGATACGTTACATTGGCATCGGCGAAGCGATCGATGACCTGCGCCCGTTTAATGCGGCGGAGTTCATAGACGCGATGATCGATTAATGGCGTTTTACAAACACATTATCGGCGCGCAAGCTCACTTTCACATGAACGCGGCGATACATTCATACAGCAACACATTAACACTGCGAATAACGGCATGATTCAATTTGACCAAGTCAGCAAACGCTACCCGGGTAGTGACCAGATATTAAAAAACGTCAGCTTCAATATCGGTGCCGGCGAGTTCGTGTATGTGACCGGCCATTCCGGAGCGGGCAAAAGCACGCTGCTTAAACTGATTGCCGCAACGGAACTGCCTACCAGCGGCACGGTACTGATTGCCCAGCAGAACGTCAGCAAACTCAAATCTTCGGCAATCCCTTTTTTGCGCCGCAGGTTCGGGCTTATTTTCCAGGATCACAAACTGCTGTATGACCGCAACTGCTTTGAAAACGTCATACTGCCGTTGCGCATCAACGGCGTTTCCGAACAGGAAGCCGCCAGGCGTGTACGGGCTGCGCTGGATAAAGTCGGCTTGCTCAATAAAGAAAAAGTCATGCCGATCACGCTGTCCGGCGGTGAGCAGCAGCGGCTGGCGATCGCGCGCGCCGTGGTAAGCCGCCCATCCATACTGCTTGCGGATGAGCCGACCGGCAACCTGGATGCCAGCTATGCCGCCGACATCATGGCTATTTTCCAGGCATTCAACCAGGTAGGCGTCACTGTAATCATGTCTACCCACGATGCCCTGGGCATGAGCGCAAACCAGAGCCGGGTGCTGCACCTGGACCATGGCCTGCTGACCGAAAACCCGTTCATGCAAAAGACTTTGAACCTCGAAACAGCACCAACGGAAAAATTTTCATCATGATTACCTGGCTGAACCACCATTTGCAGGCCATTAAGCTCGTACTGTCACGCATGCGCACCAACCTGCTCTCTACCTTCATGATTTGCCTGGTAGTAGGCGTTGCCATGTGTTTACCGAGCCTGTTTTACCTGGCCGTGGATAACCTGTCCAAACTGACGGATCGTATGAAAAGCGAAACAGAAATCAGCCTGTTTCTGAAACTGGACGCGACAGCAGCCAATATCGCCGAGATAGATGCGGTATTAGCCAAAAATACCGCAATCCATCAATATCACCTGGTCACCAAGGATGAAGCCTGGCAGCAATTACAGGCAAAATCCAAGGATAACAGCAACATCAGCAGCGCCATTGAGCAGCTCGGCAAAAACCCGCTCCCTGACGCATTCTATATCCAGGCAAAATCTGCCGACCCCGATACGCTGGAAACCCTGAGAAACACATTGCAGAGCATTCCCGGTGTAGAGCAGGCAATACTCAATGCCGACTGGGCCAAGCGCCTTGCAACATTGCTGGGCATAGGCAAAAAACTGACCTTCTTCATTACGGCGCTGCTCGCTGTCGTGCTGCTGGTCATCATCGGCAATACGGTACGCATGCAGATTCTGACCCAAAAAGATGAAATTGAAGTGAGCTACCTGATCGGTGCAACCAACAGCTTTATCAGGATGCCTTTTCTCTACGCCGGTATTTTATATGGGCTGCTTGGCGGCGTGCTGTCAGTGCTGATGGTGAGCGGCATCATCCAGACATTCAACTATTCCGTCATGGAAATATCCAGGCTTTACGGCAGCGACTTCAGCCTGGCTATCCTGAATACCGAACTTTACCTGACCATCATCGGCCTCGCCGTAGCTATCGGCTGGGTAGGTTCATACCTGGCGGTCACCCGCGCTATCAGCACGGTCAAGATCAACTAACAAGATCAGCTAGTAAGCTCAACTAACAAGACCAGCTGACAACGCGGCAGTTTCGTATCGCTTGCGGGGTATCGGGCAGGCTGTTTTGAGTATTGCCCGGTTCTTTTTCAGCTTAAGTTAAGTTTTGTATTCTAGTATTGCTGCATACCATTACTGCACGTAATGCCATGAATAGTCAGGATAGAGATAGCAAATGACGGCCAGGCTTAACATTTTAAAACTTCCCGCTGCCGCCGGCCTGTGGCTTGCCGCACTCACAGTGCTGCCCGTATCCGCCGTTTCTTTCGTCTGCGCAGACGAAAGCGCATTAACCGCACGCAAACTATCCGAGGCCGGGCTGATCCTGCCTTTGGAAAAAATCACCCGCTCTGCAAAAGCCATCAAGCCAGGCAAGGTTCTGGAAACGGAGCTCGAGCTCAAAAATGGCGCTTACATTTATGAAATCGAGATACTGGATCATAAAAGCCAGGTCTGGGAATTAAAGCTGGATGCCAAAACCGGCAAGCTGCTTAAGATGGAACGTGACGATTAACCATGCGCTTATTACTGGCTGAAGACGACATTGAACTGGGGCCGCAGCTGCAATCCGCCTTGCAGCGTGCCGGTTATGCGGCAGACCTGGCTGTAGACGGCATTGAAGCACAAGCGATGGGGGAACTGGAACCCTATGACCTGATCGTGCTGGACCTGGGCTTACCTAAACGCCCGGGGCTGGAAGTGCTGGGCAACTGGCGCAGCAGGCAGCTGCATACGCCGGTCATTATCCTGACTGCGCGTGCAGGCTGGCAGGAAAAAGTCGCCGGGTTCAATGCGGGCGCCGATGATTACCTGGGCAAGCCTTTTCAGATAGAAGAACTGCTGGCGCGTATCAGCGCAGTACTGAAACGAAGCTCCGCCAATGTAATCGGCGAGCTGCATACCGCACACTTCAAGCTGGATGAACAGACCCAGACGGTGATACTGAGCAATGGCGAGCGCCACAAGCTTACGGGAACCGAGTTCCGCCTGCTGCGCTATTTCATGCTGCATCCCGGTCATGTACTCTCAAAAACAATCCTGACCGAACATGTATACGAATATGACGAAGACAAGGACAGCAATGTGATCGAGGTGTATATCAATCGCCTGCGGCAGAAAATAGGCGCCGAGCTCATTCAGACCAGACGCGGCCAAGGCTATGTTTTCGGTGGCAGCCAGTAATGGCATCACTCAAAGGACGCCTGACCTGGGGGCTGATGCTAAGCCTGATCGTATTGCTCACCTTACAGTGGGCGGTCGTCACCTATACGATCAACAGACTGACTGAAAGCCAGCTGATCGAGCGCCTGCAGCGCGAAGGAGAAACGCTGTTAGCAGGCGCTCACTTTGACGCTGACGGCCAACTGGCACTGGATGAGAAATATCTCAGCGCAATTTACCAGCGACCATTCTCAGGTTATTACTATGTCATAGTTTCCGGCCAGCAGCGCCTGGCCTCGCGCTCGCTGTGGGATGCAGACCTCGATATAAAACCGCTGCAAACCGGCGCACAGGCCAACCTTTACCTACAGGGGCCGGAACAGCAGCCTTTGCTGGCGGTGGCGCACGGCTACCAGAAACAGCAGCGGCCAATCACGATCGCCATTGCAGAAAACCTGACCTCATTGCAAAGCGGCATGCGCCGCTTTCAGCTTATTTACGCTCTAGTGTCGCTGGCCGGCCTGATTGCCCTGCTGGCGATACAGCGGCTGATCGTAGCCCAGGCACTGCTACCGCTGCAAAGCATACGCGAGAACATTGCCAGGCTGGGTCGCGGTGAAGCCAGCCAGATTGAAAGTAAGGGCCCGGCAGAAGTTGCACCGCTGATTGAAGAACTCAATCGCCTGTTAACGGCCATGCACGATAAATCGCGCCGCTCGCGTGAAGCCTTAGGCAACCTGGCACACGCACTCAAAACCCGGCTCACCCTGCTCAACCAGGCAGCGGAGCGTCCGGAAATCAATGCCCTGCCAGAAATACGCCGCAATATTTATGCTGCGACGGATGCCATCAGCCAAAATATAGATCGGGAACTGAAACGCGCCCGTTTAATCGGAGACACGCACCCGATGCGGAAAGTTGACCTCAAAACCGAAATCGCCCAGCTCACGCATACGCTGCGCCTGATGTATGCAGACAAAGCCGTCAACATCACCTGGGAAATTACCGGCAATACCCAATTCCATGGCGACCAGGAAGACTTGCTGGAAATGCTGGGCAACCTGCTTGATAATGCCTGCAAGTGGTGCCGCCGCAATGTGTCGCTCACGGCAAGCGGCGCTGATGCGCCCGTTTTCATTGTAGAAGATGACGGCCCGGGCTGCGCAGAACCTGAACTGGATCTGCTGACCCGCCGCGGGTTCCGTGCAGATGAATCCAAACCGGGCAGCGGGCTGGGGCTGGCGATTGTTCATGATATTGCCAGCAGCTACGGCGCAAACCTGACTTTCAGCAGATCCGCCGCCTTGGGCGGTCTGCGTGCAGAAGTCAGCTTCAAGCCTTATAAGCGCTGAGGCCTTAGAACCAGTCGCGGCTGGTGCCGGTTACGGCGCCGGTCTTGGCGTCGATGTTCACCTCCCACTCACGGCCATCGGCATCAACGATCTCAAACTCATAATCCCAGCCTTTGCCAAACTTGCGGCTTTCCAGCTCCGCATCTTTCACTACGCCGGGTTTTGCCGCCAGCGCTTTCGTTTTCGCCTCTTCCAGCGAAATCAGGCCCAGGCCTTTAGCGATGGATTCCATTTCCTGAATGTCATCATCCGCATAGGCGGCTGATAAGGTGCCGAATGACAGCAGGCTGCATACGATCAAGTTGCGGGTAAATGTTTTCATAAGATTGCTCCTGTTGGTGACTAGAGCAACCCAATCTACAGCAGCGACCTTAATACAAGCTTAAAAGCATACAAACTCAAAAACGCATTGATATATCAATGCGCCTCAAACTGCACCAGCAGCGACACCACGATGGGCCTGAGGTCTGCCGGCAGCGCTATCATGGTCTGTGCTGCGCTGCGTGCGCGTGCGGAGGTCTTTCTTAAGGTTTTATTCAGGATGTCGGCGAACTTTGCCATATCGTAATCACTGTGGCTGGCGACAAACTGCGCAAGGTAGCTCTCCAGAAACACCAGCACCACCACATCTTCCAGCGTTTGCGCCTCGGCATCAGCCGCAGGCAGGGTTTTACTTACCAGCGCACAGACACGTGCCACGGTCGCTTCATCATAGCCACTATCGATCAGCACCTGTTGCGCAATGCCGGCATGAAAGGATTTCAGCTCGGTTCGCCACTGGTAATAACCCGGCTTGGTCATCGGGTAATCGGCACGGGCAATTTTCCAGCGCTGTATATGCTGGCATCTGGCCGCCAGCTGCAGCGCCTCTGAAGCATCGAGGTCATAACGCTTGAGCATGGCGCTCATGCGCTCGGAATACAGCAGTTCTTTCGGGATGGCCTGCCCCCCGGATTCATCCATACTCGGGTCCTGCCTGTTCAAGGCATCAAAACTGGCGATCGCCTTCTCGAAGCGTACTGCATCTAATATCATGTTGAAGCTGTTTCCTTTTCTGAGATGTCTGCGGTGCCTGAAACCCGTCCGCAGGCATTGATTACCGTCATTCGGCGTGAGCATGGATTATGACGCATTTAACGCGGCAGATATACGCCGCACGATATAAGGATTTAAACCGGTCTCGGATCATGGAACCATCGAAGCCCATTGCGCTCAATATGATTGCAGCCACATACTGCAAACTTTACGCTTGCAATCAATGCAACAGCCATCACGCAATCTTATGGAGCCAGACAGTATGCAAGCAGACCATCAGTTAAAACGAACCGACCTTGACCAGCTGGCCGGGCCGGCAGTCATTGAGTTCGGGGCGGACTGGTGCGGATACTGCCAGGCGGCACAGACTGTGATTGCGGCAGCTCTGGCGACATCGCCAGGCATTAAACATATCAGGATAGAAGACGGCAAGGGCAAACCCCTGGGGCGCTCATATTCGGTGAAGCTGTGGCCGACGCTGGTTTTTCTGCAGGATGGTGTCGAGATTGCGCGCCTGGTGCGCCCGACCGACACGGACATGATTACCGGCGCATTAAGACAGATCAGCGCCCGCTGAAATAGAAACGGGTGGCTATGGGCCACCCGCACTTGATACCCCTGGGCGGTTGACCCTGGGGCGTTTTAATCAACCCTTATGAGGCTAATTGACTTGTAACATAAACAATCACTACTGCTGCGGCCAGGGCCACGTAAGGCAACACACCCGCTTTTGATGATTTACCGTCATCATCTGTAGCCAAGTACATATCCTCCAGCATCTCTTTCGGGAATACGCCTTTATCAACAATGTAATGGCGCCAGATAAAGACAGGAATTACAGCACCGGCCATCACCAGGCCGCTCATCAGCGTACCTGCACCCCAGATATTAGCGCCCAGGCCCATCACTGTAATATTGACGAACGCCAATGTCGTGCCCAGTACGATCAGGATGGTTGGTGCTTTGTATGGTCGTTCCCAGTCTGGGCGGTCCATACGGTGAATCCAGCCTGCATTCAGGTTCAGGAAGTTGAAAATGATATAGCTGACGTTAGCCGCTGCAAGCAGGAACATATAATCAGACATCATCAGCAATATAAAGTTAAAGCCCATGTTGGTCCACATTGCGCTGGTAGGTGCGCCATGCTCGTTCACTTTTGACAGGAACTTAGGCAGCAGGCCATCCGCTGAACCCTGGTAAAGCGTACGTGAAGCACCGGACATCGTGGTCATGATGGCCAGCAGCAATGCCAATACCAGCATCACTACAACCAGGTTGGCAATGAAAGCACTCGTGCCAAGAATATTTGACAATGCTTTTGCAACACCCATACCGCTGTAGATATCAGGTGCCAGCATACCGTCGTACACCGCAGCACTTGTCACTACACCGCTTGCATCAGTCACAGCCGGTGTCACCAGCTGGCCTAAACCAAGGTGCCCCTGGAATGCCAGCGGTACCAATGTGAATACGCCAACGCAAAGCAGACCTGAGTAGAAGATGGCCTTGAAAGTATCTTTTTTGGGGTCTTTGAATTCACGTGTGTAGCAAACTGCCGTTTCAAAACCATAGGTAGACCAGGCTGCAATAAACAGGCCGCCCGCCATCAATACCCAGCCATTCATGTCCCACAGGCCATCGACAACATTACCGACACTGTCATAAGCCAAAGGTGATAAAGGGAAGAAGTAATCAACAGGCATATCACCGGTTACCAGTGGTACCAGGCCAATCAGCACTAATGGCACCAACGCTGCCAGGCCAAGTACCATGGTGGTTTTGGCTGAGCGCAGGATACCGCCGTGCTGGATGAAATACACCAGCATCAGTAATGCAGCACCGATAACAAAGGTGGCATTGATACGCAGTGTCAGGCCCTCTTTCAGCATGCCCAGATCCAGCAGCGTAAGTTGCCAGGTGTTAATTGCGGCATCCGGAGCAAACATCGCGGTCAGCACATAGCCAGCCGCAAGGCCGGAACCGATGGACAGCACAGGCGACCATGCCACCCAGTTACACCAGATGGAAAGCGGTGCCACAAACTTGCTGTACCTTACCCATGCTACGGCGCCGTATACGGAAGCGCCCCCTGTTTTATGCGGAAAAAGACCGGCGATTTCAGCATAGGTAAATGCCTGTATAAAGCCGAATCCAATGGATATCATCCACACCAGCCAGGCTGGCTTACCTACCGTAGCTGCAATTGCACCCATAGAAAACAACACTAATGCAGGTACACCACTCGCTACCCAAAACGCCCCAGTCCAGTTAATGGTTCGATGCAGTGAGGCATTGCCTGATACTACATCGTCACACATATCTGCGGTGACGGCGTCCAATACTTCTTCGTTTTTTTTCACTTCAACCTCCTCGAGATGGAATGCCTTGACTTCAGCCATCACACCTTTTATTTACGAAGGCGTCACGGCCGTGCAAACCAACTTACATGCTATATAGTTATTAAAGAAATACACTTATCGATCGGGGGCGGGAAAGTTAAGCGTAATCTCACCCGTCACATCGTGCTGCATCATAACCACACGATATATCACTGACTATTACCAATTGGACTTACCACATAGGGAGTAGTACTTGATAGCAATAATAAAAATCACGATATTAATCTATGATTACAAATCGTAGAGCAAGCCGCGAATACCCGCGTGCCGGCTTCATGCGGACATAAGGTTATTGCCGGGTATTGCGCCAAGCCCAGCCGGCGTGTCTTCTTCAAGTGAAGATTGAAAATCAAAACATAGCAGAAAGTTAACAACGTGAGAGAAATCAAGAAAAATTTAAACGGCAAGGGCATGCAGGTTGGTATCGTGCTATCAAGATTCAATAGTGACATTGGCGACGGCCTGTTAAGTGCCTGCAAGGATGAACTGCTCAAGCTGGGCGTGGAAAGCAATGATATTACAATCGCTACCGTACCCGGTGCG
>Ga0208887_100275_pt1 | contig 21156 bp, 26 predicted proteins | sample LakWasM106_HOW12_2_FD_183924 | JGI IMG/M metagenome (GOLD analysis project Ga0208887, IMG submission 183924) | Freshwater sediment methanotrophic microbial communities from Lake Washington under simulated oxygen tension - Sediment Metagenome... | ecosystem: Environmental > Aquatic > Freshwater >...
CGCACCCCACCACTTTATCCGTAGGATCTGCTAGCTCGATTTACACGCCGCAAGCCGCCACAGCGACGTCACTTCCTTGACGCGCGCCGCATGCAGCGCATCGGTTTCATCACTGCTCTTCGGATGCTTCGGACGTACATCGATGCGGTCCACAACCACCAATCCCCCCTGCCCTATCCACGCGAGCAACTGCTCGCGTGAACGCAGCCCGAGATGCTCGGCAAAATCGGACAGGATCAGCCAGCCTTCTCCATCGGGCTCCAGATGGGCAGCCAGCCCGCTCAGAAAACCGCGCAGCATCGCGCTGTCCGGGTCGTACACCGCATATTCGATCGGCGAACTCGGCCGTGCCGGCACCCATGGCGGATTGCAGACCACCAGCGGCGCGCGCCCTTGCGGGAACAAGTCGGTTTGCAGCAGCTCCACCTGAGCGTTCAGGCCGAGACGCTCGATGTTCTCGCGCGCGCAAGCCAGCGCACGCGGGTCCTGGTCGGTGGCGACGATGCGCGCGATGCCGCGCTGCGCCAATACGGCGGACAGCACGCCGGTGCCGACACCGATATCGAAGGCCAGTTTCTTCGATCGCAGCGGCGCCTGCGCCACCAGCTCGACATATTCGCCGCGCACCGGTGAAAACACGCCGTAATGCGGATGGATGCGCGCACCCAGTGCAGGAATCTCCACGCCATTCTTGCGCCACTCATGCGCGCCGATCAGCCCCAGCAATTCGCGCAGCGAGGCCACATAGGCTTCGTCTGCAGGACCGTAAGCCTCGTCGCACGCCTGTTGCACATCAGGCGCACGGCGCAAGGGAATGACGTGTTCCTTCTCAAACGGCAGCAACAGCATGCCGAGCGCGCGCGCGCGTTGCGATTGCGCAAGGCGATGCAGATGGAATGCGTCGGTAATCGATGCGGCTGGCGCGCGCGGCTTCTTCGGCTTGCGCTCGACGCGACGCGCCAGCGCCTGCAGCAACTGGCGTGCATTCTGGTAATCGCCGCGCCACAGCAGCGCGGTGCCTTCGCACGCAAGACGGTAGGCAGCGTCGGCGGTCATGCGGTCGTCCGCGACGACTACGCGCTTGGGCGGCGGTACGCCGGCTTCGGAACGCCAGCGGGCGGAGCGGAGTTCGCCTGCCTCGGTCCAGCTGATAACAGGATGTGCGCTCATCGTGATATGTCTGGTTGGGAAAAAATGCGGCGCATGGCACTGCGCCCGGAACCGGCATTTTATCGCAGGCAGGCGATGCCACGAGCGCGGATGCAACACTGGCATTGCCGAATGGCCATTCGCTGTTAGAATCGTTCGCGGAACCTCTTCGTTCCAACGTCGCTCGGACGGTTCCGGGCGCTTACGTGAAAGAACTCCATGTCCCAATCCGGCACTCCGCGGAGCTTTTCCCGCATCAATCGTCTTCCCCCCTACGTTTTCAATATCACCGCCGAGCTGAAGATGGCCGCCCGCCGTCGCGGCGAGGACATCATCGACATGTCGATGGGTAATCCCGACGGCGCCACGCCGCAGCACATCGTCGACAAGCTCATCGAGGTGACCAAGCGTCCTGACACGCACGGCTACTCCGCGTCCAAAGGCATCCCGCGCCTGCGCCGTGCCATCACGCACTGGTACAAGGAACGGTACGACGTCGAATTCGACGCCGACAGCGAAGCGATCGTCACCATCGGCTCGAAGGAAGGCCTGGCGCACCTGATGCTTGCCACGCTCGATCGTGGCGACACGGTGCTGGTGCCCAATCCCAGCTACCCGATCCACATCTACGGCGCGGTAATCGCCGGCGCGGACATCCGTTCGGTGCGCATGAGCCCCGGCGTCGATTTCTTCGCCGAACTGGAACGCGCGATCCGAGAAAGCTATCCGAAGCCGAAGATGATGATCCTCGGCTTTCCATCGAATCCAACTGCGCAATGCGTGGAGCTGGAATTCTTCGAGCGTGTCGTCAAGCTGGCCAAGGAACACAACATCCTGGTGGTGCACGACCTCGCTTACGCCGACATCGTGTTCGACGGCTGGAAAGCGCCGTCCATCATGCAGGTGCCCGGCGCGCGCGATGTCGCAGTCGAATTTTTCACGCTCTCCAAGAGTTACAACATGGCGGGCTGGCGCATCGGCTTCATGGTCGGCAACAAGGAACTGGTCGCGGCCCTAGCGCGCATCAAGAGCTACCACGACTACGGCAGTTTCACGCCGGTGCAGGTCGCCGCGATTGCCGCGCTGGAAGGCGATCAGTCCTGCGTGAAAGAGATCTGCGCAAAGTACCAGAGTCGCCGCGACGTGCTGGCCAAGGGCTTGATCGAAGCCGGCTGGCCGGTCGATCTTCCGAAGGCGTCGATGTACATCTGGGCGCGCATTCCGGAAGCCTATCGCCATCTCGGCTCGCTGGAGTTTGCCAAGCTTCTGCTGGAAAAGGCCAAGGTGTGTGTATCGCCGGGGATTGGGTTTGGCGAGTATGGCGACGAATACGTGCGCTTTGCATTGATCGAAAATGAAGCGCGCATCCGGCAGGCGATACGCGGGATCAAGACGATGCTGCGGGAGAGAAAGGAAGGAGCTGAGTGATCGGTTTTCACTCCAAAGCCACCGATCAGCTTAAATGGAGATATTAGAATGCAGACGCAGTAAGGTCATACGGCTTGGGAGTGGAATGCATCTACAAATGTGAAACCTATTCAATAAGCTGATCAGAGAATAAGTTCTCTTTTTAAACCAAGACACCCTAACACTTCTGTACTATTCTTGGGTTGCAACGCTTGCACGATCGCATTTTTTCAAATGATTTCTATGGAGGCTTAGGACATGAGCATGATGAGTGAGTTTAAAGAGTTTGCCCTAAAAGGGAATGTGATGGACTTAGCCGTTGGCGTCATTATCGGCGGCGCGTTCGGCAAGATAGTCGATTCCCTGGTAGGCGACATCATCATGCCCATTGTCGGGAAGATGTTGGGTGGATTGGATTTCAGTAACTACTTCGTTCCGCTCTCCGGTCAGACCGCAACGACTTTGGCCGAAGCAAAAAAAGCAGGAGCAGTGCTTGCTTACGGCAGTTTTGTTACCGTTGCCATCAACTTCATCATCCTGGCGTTCATTATTTTCATGATGGTCCGGCAGATGAACCGACTTAAAAGAGCAGCCCCTGCGACACCCGTCGTGCCCGTAGCGCCTGCGGAAGAAGTGACGCTTCTACGTGAAATCAGGGACAGCCTGCGGAAATAAATTCCTCCCGCCAAGTTTCAATATATGTTGGGAGAAGGACTGCTATTCCTTCCTCCCAAACATGCCACCGAGGCTAGCCCCCAATCCGCCTAGCTTGTCAGTCATTCCAGAGCCGCCGCTCATAAGGCTGTCGATCTGAGAAGCAACCGGCGCAGGCAGCTTTTCCTTCAGAAAGCCGACTACTGTTTCCACTGCGGCCGATGCCTTGTCTTCAGGCAGTCCTGTTCTTTCAATCAGACGTTGGATAATCTCGTTCATAGTCGTTCCTAATCGAGTGGTGTGAATCCGGGTGCGGTATTCAAGGTCGTGAACACAACGAACTCGGATATAGGGACGTTACTAGCAATATCCAAAGGTCGATTGAAGCACATCAATGAGCCAGTGCCAGCCTGCTGGCTGAACCCCAAAAGCAAAAATCCCAGCAATTTCTATCTGGGATTTTTGTTCAGGCGCTTGCCTTGAAAATGGCAAACATCCATTTGCCATCAGCAATAGTAAATAAAGGCGTTTATGCATGCCTTTCGTTTTTACTTTCCTGTGTCTGACTCACATTTTTTCATAAAAGATGTTTTTGCGGCACCGGCCAACGGCTTTCCGTTTTTGTCGATGGCCTTAGCTGCGCAGCTGGATGTTTTGCCGGAGGTGCTTCCTCCTTCGCACTTCTTGATAAAGGCAGCTTTTGCCGCTCCGGCAAGTGGCTTGCCGTTTTTACCCACGGCCTTTGCTTCACAACCAGAGGCTGTTGGTGCTGCTGCATTGCTTGTGGATGACGCGGCGGGACTCTGGGCATATACGCTGGCAGAAAAAAAGATTCCGGCTAGTGCAAAGACAAGTTTGTTCATCACAATTCCCTTCGTGGAGTAAGGCGGGGTGCCCATAGATCGAACGTTCCTTGACCGACCTGCGTTGACAATTTATTCAAGCTTTCACTTTGCTTTGCTAAATCTCGATCAACGACTCGATCTTGCCCAGCTGCTCACTAGCTAATGCAACAAATCAGGCGGTAAGCTGGACTTTATCCATTTCTGTTGATGAGGGGGAATACTGCAAAGAGGGAACGCAAGCCCGAAAGGCGCGGTCATTTGATAACCACTCCGCCATGAGAGGTTCATCATCCCTACCTTGCCTCCCGAGCTTACAAATTGGATTGTAGTTTTCGCGCCGCTGTTTTCCAAGCGCGTGTGGCAGTCGGTACAGTTGTTACTGGCAGGCGCAATAGTGGCGATTGGTTCGCGTACGGTGACAGCCATATTGCGGGTCATGGGGCTGTCGCAAGAGGCGCAATTTCAGAAGTATCACCGGGTGTTGAACCGGGCCAAGTGGTCCACGTTGGCGGGCAGCCGACGCTTATTGCTTGCGTTAATCGATGCTTTCATCCCGGACGGTCCATTGCTGATGGGGCTGGACGACACCATCGAGCGCCGACGGGGCGCGAAGATTGCGGCCAAGGGCATTTATCGTGACCCGGTGCGCTCTTCGCACAGCCATTTCGTCAAGGCCAGCGGTCTGCGCTGGTTATGCCTGATGCTGCTGGCGCCGATTCCGTGGGCGGGGCGCTGCTGGGCCTTGCCGTTCTGTTCGGTGTTGGCCCCATCGGAACGGTATTACCTGGATCGCCATCGGCGGCCGAACAAGCTGACCGACCGGGCGCGCCAGTTGTTGCGGCTGGTTAAGCGCTGGATGCCCCAGCGCGCGATCGTAGTGGTGGCCGATAGCAGCTTTGCCGCGCTGGAATTGCTGGCGGCGGTGCGCCGGCAGATTTGTGTGATCACGCGCTTGCGGCTGGATGCGGCCTTGTACGATCCGGCTCCACCACGCACTGTGGATACCCAGGGACGCCCAAGGCGCAAGGGCGCACGCCAGCCCGCGCTGCAGACCGTGCTGGAGGAGGCGGCCACCGCGTGGCGCAAGGTGACGGTGGCGCGGTGGTACAGTCAAGGTGCAAGAAATGTCGAGATCGCCAGTGGCACCGCGGTCTGGTATCACAGCGGCATGCCGGTGGTGCCGCTGCGCTGGGTATTGGTGCGCGACCCGGAAGGCAGGTTTGCGCCACAAGCCTTCTTGTGCACTGACGAAGCGGTGACGCCAGAGCAAATCCTGGCCTGGTTTGTTCAGCGCTGGCAGGTGGAAGTGACGTTTGAAGAGGCCCGTGCGCATCTCGGCATGGAAACGCAGCGGCAATGGTCGGATCGTGCGATCGCCTGCACGACACCGGCGCTCTTGGGGCTGTATTCGGTCGTGACGCTGCTGGCCAGACGGTTATGGCTGGAACGGACCATGCCGGTGCGCACCGCACGCTGGTACCCAAAGCAACAGGCCACGTTCTCGGATACGATCGCGCTGGTGCGCCGCTGGCTGTGGAGCGGCGGGACTTTTCCGATGTCGGAGAAACCACCCGACATGATTAAAATTCCGCGCGCGCTGTTCGAACGCCTGACAGACACGCTCAGCTACGCGGCTTGAATGGATAAAGTCCAGGTAAGAGCACAAGTGGTCTACCCCCGAAAGAGCAATATAGGCTGCAAACGGTAGGTTGCACTCCTTGTCACGCATGTCACCGCTTGGGAAAGCGACAGACACCTTGGGTTCAAAGCGGCCCCCAAACGAAAAAGCCACCGGGAAATTCCTCAGTGGCTTTTTTTAGTTGCAGCACGTTCGGTCCGCCAAACGTCAACACCTTCACTTCAGGCGGCTTTCAATTCTTCATACAGCGCCATGTATTCAATGCTCAGCTTGTGCCGCGCATCGAGATGAATCATCGGCAGTCCGCGGTCATGCGATTCGCGAATCTTGATGGAGCTGGAAATCTTGCTGTCGAAGACAGGCAATCCTTCCGCCTTCAGTTCGTCGACCATGCGCTGTGGCAGGCTGGCTCGCGCCTGGAACTGGTTGACCACGATGCCTTCGATTTCCAGCTTGGGATTGTGGTCGGCCTTGATTTCGCCGACGTTCTGCATCAGCGTGTACAGCGCCTGGCGCGAGAAGTCGTCACAGTCGAACGGGATCAGGCAGCTGTCGGCCGCGATCAGCGCTGATTGCGTGAAGATGTTGTAGGCCGGCGGCGTGTCGAGGAAAATTTCATCGTATTCCTTTGCCAAGTCATTGAGCATGTCGCGCAGCTTGTAGATTTTGTGGCGCGATTCGAGCTTGGATTGCAGCTCGCCAATGGCCGGATGCGATGGAATCAGGAACAGGTTATCGAAGCGCGTCGCATGCACAAAACTGCCGGCCGGCTTCGGATAGAACAGGAAGTTGACCGTCTGCTCGAAATAATCGGCCAGCGTCGGCGTCGCATCCTTGGTCGCTTCACCCAGCAGGTAGCGGCTGGAGTTGCACTGCGGGTCAATGTCGATGAGCAGCGTCCGCTTTCCTTGACGCGCTGCAATAGCGGCGAGATTGACCGCGATCGTGGATTTTCCCACGCCGCCTTTCTGATTGAAAATGACACGTTTCATGCGACGTTCCGATGTGGGTTGAGACTGTCGGGATTCTAACATTCGCTGCACTGCAACAGTGACGAATTGCATGATTTTCGCGCCAGAATGCGTTTCGGCATGGCGCTTTGAGCGAGGGCAAAGCCCTGCGGTTTTTGCGCCGCGCTATGGTTTAAGCGGCCGAGCATTGACTTAATATCACGAGTTTTCGGTGCCAAGTGCTTTACCCAGAGCGTTAGGCAGATGCCGAATGCCATCATTCGGCGTCGAATTCCCGCGTTTTGCACCGCATGAATGTCGTTTCGTCGCAATCCGCTGGCAGCGCTGCGCGCGCGCCGATATCGTTGACATCAGATCACCCGTCAATCCACTTCAGGAGACTGTCATGCAAAACGAACAAGGGAAATCGCGCCGCAATCGTGGTGTCTTCGCGCCGATCGTGCTGATTTTGGTAGGCGTCCTGTTCTTGCTGGACAAGAGCGGCATCATTGATCGCCACGTCGTGTTGCAATGGTGGCCGCTGGTGCCGATCGCCGTCGGCGGATGGTTGCTGACCAAGCGCATCAACCGGCAGAACGGCTGAGCGGGAGATGTCGACGATGGCGTTCGATATCGTCCTCTTTCTGCACGCTGCCGTTCCGCGCGCGGCGCTGCTGCCAGCGCTTGAGCAGGCGTTCGGCATGTCGCTTGAAAGCGCGGACGCCCCGAATGATTTTGCGGACGGTGCCGTTGCCTTGGCCGAGTATGCGGAAGGTTTCGCCGTGGGCGTCGGAATCACCGCGGGTCTTCCGCCAGCCACACCGGTCCGGTGTGCCGTGCAAATGCTTGCCGAGCTTTTGAAAACCGATGTATTGCTGGAAAACGCAGAGCCGCAGGATCGGCTATCGCGATGGCTATTGCTATCGCCGGGAACCGATCTCGCGCGTCCGATGCAGGTGATCGAACTGCGGCACGGGCTCGCGGTCGCTCCAGTAGAGGGCTTGCCGGTTCAGCGTTCCGCCCTTCTTGCGTAACGCCATTCTGGGGGTGTCCTGATTTGCCTCGTCTAACGCTTCTGTCCGAAATAGCGGCCGGAAGCAACGCTTGCCTGATACCGGCCTTCCGCGATGGTCCATAGTTTGCGGCCGCTGGAGGATCGCTCGTCGATCGCTTTCTTCTGCGCTGCTACTGCGGCGCGTGCGTCGCCGTCATCAAGCGCTTCTGCGACGTCGCTCTTGAAGGCGGTACGGAAGCCGTCGGACGACAGGCAGCGTTCGCCGTTCTTGGCGACCACGATGGTCATGGTGTTGCCAGAGCGCGAGAAGCCACAGTCGGCCCAGGCTAGCGCCGGGAGCAGGAGCAATAGGGTGAATAGGTGTTTTGGCATGGTCGCTCACAAATGGGCAAGGCATGCCAAAGGCGGAAGCTTGACTTCGCTTCTGAAGGCGGCCCCGCTACCATGAGAGAACGTGTCTCTGTTAGGCCGGAAGCTTTGCGTCCCGCTCTTTCGAACGGTTTGCCCTGCGGGTTAGTTAAAGAAAGTATAGCAGTTAATCCCGAGAAGTATATCCATAGTGCAACTTTTACAAATTAGCATGATCTCCATCAATGCGCCGCGCAGTTCTCGGCCCTCTGGAATACCGGCGCTGCCGCAACTGCCTGCGCTACGTCAGGATGATGCGCACTTCATACCGGAGACGATCGTTAAGGATCTCGGGCGTCGGACGGGTTTCCGGCGGATACAGGAAGACAAGGAACTGCGCATCGCCGCCCAACGCGTCGCCGATCTTCCACGGCACCACGGCCAGATCACCACTGCGCAGCAAGCCAAGGTAACCATCGTCGCTGTTGACGTGTTGCACCACCTCGTCGGGAGTGCGGGCGAAGAACAGGCGCAGTTCCGGCCCTTGTTTTGAAAACTCGAATAGCGATGCACCGTAGTCCGGCATTCTGCCGTGATAGGCTTGGTTGACTTCCAGTGCATCCGGCATCATGGCGGCTCCTTGTCATGAAACGGCTTGGAGTCGCGCAGCGCTTGAAAAATCCGACTTACGCGCAGCCTTCCCGAAAACGCCGGATCGCTGCAGCAACCATGCCTTCGGTGCTCCCGCTACTGGCGTATTCGGACCGCAAATAGGTGGCGTCGCTGCCGGTGTGCGCGGCCTGATACAGGTGTTCGAGCGCTGCCGTGCCGCCCAGTGCCGCTGCATGCGGTTCGAGTTTGCGCAACGTGGTCAGGATATCTTCACGGATCGACAGCGATTCGTGACTTTTCGGATGCACCAGCGTCCCGTCGAGGCCGAAGCGGCAAGCCTGGAAGCGGTTGTAGTTGTACACCAGATAGTCGTCTTCGGCAGGCGCCGCCTCGTTGTCGTCGAGCAGGTAACGGCACAAGGCTTGCAAATAGCACGCGAGCGCCGCTGCGCGCTCGACAGTCAGCGGCGTATCGCAGACACGCAGTTCGATGGTGCCGTATTCCGGCTTGGGCCGGATGTCCCAGTAAAAATCCTTCATGCTCTTGACGATGCCGGTGTCTTCCATCCGGGTAAAGTAATCGCGGTTGAAGTCGTCCCAGCGCAGCTTGAAGGGCGCGCGTCCGCTGAGCGGAAACGCGAACACCGAATTGAGCCGTGCCGAATTGAATAGCGTGTCGCGCCCCTGAAAATGCGGCGAGGATGCCGACAATGCGATGAAGTGCGGCACATAGCGATTCAGCGAATGCAGCAACAGCAAGGCGTCGTCGCCCGACTCGCAGCCGACGTGCACATGCTGGCCGAACACGGTGAACTGTTTCGCGAGGTAGCCGTACAACATTGATACTTCCTTGAAGCGCGGCTTGGAAAATATCTTGCGTTCCGACCACTTCTGGAATGGATGCGTCCCACCGCCGCAGACACCGACATTGAGCATGTCTCCCGCCTGCACCAGGCTATCGCGTATTTGCTGCAGTTGTCCGAGCAATTCCCCATGATGCGTATGCACGTCGGTCGATACTTCGATCATGCTCTCGGTAATTTCCGGCACCACGTTGCCGGGGAAAGGCTTGCGTGCGAGCAGATCAAGCATGTCCGGACTGGCATCGACAAGATCGAAATCGCTCAGGCTCACCAGTTGCAATTCCAACTCGACACCGAGCGTCAGCGGATGGGATGTGTTGAAGGCCTCGAGCGGCATGGTCTACTCCTCCGTTTCCGATGTTTCATGCGCCATCTTTAGCGCCCACTGGGTCAGGATCGGCCCAAGGATGGCGAGCAATAAGGTCGCCGCGGCAAGCGGTGCCAATTGTTCCATCAGGTCCAATCCCATGTGCCGCGTGCGTACCAGCAATGCCATTACGATGACGGACATCGGCGACAAGGCAATGCCGGTCAGCAGCCCCTTGCGCCAGGTGGTGCCACTCGCGCGCGCGAAGATCAGCACACCGATCAGCTTCGCTGCAAACCGCGCGCCGAGCATGGCGAGCGCAATGCCGATGCCGGAGGCGATTTGCGGCCAGGCGACGGCGGCGCCGATGAAGACGAATAGCAATACCGTCAGCAAGTCGCCAAGCACGCCGAAATTACGTTGCGCCTGCCCCAGCGTCACGCGTCGATGGCGCGTGACAAAACCGAAGCTCAACGCCGCGAGCACCGGCGAAATCTTGAGCGCCTGCGCCAATGCAGTCAGCAGGATCACGGCAAGCGCAAAAGCGATCGTCGCATCCGTTCCCAGCCGCCCCATCTTGCGCAGCAATCCAGGCACGGCAAAACCGAACGCAGTGCCGAGCGCACCCGAACCGAGCAGTACCAGCACGCTGTTTGACACGGCACTCCACAAGCTGCCGGAATGCTGGAAGGTCCAGAGGCCGACGATGATATTGAATACGAATACCGCAAGAAAACAATTCAGCGCCGCCAGGTGCAATGCCCGTTCAGTGACCTGGCCGGAACTTCGCTGCTCATTCACCACGCGCAGCAGTTCTGCCGGCGAGGTTGACATCGCCAGCGACGCCAGCAACATGGCCGGCAGCGGCGCCATGCCGAGCACGTTGGCGGTGAAGAACACGGCGGCGAAAGTGGCCGCCGATTCAAACAGGCCGGTGGCGCCAATCCATGGATTGGCGCGCAGCCAGCGCAGATTGATGCGGTAACCAAACTCGAACAGGATCAGGCCGAACGCGATATTGGCGAGCAGCATGACAGTGGTTTCGCCGGGTTGCGGCAGCAGGCCGGACTGCGCATGCGACAACAGAAAACCGGTCAGTCCGTAGATGCTGATCCGGGGCAATCCAATGGCGCGGTGCACGACTTCGCCCAGCATCCAGGCCAAGACAATCGCACATGGCCAGGCGAGATCAGCGGCGCCGAGCAGGAAATCGGGCATGCGTGCTCCTGTTGTTTAGTCGTCTAGTCGCTTGCACTGGCCGGCGGTGAGCCGGGCGCATTCACACATAGAGCGTGCCATTGTTGCACTTGAGACGACGCGCTCATGATGTCACGTGCCCATGCGGGATGTGCGCCGTGACAACCGGGTCGGGGATAAAAGTCGGCCCGTTTGCTTATCCATCAAACGGGCCGAAAGGGGAACATGAATGACTCAGTCTCCGCAACACATAACCGGTAATTACGCTAGCTGCCGAGGACTTCCATACTGCACCAACAGACTTAGGTGAAACTTAAGCCGGAGAGTGAGGTTGCGCTAGCGCAAGGCAGCTCATGCAATCAACTGCGAAGGCACGCTGCTCGGCGCGGCAGACGCATGCAGCGGAAAAGCGACCGACACCGCCAGGCCGCCGAACTCGGACTGACCGAGCTCGACTGCGGCGTCATGGCGTTCGGCAATCGCCTTGACGATCGCCAGCCCCAGGCCGCTGCCGGTCGGGCTGGTGCCGGGCACGCGGTAGAAGCGGTCGAAAATGCGCGCACGGTCCTGCTCCGGGATGCCGGGGCCGGAATCGTGAATGGAAAGCCGGGCGACGGTTTCGTCGAGGGTCAGATCGATACGAACACGGCCGGCTTCCGGCGTATAGCGCACCGCATTGTCGAGCAGATTACGCACCAGCACGCGCACGCTCTCGGCTTCGCCAACAATGTTGGCGTGGTTGTACGCACCGTATTCGAGCCGAATCTGGCGCGGCATGGCAAGCGGCGCGACATCACCCGCCGCCTGTTCAATACAGGCGGTCAGCGACATCGGCTGGAACTCGGCGGTCTCGAGCGGATCTTGGCGAGCAAGCGCGAGCAGTTGTTCCACCAGCCGGGAGGCGCGATCGACGCCGCCATGCAGACGTGAAATCGCCTGATTGCGCGCAGTTTCATCTTTGGCCCGTGCCAGTGTCTGCACCTGCAATTTCAGCGCCGTCAGCGGCGAACGCAATTCATGCGCGGCGTCGGCAACGAAGCGTTGCTGCGACTGCAACGCGCGCGCTACGCGCGCCAACAGGGAATTCAGTTCGGCCACCAGCAGCGACACTTCCTGCGGCACGCCCTTGGCCGATACCGGGGCCAGCGAATCGGCATTGCGGTTGGCGAGGTCGTGGCCGATGCGATTGACCGGCGCCATTGCCGAAGTGACTACCCACCATGCGGCGGCAAACAGGAGCAAGGACACCGGGATCACCGGCCACAAGGCATGTACCGCGAGCGAGATCGCGTGATCGCGCCGCACTTCCAGCTTTTGCGCCACCTGGATCACGCGCGTGCCTTTTTGCACGCCGTACACGCGCCACTCGCCATTGTCGAGCGTGACATTGGAATAGCCGAGCGCGCCCTGTTCCGGTAGTGCGCGATAAGTGCGCGACTGGTACACGCGCACGCCGTCGTCGGTCCAGATCTGGATCACGAAATCGAAGCCGCTGGTATCCCCGCTGGAGGGCTTGTACCACTCGGCCTGTTGATAGGCGCTGTCCTGAAGTGCCAGCGCCATCTGTTCCATGTGATAGTCGAACAGCTTGTTGGCTTCCTGCATGGCGGCACGAAACGAGGTCGCAAACTGCACCGCGGCGGCGGCGGCAATCGCAACGCCGAACAGCAGCAACAGGCGGATGCGCAGCGAGCGCATCAGGTTTTCTCGACCATGTAACCGAGCCCGCGCACATTAACGATGAATTGCGTGCCGAGCTTCTTGCGCAGGCCGTGGATATAGACTTCCACCGCATTGCTTTCGACGTCGCCGGACCAGCCGTACAGGCGCTCCTCCAGTTGCGCACGCGACAGGATTGCGCCGGGACGTGCGACCAGCGCTTCGAGCACCGCCCATTCACGCGACGAAAGCAGCACTTGACGCTCAGCCGCGGTGACTTGCCGCGTCAGCGCATTGACGCTCACGTCGCCCTTGCGGTAGACGGGCTCGACGCCGCCCTTGGCACGTCGGATCAACGCGTGCATGCGAGCGATGAGTTCTTCCAGATCGAAGGGCTTGATCAGATAGTCGTCGGCACCGCTGTTCAAGCCCTGTACCCGTTGTGCGACCGTGTCGCGCGCGGTGATGACCAGTACCGGCATGGTGTCGCCGCGCCCGCGCAAGCCGCGCAGCACATCGATGCCATCCTTCTTCGGCAAGCCGAGGTCGAGCAGCATCGCTTCGTAAGGCTGCTTGCCGAGAATTGCTTCAGCGGCCGCGCCGTCATTGACCCAATCGACAGAAAAGCCTTCGCTCTCCAGCGCAATCTGGATGTTTTCGCCGATCATGGGGTCGTCTTCGACCAGAAGTACCTTCATGTGTTGTTTCTTTAGACAGCAGGAAAACCGCTTTTCTGCCGACCTCGCGGATGGAATCTGGGATTGTAGGCATGCGCGCCCGCAAGCCGCAACCACCGCGCGCCGTCTTCCCATGAATAAAAAGGCCCGCATCGTCCGATGCGGGCCTTTTCGCTTGTCTCCTCATCTCTTGAGAGATGGATTTTTATGTTGCTGCTGTGCGCGTACTAGGGGTGTATCACGGCGAACGCCCGCACAATGGCGCCGCCGACTCCTCTGTGAGGCGCTTATCGGCGCCCGAAGCGGCCGAAACGGTCCAGTCGTTCGCGCTCGGCACGCTGCATATCGGCAAGCCGATTGCCGGCGCTACGGGCCGCGCCACCATTGAGCGGTCGCTGTTGGCCACTGATGCCAGCCGGTTGACGCATTGCGTCCGGCGCTTTGTCTACCATGTCAATCTCCTTCAGGCTCTTCGCATCGCGTTTCGAGATGCGTATGGGGTGTCTGAGCAAAATCTTCCCACACGAAACTTAGGGCAGACTTAAAGTTGCATTTGTGACATATTGACCAAACGCAAGGAAGGGAACGCTTGTATTAGCTATTCCGTTTCCAAAATACTTATTTCGGGTTAAGGAAAGGCTACGCATCTTTCATTAGGATGCGGCGGGAAGGGTTCTTGATTAAACGGTAGGAGGTGCGCAGTGCAGCATTACTACGTCAGCAAGCAGGCTCAGTCGAACGGCAACCACGAAGTCCATGTGCCGCGATGTACCTATCTTCCCGAAGGCGACAGCAGCCAGTATCTGGGTGCCTTCATCAACTGCAATGAGGCAGTGCGCGCCGCCCGCTCGGTATATGAGAAGGTAGCGGGCTGCCAAATCTGCTGTCCATCCGCCGAGGCCGCCTAAACGGCGCAGCGCTGCCTGCGCAGGCATGGCCGCAAACCACACGATCAGTGTTTAGCCGAAACGCCTATCCGCCACGAACGGATTGTTGCGCCGTTCATCGCCGAAGGTCGAGACCGGTCCGTGCCCCGGCACGAAACTGACATCGTCACCGAGCGGAAAGAGCTTTTCACGGATGGAATGAATCAGCGTGTCGTGATCGCCGCGCGGGAAATCGGTGCGCCCGATCGACCCCTGGAACAGCACGTCGCCGACCAGCGCCAGCCTTGCGTCGCGATGAAAAAACACCACATGCCCCGGCGTGTGCCCTGGACAATGAATTACCTGCAGGGTCTGCGCGCCGAAGGAGATGGTATCGCCGTCGTTCAGCCAGCGATCCGGCACAAAAGGCTCGGCCGGTGGAAAGCCGGAGCGCCGTGTCGCATCACCCAGTTGATCGAGCCAGAACTTGTCTTCGATGTGAGGTCCTTCAATCGGCACGCCGAATTCCGTGCGTACGATGTCGGCGCCGGCGCAGTGGTCCAGATGCGCGTGGGTCAAGAATACTTTTTCCAGCGTCACCCCGAGCTGCGCCAGCGCATCGCGCAGACGCGGCACCTCGCCGCCCGGATCGACCAGTGCGGCGCGCTGCGTCTGTTCGCAGATCAGTACGCTGCAGTTTTGCTGGTAGGGGGTGACCGGGACGATGGCGCATTTCATGGCAGGCAGGCGAAATTGGGTGAAGCCGGGAGTATGCCATGACGCAGAATGAAAGCGGAATGAAAGCGCCTGCAGCGCATCACGGCAACGATGTCCTGGCCTGCTTGCGGACAATGCGCGCTGACGGAGGGATCCGGATGCACGGCGTCCATGCGAAGGAAGTTTGCGCGAGGCATCAGCGACCAGCGCCGCTGCAGGAATTGAGCGCTGCAGCCATACTATGACGCGAGCGATGCGAATCGCATTCCATTCCTCCCTAGCGCTTTACTGACAGGACACAGCATGATCGATCTCTACCACTGGACCACGCCGAACGGGCACAAGATGACAATGTTTCTGGAGGAAACCGGCCTCCCCTATCGTCTGATTCCGGTCGACATCGGCAAGGGTGAGCAATTCCGGCCCGAGTACCTGACAATTTCGCCCAACAACAAGATACCGGCCCTGGTGGACCACGATCCGCTAGGCGGCGGTGCGCCGGTCACGCTGTTCGAATCGGGGGCGATGCTGCTCTATCTGGCGGAAAAAACCGGCAAGCTGATTTCTTCCGAGCTGCACGCCCGCGCCGAGGTTTTGCAATGGCTGTTCTGGCAGGTCGGCGGCCTCGGGCCGATGGCGGGACAGATCGGCCACTTCAATGTCTTTGCGCCAGAAAAGGTTCCGTACGCGATCGATCGCTATACCAGGGAAACCAGCCGCTTGTACGGTGTGCTCAACAAGCGTCTGGCAGACCGCGAGTTCATCGCGAACGCCTATTCCATTGCGGACATTGCCTGCTATCCGTGGATCGTGCCGCACAACGCGCATGGGCAGAATCTGGACGACTTCCCGCATATTCGGCGCTGGTTCGATGCCATCGCGGCCAGGCCGGCAACCATACGTGCCTATGGCAATGCGAAGGACGGCTACGCTCGCACTGAAGCGATGTCAGAAGACGAGAGAAAGGTCTTGTTTGGGCAGAGCGGCGCAACGACACCGCGCTGAACGCGGGATGCACAGGCGTGTCCGTCATCCCTGACTGGCGAACTGATCGAACGCGGCCAGTGCATTGGCCGAGTACATCAGCGACGGCCCGCCCCCCATATACACCGCCATGCCGAGGGTTTCCTCGACTTCGGCTTTCGAAGCACCCAGCTTGACGAGCGCTTGCGCATGGAAACCAATGCAAGCGTCGCAGCGGGCAGCGACACCCAGCGCCAGCGCGATGAGCTCCTTGGTCTTCTTGTCGAGCGCACCATCGCGCGTGGCCGCGCGCGCCATGTCGCCGAAGGCGCTCATCAGGTCGGGCTGGTCCTTGCGCAACACTCCGAGATTGGCGGAGACGATTTTGGTCAGTTCGGGGTAGTTCACCGGCGCGCTATGCATTTGCATTCTCCGTCGTTAAATGACAGGAGAAATACTAGAGACAAGCATATCGTCCGTATGTAACCGGGGTTACACAAGCACCGCAGGAATCACGGCGGAGCGCTCATGTCTTCTCTTGCTGCTGCATCGCCAGAGTGATCAGCTTTCGGAAGCTCGATGATGCGAAACGGCGGACGATCCGGATAGCTGCGCTGCAAGAGCGGCTTTGCGACGTTGTACACCGGCGTTCCGTTCACGGTTTTCCCTTCCGGGGATCCACGATGCGCGTGGCCGTGAAAAACAACGTCTACCGGATAACGGATCAGCGGATCTTCAAGCCGGCTGCTACCAAGGAATGGAAAAATCTCCAGCGGTTCGCCCTGCACTGTTGCGACAATTGGCGAATAGTGCAGCATTGCGATGCGTTGCGGGGTGCGCAGCTTTGCCAGCGCCGACTCCAGCTTGAGCGCTTCGTGGATTGCTTCTTCCACAAACAGCTTGATCGCCTTTTCACCCCACGGCCCGAGCGCGCCGCGACCGTAGCCGCCGGCAAAGCCCTTGGCGCCGGCAATGCCGATTCCGTGGATTTCACACGCTTCGCCATCGAGCACGCGTACCCCCGCTTCGCTCAGGATGCGGCGCACTGCCTCTGCTTGTTCCGATTCGACGTCATGATTGCCGAGCACGGCGACGATTGGAATTCTCGCTGCGGCAGCCAATTCATCTGCCAGCACATGCGCTTCTTCCGGCAAGCCATAATCGGTCAGGTCGCCGCACAGCAAGAGTGCATCTGCCGCTTCGGCGGCTTGTCGAAAAAATGAACGCAGCGTGCCCCCTGATTCTTTCGTGCAATGAATATCGCCGACCGCCGCAAAGCGGATTGTTTGTTGTGAGACCACAGTGCGCTCCTCGTTATGGAATCGAATGTCTTGCTGCGCGAAAAGTTATTGTTGATGTCGTACGGCAAGCTGCGTGACATTCCCTGCTTCATTGCCTGCAAGTAAAGTATGAAAAGTTAAGACCCGCGGGAATGCGATGCAGGGCGCCTGGACCCTTCAATGCGAGCGTCCTCGCGGGCACACCAAGCAGCGGGCCACTGCGCCAATCAACGTCTCAGGCACTTCTAATTTATTTTGCGCAGGTACTGAGTAAAGACCGTAACTTCGTGGCATAAGTTTTGCTGATTCTTGTCGTCATGTTCGCGAAAGCCGACTATGGAAAACGCAAGCTCGGTGCCGCACTCCGGCACGCTTCCCGAACCGCCCGTCGCCGCGTTTTACCGGCATGTGCTGGAAACCCTGAATGCATCGGGCGTGCCTTACATGGTCGGCGGCGCCTATGCGTTGAATTGCTACACGGCCATTGACCGGCACACTCGCGATCTGGACATCTTCATTCGGCGCGCTGACTTTGCGCATGCCAGTGCCGCACTGGCGCAGGAAAGTTATGAAGTCGAGCTGACGTTTCCGCATTGGTTGGGAAAGGTGCATGCCGAAGGCGTGTATATCGATCTCATTTTCAGCTCCGGCAATGGCGTCGCGGAAGTGGACGACGCCTGGTTCGAGCATGCAGCGAATGCCGTCGTGCTGGAGGTGCCGACAAGGATATGCCCGCCGGAAGAAATGATCTGGTCGAAGGCCTTCATCATGGAGCGTGAACGCTATGACGGCGCCGACATCGCGCATTTGTTACGTGCTCTCGGCGACGAACTGGATTGGTCGCGCCTGTTTCGTCGTTTTGAGCCGCACTGGCGCGTGTTACTCAGCCATCTGGTGCTGTTTGGCTTTATTTATCCTCCGCATCGCAACTTGGTGCCGGTTGCTCTCATGGATGAACTGATCGAGCGCTTGCGGCGCGAGACCCATTCAGTGCCGCCACAACATGGGATCTGTCTCGGTACACTGCTGTCGCGCGAACAATATCTGAACGACATCGAGCAACAAGGCTTGCAGGACGGCCGTCTTGCACCAGAGGGAAAAATGACCAGCGAGGACACGGCGCATTGGACGCAGGCGATTGCAGATAGTCATCGCAAGCATTGAAATATTTACAGTCCCTCTGCCTAAATTTAATGCAGTAAAAATATTCTTTCCACCCGGAACAAATTGCCCGTCCTGTTGGTCTATCACCAAGACAACATTTTGGTTTTTCTTTGCTTACGACAGGTCATGCGATGAAGTGGTTTTACAAATGGCGACTCAACAAGGTGCGCGCGGAAATCGCGTTGCTCAAAAAATCAACCGAGACGCGTTTAAAGGATGACTACACCGGTCATTCCCGTCTGCGCGTGCTGATCTGCATGGAGCGCAACCTTAGGCAGCGGCTTGAGCGCTATCCAAGCACGGCGAACGAGAAGATTGCGGACGACACCGGGGAGTTGAAGCAGACTTGAAGCGGGTATGTTGAGGTAAACGGGGCTGAGAGCCGGTCCGGCAGGGCAAGTCGACACGCAGATTACCGCCACAATCGGCTCACCCGGCGGAGATAGATTGTTAATGCGTGCCGGTGTGACCGTCCTTTTCAAACCGCTCCAGAATGTAGCGCGTCATGCCGTGCGCCAGCTCCTGTTCGCCGATAAAGACCTTGCCGACCTGTTCGTTCTGGAGCAGCGTGGCTTCGGCCTCGTTGTGCGTGCGGACCAGGCTTTCAATCGATGGATTGAGGGCGCGTGCGATCTCGATCATCTTGCGCACGTGGAACGTATCCGGAGTGGCAATCACGAGGAAGCGCGCACGGGCGATATGCGCCTGGATCAGCACTGCAGGTTCGGCCGCATTACCGGCGACGGCAGGAATGCCAGCCTTGCGCAACTCCTCGACCAGCTCGCGGTTCTGCTCGGCGACCACATAGTGAATGCCGCGCGCATCGAGGTTCGCGGCAATTTGGCGGCCGACGCGGCCATAGCCAACCAGCACCGCTTGTCCGCTCAGTTTTTTCTGGTCCACGCTTGTCGGCAATTCGGCCAGGGGATCGGCACTGCGTTCCAGCCGACGTGCCAATTCGGATCGCGACCTCACCCAGGCCTGCACCGGCTCGATCGTTGCAAACACGAGCGGATTGAGCGCGATCGATATGATCGCACCGGCAAGGATCAGACTTTGTGCATGTTCGGGCAGCAATTGCAGCGACAGCCCGAGCGCGGCGAGGATGAAGGAGAACTCGCCGATTTGCGCGAGGCTGGCCGAGACCGTCAATGCGGTGTTGAGCGGATAGCGCAGCAAGAGCACCAGCACGAAGGCGGCGATCGATTTGCCGAAAATGATAATGGCGACCACCGCCAGTACCTGCCATGGACTATCGACCAGCACGGCGGGATTGAACAGCATGCCTACCGACACAAAGAAAAGGACGGAAAACGCGTCACGCAAAGGTAACGACTCTTGCGCAGCGCGATGGCTCAGCTCCGATTCGCGCAGCACCGTGCCGGCAAAGAATGCGCCCAGTGCGAACGAAACGCCAAACAGCTTGGACGACGCAACCGCAATGCCAACCGCTGCCGCAATGACGCAGAGCGTGAACAATTCGCGCGAACCGGTGCGCGCGACGCGCCACAACAACCACGGAAAAATTTTCCGGCCGACGATCAGCATGAAGGCAATGAACGCTGCGACCTGACTGAGTGTGATCGCGAGCGTGGTCCATAAACCGCCGCCATCCTTCGGCCCCGCGCCGCCAAGCCAGCCGGCCAGCGGCGGCAGCAATACCAGTACCAACACCGTCACCAGGTCCTCGACCACCAGCCAGCCGACCGCGATGCGGCCGTTGATTGAATCGAGAATGCCGCGATCCTCCAGCGCGCGCAGCAGCACCACCGTGCTCGCTACCGACAGTGCGAGTCCGAAGACCAGACCGGCGCCCACACTCCAGTCCCACATATAAGCCATACCCATGCCCAGCAACGTGGCGACAGCGATCTGCAGGATTGCGCCGGGCAATGCAATACGACGCACCTCCAGCAAATCCTTGATCGAAAAATGCATGCCGACACCGAACATCAACAGCATCACGCCGATTTCGGCGAGCTGCCCCGCCAGATGCAGGTCTGCCACGAAACCCGGTGTGGCTGGGCCGATCACGATGCCGGCCACAAGATAACCGACTAGTGGCGGCAATTTCAGGCGTACTGCCGCCATGCCAAAAATAAGACCGAGGCCGAGAGCGGCGGCGATCGTCGAAATCAGACTGATGTCATGAGGCATCGTGCAGGAACATCCTAATGAAAACGGGTTACGACCCTAAGGTCGGGGGAGCGAGACTCGATCATACCGGACGCATGCTGAGATTCCGCCCGTTTTACCGGTCTGCCTCAGACTCGCCGCCAGTGAAGCCTCATGTACTGGCCCATTAAAAATCCTTCCTGAAACTGAATGCGAATCAGTTCGGCAGACCATGCGATGCGAGTCATTGGCCAGTGGCGGCATCTTGTCTTCAAGACAGAAGCACATTGCGCTTTTTGATGCCATATAGCATTACACTGTTAGTGACATCTCGCTATTTGCCGTCCCTAGAAAGGATGCATGAAATGACTGAGGATTGCGCCCCGGCCGTCCTGCCTGCGGCTCCGGATCTGGACAATGCCTTTCGCGTGTTGACGCACCCATTCCAGAGCATGATCTGGCTTTCAGACATACACGGCATGTGCGAATTTGTCTGTCCGTCATGGACTGCCTTCACTGGACGCCCATCGTCGAAGGAACTGGGAAGCGGCTGGGTCGACGCGGTGCATGCGGAAGACCAGCCCGATCTACGCCACCGACTCGACGCGGCAGTGCGCGAACAGCGGGCATTCCGTCTGTTGTACCGCTATCAGCGTGCCGACGGCGTCTATCGCTGGATCGTCAATCACGGCATTGTACGCACGAAGCCAAGCGGCGAATTTGTGGGCCA
>Ga0208887_100276_pt1 | contig 21066 bp, 19 predicted proteins | sample LakWasM106_HOW12_2_FD_183924 | JGI IMG/M metagenome (GOLD analysis project Ga0208887, IMG submission 183924) | Freshwater sediment methanotrophic microbial communities from Lake Washington under simulated oxygen tension - Sediment Metagenome... | ecosystem: Environmental > Aquatic > Freshwater >...
GAGAGCGCAGGCGTGCTTGACCATAGTTTCATGGCCGCAGTACTCGATGTGTTTTACAATTCCTAGATTAAAAAAAGCCGCTGGCAGCAAGTTATGTCTATAATCAGCAGAAAATAACTTTAATTAACGGTGCCTTATGCAAACGATTGAAACCATCATCGCCACTTTATCAAGCTGGGTATGGGGGCCACCAATGTTGACCTTGCTGCTGGGAACCGGCCTCTACCTCACCGTTCTGCTAAAAGGCATGCAGTTCAGGGCGCTGCCGTTAGCGTTCAAACTTATATTCCATAAAGATCACCACCACGAAGGCGACATTAGCCACTTCGCAGCGCTAATGACAGCGCTGGCAGCCACGGTCGGCATCGGCAACATCGTAGGCGTTGCCACTGCGATTACACTGGGTGGCCCCGGTGCCGTATTCTGGATGTGGATGACAGGCCTGGTCGGCATGGCAACCAAATACGCCGAGGCTGTTCTTGCCGTCAAGTATCGCGAAAAAGGCCCGCATGGCATGCGCGGTGGCCCTATGTATTACCTTGCTAAGGGCGCCGGCCTGCCTTGGCTGGGCACATTGTTTGCGATATTTACCGCATGCGCGGCATTCGGCATCGGTAATATGACGCAGGCAAACGCCACGGCAAAAATATTTGAAAGTACCTTTCATATCGCACCGCTCACAACCGGCTGGATACTGATGATACTCACCGGTCTGGTCATATTGGGCGGTATCCGTTCCATTGGCAGATTCACTTCATTCCTGGTGCCGTTCATGATCGTAGGCTATGTGGCAAGCGCACTGGTAGTGCTGGCGATAAACGCAGACAGGATTCCGCATGCCTTCTCCCTGATTTTCTACCATGCCTTCAACCCGATTGCTGCAACCGGTGGGTTTGTAGGTGCCACCATTGCCGCTGCCATGCGCTATGGTATTGCACGCGGCGTATTCTCAAACGAGTCAGGTCTGGGGTCGGCACCGATTGCAGCAGCAGCAGCGCGTACCAATGATCCGGTCAAACAGGCACTGGTCAGCATGACACAGACCTTTATCGACACTCTCGTTGTATGCACTATGACGGCACTGATTATCCTTACGGCCAACTCATGGACGCTGGGCATCAGCGCAAGCGAGCTTACCAGTGCAAGCATTGCAGAAACCCTGGGCGGAACCGGGAGAATTATTGTTGCAGTCGCCACGGCTTTATTCGCTTACTCAACACTGATCGGCTGGAACTATTACGGCGAAAAAGCGGTTGAGTACCTGTTTGGCCCGCGCGCCATCGCAACCTATCGCGTATTGTTCACGGCAGCTGTTATTCTAGGTGCAACTACCAGCCTTGAATTCGTATGGAATTTCTCTGACCTTGCAAACGGCTTGATGGCGATTCCCAATCTCATCGGCTTATTGTTATTGGCTAAAGTGGTAAAGGCGGAAACCAACCGGTTCTTTTCTGAAATTAAAAAGTAGTGTCTCGATCAACATGAACCTGTAATAAAACCAGGAAATCAACATGACACATCATCGTAGCGCCTGGCGCAACCGCTGGACATTCATGCTGGCAACTGCAGGTTCAGCCATAGGCTTAGGCAACATCTGGAAACTGCCTTACATGATAGGGGTTAACGGCGGCAGCGCTTTTGTCCTGGTGTTTATCGCCTGCATATTCTTTGTAGGCATTCCGCTGATGATGACTGAAATACTGCTGGGCAGGCGTGCCCAGAAGAACCCGCTGAATGGTATACAAGCCTTGGCTATCGAAGCGAAAGCATCCCCTTACTGGAAGCTGCTAGGCGGCATGGGGATGCTGACCGGCCTGCTCATCCTGAGTTTTTACAGTGTAATAGGCGGCTGGGTATTATGTTTCATTACTGAAGCCGCAAAAGGTACCTTTGTCGGCATCGAAGCGGCGCAATCCACCGCCAACTTCAACACCCTGCTGGCCTCACCTTTAGCTTTACTGTTCTGGCATACCGTTTTCATGTGTATGACGATGGGGGTAGTCGCACGCGGGGTAAATTCCGGGCTGGAAAAAGCCAATAACATTCTGATACCTGCACTATTTATCATTCTGCTCATCCTGCTCGGCTACAGCATGTCGGTAGGCGATATGCAGGCAGCCTATCACTTTATGTTCAGCCTGGACTTTTCAAAGATCACACCTGTCGCGGTCTTATCCGCACTGGGGCATGCATTTTTCTCACTGAGCCTGGGCATGGGTGCAGTCATGGTTTATGGCTCATACTTGCAGCGGCATGTGTCCATAGCACGTACCACTATTTATATCGCCCTGGCAGACACAATGCTCGGCCTGCTGGTTGGTTTGGCTATTTACGCCTTGGTTTTTGCCAATCATTTAGCGCCAAATGCAGGCCCCGGCTTGATTTTCCAGACGCTGCCGATCGCCTTTGGCCGCATGCCCGGTGGCAGCTTGATTGCCACGCTGTTTTTTATGCTGGTTGCATTTGCCGCCTGGACATCCGCCATTTCACTAGTTGAACCTACGGTTGCCTGGGTCGTGGAGAATACAAAAGTCTCCCGCAAAACTTCAGTATCGTTTCTGGGGCTTGTCGTTTGGCTGTTAGGTATTGCCGTTGTGCTGTCATTCAATGAATGGCAGCATATCAAAATCGTGTTCGGGCTCAATATTTTTGAAACCCTGGACAAACTCACGTCCACGATCCTGCTGCCGCTAGGCGGTTTACTGATGGCGATATTTGCCGGCTACTTTATGCGGAAAGATCATGTGCAGGACGAGTTAAACCTGAACAATAGAGATTTCAGGCTATGGCAGATCACCAACAACTATATTTCACCGGTTGCGATTCTTGCTGTATTTTTATACCTGTTCGGCCTGATAAAATAAAAATACGTTGTTCATCGCCATAAAAAAAGCCAGCTTAATTGCTGGCTTTTTAGCATCTGAGATTTAAAATCCTAGACTAGATTACATTGACAAGATCCAGGCTACCACTGTTTTGATGTCAGCATCTTTAACCTGTGGGCTGTTTGCCGGCATAGGCATAGGACCCCAAACACCGCTACCGCCTTTTTTAACTTTCTCTACCAGTTTTGCTTCAGCGGTTTTATCGCCTTTGTATTTGGCAGCAACATCTTTGTATGATGGGCCTAACACTTTTTTATCGACACTGTGGCATGCCAGACAGCCGCTCTTTTGTGCTAAAGCCTGAGCTGCCGCAGCATCCACCGCGTTAGCTTGTGCTGCAACAAACATAGAACCAGCAGCAGCGATTGTTAATAATAAAGCTTTCATGCTATCTCCTTAGATTAACGCTTAATAATAATTATTTAATTTACAACGTTTTAATAATACCCATTATTAAAATTTTAACAAGTGAGCTAAATCAAATAACTACGACTAAATTCGATAAAATTGATCAAGCAAACCTGATAAACCCGAAACATCTCGTCAGCACTTAACGCTGCCCTATAAGCAGGCGTTGACACTCACTGCATATTTTTAATGCCTGAAAAATTCAGGCCACATCTAAAACCAGGCCAGTCGGCATTAAAGCGTCTCTACGCGATATTCAACCGACATGGTGTGCGTTCTGCCTGGGCTGATCACCACTGAGTTTTCCAGCGCATTTGCCGTTTCCACGCAGATCATTTCACGCCATTCATCCGGCTTGCCCATGTCAACCATCTGGCTTGCTTTTTCTGCCCATGGATTCCAGATCACCGTTGACTGGCTGCCGGATTTTGAAATGCGGATCTGGCGATTCATACCCGTATCATGAATCATGCAATCGACATTGGTATTGAGATAAACGCGGTCAAACTCACCGTTGAACTGCACATCATTGCTCTCTACCCGGCGCTCGTAATTAAACACTTTATCTGCATAAAGTGTATCTTCCAGACCCTTAATCTGGATTGTCGCCACATCACTCACCTGGAAGTACGTATGCAAGGCCTCACCCACCATAAACGGATGATCCGCTTTATTGGTTGTCGCAAGATCAAGCCTTAACGTCTCGCCTACCGTAATCGTAACGGTCAGCAGATGCGGATAGGAAAGCTGCCGTTTCGATTCAGCCGGCTCCAGCATCTGCAGCTCTATGCGGGTTGCCCCGTTATTAAGCGTTTCAGCATCAACCAGCTGCCATGGCATTACGCGGGCAAAACCATGCGGGCAAAGTGTGCTGTCGGTCGGGTGTGCACCAAACCATGGCCAGCAGATAGGAATACCGCCACGGATAGAACGACCAGGCACATAACGCGCATTGCTTGATAGCCATAACACCGGGTGCTGCTGTGACTTTGGCTGCCATGCCATGACATGAGCGCCTTGCAATGCAATTTTTGCGGTGGCTAATTCATTATCGATTTCGATGTAATCCAGGCCATTTTCATCACGAATGAATCGGACATGATAGTTTTCCGCTTCGGCGACCGGATTGATTGTTTCTACTGCACTAGCTTGTGTCATTTGATTCACTCTGAACTTACTTTCACTTTACTTTGAATTAAATTGGCCGCCTAATGGCGGCCAATTATTACTGCTGTATTTACTTCTCGATTTGCGATACATCGCGCACTGCGCCACGTGCAGCACTGGTACTCATTGCCGCATAGGCACGCAGGGCTGGAGAAACCGCACGCTCGCGGTTGACCGGTTTCCATGCATCTTTACCTTTGTTTTCCATCTTGGCGCGGCGATGCGACAACTCTTCATCCGTGACGACCAAATGGATGGTACGGTTAGGAATATCAATCTCGATCGTGTCGTTTTCCTGCACCAAACCGATAGCGCCGCCTTCTGCCGCCTCCGGTGAGGCATGGCCGATACTCAGACCTGAAGTACCGCCAGAAAAACGGCCATCGGTCAGCAGCGCACATTCCTTACCCAGCCCTTTGGATTTCAAATACGAAGTCGGATACAGCATTTCCTGCATGCCTGGGCCGCCGCGTGGGCCTTCGTAACGAATCACCACTACGTCACCCGCAACGATCTTATCCGCCAGGATCGCTTCAACCGCAGCATCCTGACTTTCAAAAATACGCGCACGGCCGGTAAATTTCAGGATACTGTCATCCACACCGGCAGTCTTAACGATACAGCCATCCAGCGCGATATTGCCGTACAGCACGGCGAGACCGCCATCCTGTGAATAAGCATGTTCTTTATCACGGATACAGCCTTCTGCGCGGTCATCATCCAATGTCGGGTACAGCATGCTCTGGCTGAATGCAATCGTAGTGGCAATGCCGCCAGGTGCCGCGCGATAGAATTTTTTCACATCTTCATTATCGGTAACTTTAATATCCCATTGATCCAGCGCATCGCCCATGGTTGCGGTATGCACGGTTGGCGTATCGCGATGAATCACACCTGCACGATCCAGTTCACCCAGAATCGCCATCACGCCACCGGCACGGTGTACGTCTTCCATGTGGTATTTGGCAGTAGCCGGCGCCACCTTGCTCACGCACGGCACTTTACGTGAAATCTGGTCGATATCACTCATCGTGAAATCAACACCCGCCTCATGCGCGGCAGCCAGTAAATGCAGCACGGTGTTGGTTGACCCCCCCATGGCAACATCCAGGCTCATGGCATTTTCAAAGGCTTTCAGATTGGCAATGCTGCGTGGCAGCACGCTGTAATCATCCTGCTCGTAATGGCGCTTGGCCAGTTCAACAATCAAACGACCTGCTTTCAGGAACAGCTCTTTACGTGCAGAGTGCGTTGCCAGGGTAGATCCGTTACCCGGCAGGCTAAGGCCTAGCGCCTCAGTCAAGCAGTTCATGGAGTTGGCAGTGAACATGCCTGAGCATGAGCCGCAGGTTGGACAGGCTGAACGCTCAATCGCCTCAGATTCGGCATCACTCACTTTATCATCCGCTGCGGCAACCATCGCATCCACCAGGTCCAGCTTATGGGTATTACCGCCCCAGTTTACCTTGCCGGCTTCCATAGGGCCGCCGGATACGAACACTACCGGAATATTCAGGCGCAATGCAGCCATCAGCATGCCCGGTGTGATTTTGTCGCAGTTTGAGATACAAACCAATGCATCCGCACAGTGCGCATTCACCATGTACTCAACACTGTCCGCAATCAGGTCACGGCTAGGCAGGCTGTACAGCATGCCGCCATGACCCATGGCAATACCGTCATCCACGGCAATCGTGTTGAACTCTTTTGCCACGCCGCCCGCTTTTTCAATCTCGCGTGCAACCAGCTGGCCCATGTCTTTAAGATGCACGTGGCCAGGTACGAATTGCGTAAATGAGTTGGCAACCGCAATGATAGGTTTGTTGAAATCGCCGTCTTTCATGCCGGTAGCACGCCATAGTGCGCGTGCACCCGCCATATTGCGACCGTGAGTAGTAGTGCGTGAACGATAGACTGGCATGATAAAAATCCGTAATTATTTGAAGATTAAATAAATATGTAATTTTAGACTAGCTGACGCCAACTAGCCAAAGAAATATGATGAAAGATCGCTTATTTCAGACAATTCATCACCAATACTAGTGATGTATCCAGAATGGCTATACCGTAAAATTCCTGCGATTAGTGATTCACCCTGATTTGCTATATCTAGCTTGCTAAACATAGCGAATCAGGAAGGCTGCCACAGAATTACCTTGCCGCATCCAGGCCAAATTCAGCCTTATCAACACCCCTAAAGGAACTTATGCCCCTCAGTCATGGCCGGCGACAGCACCCGACACCAGTTCACCTGGCACCGGCTCGCTCGCCCATTCACGGCAGCTGCACATGGAAAACCTATATTTTCCTGGGTATCATGTTATTCATATTCTTTTACCTGATGATTCCTGCCTGGCTTAACCGGGAGCTGTGCGTGCTTCAGCACAATGCGATTCGCCCGATTGCAGGGCCATTATTGATGAGACATATCGATTGGGTTCAGTGGCTGGGGGTAACGTTTGCTTCCGTCTGTACGCTACTGGCGATCCATAATTATATTGCCACGCACCCGATCAGGAACAATTTTCACCGTATCAGCCGCCTGCTGGCCAAACTTACGCACTAGCAGAATTTACCTCGGAACCTGGCGTTATCCCCAACCATCGAAATTCCCAATCAGTCCAAGCGCGATTCATTGCATGCGACACAGCAAGCAATGTCGGCTTTTGCTGCGCTGAACCAGCACGAATATTCATAATAAAATAATAGACAAAACAGTATATTTAGGCCTAATCTTGCGCTGACAGCCGAATCACGCTGCACTACCAGCCGCTAATTTAACCAAGCAAGGCCGCAAATGAAATTTAAAAGATTTCTTAATTTTGAATGGGATGCCATTGCTGGCATTATCGCTGCGGTCATCGCGCTTATCCTGCATCTGCTCCACATTGTCGACGAACATGTCATTTTGCCTATTGTGCTGGCACTGATTGCATTGTTACTGATCAACTTCATGCGCCACACAAGAAACAACGAGATTACCGCCGATCAGGTAAATCATGCCCTACAGGCCATCAGCAATATTCAGTCTGACCTGAAAGCGCCGGATGTCGTTTTGATTGGCCCGCGCCACTTACGCTCTGCGAATGAACACTTCATCAGGCAAATGAGCGGCGATACGCTCTGGTACAACCTCTGCATGTCCATGTACAAACCACAGCCGCTATTTGACGCACTGCTGCGGCCAGCCGTAGAAAATCCGCTTGTGAAATCAATACAGTTTGTACTCGATGAAAGCCAGCGCGAACTCTGGCTGCATGAAATAAAACCAAAAATTGCCGCCTGTAGCGGCAGTGCAAAAGTCCGCGAGCCGCGCTGGCGGGATTTAAGCAAAACTGTTTCGTTCATTCTTGCCGACAACCAGGCAAATGGAGATACAGAGGCGCTGCTGAGCTTCTGGGGTGAGCCTTTCATGGCGCAGACCACCGACCATGATGTGCCGCGTTTTATTTTTCATGTACAGAAAAACTCTGAACTGCTGCCGCATCTGGTTGAACTGGAGCGCAATGCAACGCGCAAGTCCTGATTAAGCCATCTATGATTACAGCCATCTATGACTATGACCATTTCGACTATGGCCATCTGATGCAATTATCTGATGACTAATATTTAGCCATTACGTAAATTTTAGGTAGAATTATCGCCTGTTCACAAGAAGTTGACCCCCATGTTTGTTCACCCACAATTCGACCCCGTTGCCATCCATCTCGGTTCTTTTGGTATCCACTGGTATGGCCTGATGTACCTGGTCGGATTCTTATCGTTTCTGGCGCTGGGTAAATGGCAGATCAACCATCGCAGCTGGCATCGCTGGAGTGTGCCGATGCTCGATGATGCCTTGTTTTTTGGCGCGCTTGGCGTCATTGTCGGCGGCCGTCTTGGTTATGTGCTGTTTTATCAGTTTGGTTACTTTTCCCATCATCCGGCAGAAATCTTTGCCGTGTGGCAAGGCGGCATGAGCTTTCATGGCGGGTTCCTTGGCGTACTGGCTGCGATGTGGATTTTCAGCAGGAAATACCATATAGGCTGGCTCAAGATCATGGATTTTGTCGCGCCACTGGTACCTATCGGCTTAGGGGCTGGCCGCACGGGCAACTTTATCAACGGCGAATTATGGGGCAGAGTCACCAACGCTAATTTCGGCATGGTATTTCCGCGTGTAGATAATCTGCCGCGGCACCCGTCACAACTTTACGAATTTGCGCTTGAAGGCGTGCTGCTGTTCCTGATTCTCTGGATCTATTCATCCAAACCACGCGCGGCCGGTTCCATCTCTGCATTATTCCTGATCGGCTATGGCAGTTTCAGGTTCCTGGCGGAATACACCCGCGAGCCCGACGACTATTTAGGGCTATTGTCTATGGGATTGAGCATGGGGCAGTGGCTAAGTTTACCGATGGTGATCATCGGCATTGTGATGTTCATCGTCAGCCAGAAAATCAATTCACGCTAACCGGCAATAAGCCCTGAACTGCTTGTTACGATACGATACTGATACGGATGGCTGACCTGCTTATCTTTGCGACGCAGGCAATTCCTGCGCCATTCAAACACACCGCTAACAGCAGCGTTTCACACCTTTCCACTTATCATCCTGCCACAGCTTGAAGAACTCCTTGCGCGATAGCGGGGGAGGTGCATCCACAGTGGACTGATGAAACTCGGCATGATGTTTCAGGTACTGCTCATACGCATCGTCACCCGCCAGCCGACGGATGATATGCCACAAGTGTTTGATTTTTTTCAACATAACAAAGTGCCTCTATACATTAGTCTCTTACCCAGTCTTCAACCATCCTGCTCGGCTCATGCGGCACTTCAGATAATTTCGGTACGCGCTTGCCTGCCAGGTATCGAGCACACAAGCGCAGCATATCGACAATAACCACCCACAGCACCACCACAAAAAACAGGGTCAGATATGCGTCAAGGTGCTGATTGAATATCAGCTGCGGTGCTACTGCGGCTTTTTCCGGGGGTAAGACTCCGCTGTAGAGCTTGGTCGCCATATCATCTGCAGCAGCAAGGAAACCCACACGGATATCGCTACTGAACACCTTCTGGTAAGCGGCTGTTGTAGTCACGATCACCAGCCAAAGCAGTGGCAGCGCCGTTACCCAGGCATACTTCAGTTTGCCGGATTTCACCAGGATTCCCGTTGCTACACATAAGGCAATCGCAGCCAGCATTTGGTTCGCAATACCAAACAATGGCCATAAAATATTCACGCCGCCGTTAGGGTCGATGACACCAATATATAAAAAGTAGCCCCAGCCTGCCACCACCACACTGCTGGTGAAAACCACGGATGGCATGTAAGAGGTTTCGCCGAGTTTTTTATTGAAATTACCCAGCATATCCTGCAGCATGAAACGCCCGACGCGGGTACCGGCATCCAGTGTCGTCAGTATGAAAATCGCTTCGAACATGATCGCAAAGTGATACCACAGCGCAAGCAGGTGTTTGCCGAATGCACTGCCGAATATACTGGCCATGCCAACCGCCAGGCTAGGTGCGCCGCCGGTTCTGGCAAACAGGGTGGATTCACCCATGTCTTTCGCAAGCTGCTGCATCTGCTCTACAGTAACGGCAAATCCCCAGCTGTTGATTTTAGCGATCGCATCGACTGCCTCTTTGCCAACCACCCCTGCCGGGCTGTTAATTGCGAAAAATATTCCGGGCTCCAGTACGGTTGCCGCAATCATCGCCATGATCGCGACAAAACTTTCCAGCAGCATGCCGCCGTAACCTATCATGCGGATATCGCGTTCATTCGTGAGCAGCTTAGGTGTGGTTCCCGATGCAATCAGCGCATGAAAGCCGGAAATAGCTCCGCAGGCAATGGTAATAAATACGAACGGGAACAGTTTTCCGCCAAAAATCGGTCCGGTACCATCAACAAACTGCGTAACCGCAGGCATGTGAATCTCCGGACGCAGAATGACAATCGCGATCGCCAGTAACAATATCGTGCCCAACTTCATGAACGTAGACAGGTAATCACGAGGTGCCAGCAGTAACCAGACCGGCAGCACGGCCGCGGCAAAGCCATAGACAATAATCGCATACGCCAACGGCAAACCGTCATGGTCAAACCATGTGCGCAAGGTTTCATGATCACTGATCCAGCCACCGCCCCATACTGAAAGCAGAAGCAGCACCACGCCGATAATGGAAGCCTCCAGCACGCGCCCCGGCCGGATATTACGCATATAAATCCCGACTATCATCGCAATCGGGATTGTCGCAGCCACAGTAGACGTTGCCCACGGGCTGTGTTTCATCGCATTCACGACCACCAGCCCCAGCACCGCAATCAGGATAATCATAATCAGGAAAGTACCGATCAGTGCAGCCGTACCGCCTATCGCACCAATCTCATCACGCGCCATCTGCCCCAGGCTGCGCCCGTTACGGCGCGTTGAGAAAAACAGAATCACCATATCCTGCACGGCACCGCCCAATACTGCACCAATCAATATCCACAATGTACCGGGCAGGTAACCGAATTGCGCAGCCAGTGTCGGCCCGATCAATGGCCCAGGCCCGGCAATCGCCGCAAAGTGATGCCCGAACACGATCCATTTATTGGTTGGGACAAAATCACGCCCATTATCCAGGCGTTCTGCGGGCGTCGCCCTGGTTTCGTCTATGACCAGAACCCTGGCGGCGATCCATGCCGAATAAAAGCGGTAACCGATGGCATAGACACACACCGCTGCCGTGATGATCCATAAGGCATTGATACTCTCGCCGCGGTTAAGTGCAATGCCCGCTACCGCAAATGCCCCCAGCAGAGCGACTGCCAGCCACATGATTGTTTTGAAGTTTTTATTCATAATTATTCAGTTAAGGTAAAAATTAAGCAATGATTGAAAGCTGCATCTAAAACACCCACCACGCAATCCAGATTGCAGCGATCTGGATAATAATGCCAAAAGACACCTTGCGTGCAAATTCACGCCCGCCGGTAATCGCCGCCACAATCATCTTAGAGCTGGCGTTCACCGAGAATGCGACCAATATCGGTACGGCCGCATCCGCTACGGCAAGTTTACCTGCAAGCGCAAGCGATGCAACCGAGATAGTCGCGGCATGGGCATCGGCAAGCCCCGCCACACCGGAGGCGACAATCAGACCGGCCTGGCCGAACCACGCATTAAGTGCCGCAGAAGCCAGCAGCGCGAGGGCAATCACCACCGCCAGCATGATGGCCGTCTTTATACTGAAAGACCGACCCGGGTTGGCCATTTCAGCGCCATTCTGGTGAAACGAGCTTAAAGTCACCACCAGTCCATAAATAGAGATGGTCACCCCGCCAAAAACCAATGGGCCGGCAAGTGCATACAAGGTCGGCGGATGGATGGCCGCAAGCAGCAGGCTCAACTGCAGAACCGTAGACAGACATGACAGCGTGGCGCCGGCAACCGCAGCCGCCATCAGTTCAGGTGTTTTGCGCGCACGCGTTCCCATGGCACCGACTGTGGCGATACTGGAAATAAACCCTGACACCAGGCCTACGACCGGCAAACCGGTTTTACTGCCGAACAAGCGTAACGCCAAGTGGCTGACTGCACCGATGAACATGACCAGAATGACGATCAGCCATAAGTTACGCGGATTGATTGCATCAAATGGCCCAACCAGCGCATTCGGCACCACCGGCAGCACAATCAGCGTAGCGGCAGCAAGAATGAAGAAATCATTCATTTCATCTTTGGTAACGGCGCCGCGCACAAACCAGTGAATCGGCTCCTTGGCTGCAAGCAATATCGCAACAGCCACGGCAAGGCTGGCAGCCAAGCCGGCTTCACTCATTGCCAAGCCCCCCAGGATCACCGTAAATATCAGGCTCACCTCGGTCGTTAAACTGGGGTTATCATCATTACTGACAAAAGTGGCGGCTGTCACAAACACAGTCACACAGATAATAGACACCATCAGCAGCCACGGGTCGATGGCGGTACTTACCGCGCCCAGCAACGATGCAATGGTAAATGTCCTGATTCCGGCTACCGTACTGCTGCCGGCACCGTCTTTTCTGCGCTCCCCGGCCGCTGCCTTTCTGCGTTCGCGTTCAGATCCGATCAATAAGCCGATGCCTAATGCGACTGCCAGATTGATCCAATGTGCATTATCTATGATCATGCCTGTTTCCCATTCACTAATTCACCATGGCTCACAATAAGCCACGTTCGGCAAAAGACAGGGTCTGGTTGCCCGCCACGATAAAATGATCCAATACGCGGACATCGACCAAAGCCAGCGCTTGCTTGAGCTGGCCAGTTAATACTTCATCTGCGCTGCTTTGCTTCGCAAGCCCGGATGGATGGTTATGCGCAAAAATGACACCGGCAGCATTATGATACATGGCGCGTTTCACCACCTCGCGCGGATAAACACTGGTTTGCGTAAGCGTACCACTAAACATTTCCTCAGTGGCATTCAACCGGTTCTGCGCATCGAGGAACATCACCAGAAACACCTCGCGGGTCAGGCCGCCCAGCTTCAGCACCAGGTAGTCACGAACCTGCTGCGGCGACTCAAAGACATCACGCTGCTGCAGCTGCTCACCCAAAGCGCGGCGGCTCATCTCGAAAATAGCCTGCAGCTGCACATATTTACTGCTGCCTATGCCATGCACCAGGCTCAGCTCTTGCTCTGTTGCTGCAAAAATGCCGTTAAGGCTGCCAAACTTGCTCAGCAGGTCACGTGCGAGGTCAACCGCACTTTTACCAACAACACCTACACGCAAAAAAATAGCCAGTAACTCGGCATCCGACAGCGCCGCAGCGCCCTGCTCAATCAGTTTTTCCCGCGGCCGCTCACTGGCTGGCCAATCCGTAATCGCCATTTTAACGCTTTCGCATCTCCATCAATTATCCGATTATCGCAACCATCCGATTTCGCGCGCAGTCATGTCGCCAATCAGCGTTTGCCCCAGGTTTTTTGGAATTTCCGCACTCGCCTCACTCTGCGGAATGCGCCCACCCATCAACTCGGCAAAGTCCTGCGGGTAAAGCGGCGTTTTTGCGGGTTCCGCATAGCCATCCGGATACACAGGCAAGGTGGTCGTTAAATCATATTTATCAGTCGCATTCAGTGTGTGCAGTAGTTCATGTGCCAGTACGACGAGGTTCTGCTTATGGTAATCACTGTCGGCAAACAGATTCACGCGCCCGATACGCCCTTTACTTAACGCAGTGGAATGACTTAACCCAGATTGGGTTGCGGGGTCATGATAAAGCAGATACATGCGGATATCAGGCTTAACATTTACATCAGGGCTATTCGCCCAGGCAAAAAACCTGAATTTAAGGCTCCAGATAATCGTACTTAACACGCTTTTATCGGAAGGCGGCGCAGGTGGAGCCTCGCTTACCGGCGCCCCCAGCTGTATCTCGATCGGTCGCCGCAATCCCAGCTGGTAGGGTGCGGCTTCCTCAGCAAAATATTCTGCCACAGGCTCAAAATCCTCAGTCGTCAGCGTGCGTAAGTAAGCACCCACCTTTGCGCTGCCATCCACATTGACCGGATACACTGCGACATAAAAGTTACGTTTCCAGGCCAGGTCAACTTTATCCAGCCAGACCTGCTGTATTACCGTTGCCAGAATTAAGAGCAGAATCACAATCCTCAACTTACGCCACATAATCCATCAATCTCTCACAGGGGTTTCCAGGCACGGAATCTGGGTTAAAATGCAAGCATTACATAAATTGCTGCGAATATGCAAACTAACAAATCCATCGTGCTGGGTATTACCGGGGGCATTGCTGCTTACAAGGCGGCCGAACTTGTGCGCCTGCTGGTTAAAGCCAATATAGATGTACAGGTAGTGATGACCGAAGCTGCCTGCCAATTCATCACCCCTGTCACGATGCAGGCACTGTCAGGCAAGCCGGTATTTAAAGACATGTGGGATGCATCGATTGCAAATGGCATGCCGCATATCGAGCTAAGCCGCGCCGCAGATGCAGTGGTAATCGCACCGGCAAGTGCTGACTTCATTGCAAAACTGGCACATGGCAACGCCGATGACTTACTCTCCACCCTGTGCCTGGCGCGTGATTGCCCATTGCTGATTGCCCCGGCTATGAATAAGCAGATGTGGGAAAACCCGGCGACACGGCGCAATATCGCGTTACTGGATTCAGATGGCATCAACATCCTGGGGCCAGGCAGCGGCGAGCAAGCCTGCGGCGAGACCGGCCTGGGTCGCATGCTGGAGGCTAATGAACTATTAAACCTGATCCAGGCGCATTTCCAGCCCAAGATACTCAAAGGCAAAAAAATACTGGTCACCGCAGGCGCCACACTGGAGATGATAGATCCCGTGCGAGCCATCACCAACCTAAGCTCCGGAAAAATGGGCTATGCCATCGCTCAGGCAGCGCTGGAAATGGGCGCTGACGTTACGCTGGTGAGCGGAGCCAGCACGCTAAAACCGCCCTCCGGCGTAAAACTCATCTCTGCGACCAGCGCAGAAACCATGTACCAAAGTGTCATGAAAAACATTGCCGCACAGGATATTTTTATCAGCGTAGCAGCGGTTGCCGACTATTCCCCAACTGAAACCAGCCCACAGAAACTTAAAAAAAGTAAGTCGCCACTTACTTTAGAACTCAAGCCCAACAAGGATATTCTGGCTGAAGTAGCCAGCCTGCCAAGCCCACCGTTCTGTGTAGGGTTCGCGGCAGAGTCCGAGAACCTGCTCGCATACGCTGAGACCAAGCGCAAATCAAAAAGACTGCCACTGATTGTTGCCAACCTCATGAGCGACAGCATGGGGCAAGACACCAACAACGTCATCCTGCTAGATGATGCGGGCGCACACCCTCTGCCCAGACTCCCAAAGAAATCAGTGGCTGAAATACTGTTACAGCATATCAGCGGCATGCTGTAGATAAAGCCTGGCCGTCAGCCTGCGTTTCACGCGGGAATCAATCGCCTGATGCAAAACCTGCCGCCATTAGCAGATTTTGCATTCCGCCAGCACATTAACCATATTATTTTCATGGAAATACTGATGTTATATTTGCATGAATCACATAAAATCCGCGCAAAGCATGTCTTAATCACATTAATTACCTAAGGTTTAACCCATGTCGTCCCCTAATATCTACAAAAGAAAAATCCTATCTGTTGCCGTATTAAGCACTTTCAGTGTCAGCTATCAGGCATTTGCTGAAGAATCAGTATCCAGCGCCAAAATCGTGACCGCACCGGTAGTTGTTACTGCCACGCGTGTGGAACAAAACAGCTTTGACCTACCGGTCGCGATTGATGTAGTGGAAAAAGAAGACATTCAGGATGGCCAATTACAGATGACGCTTTCCGAAAGCCTGATCCGCGTGCCCGGCGTAACAGCACAGAACCGTACCAACCAGTCACAGGACCCGCAAATATCCAGCCGCGGATTTGGCTCACGTTCCAGCTTTGGTGTACGCGGCATTCGCGTCTATGTAGACGGCATTCCCCTGACCATGCCGGATGGCCAAGGCCAGCCGGGTGTGGTTGATTTATCGGCTATCAAATCAATCGAAGTGATGCGCGGCCCATTCTCAGCGCTTTATGGCAACTCATCCGGCGGTGTCATCCAGATGTTTACGGAAGATGCACCCAAAAATCCGGTCGTCGGTGCTACGGTGATGTTTGGTAGCTACGACACCAAACGTCAAATCATCAACGCTACCGGCACGGCAGAAAATATTGAATATTTACTGAATGTGTCTAATTTCGAAACTAACGGTTACCGCGACAACAGCGCAGGCAGCAAACAGCAAGCCACCGCAAAATTCAAAATCAATGTCAGCGATGATACAAAAGTGAATGCTCTCGTAAACTGGTTTGAACAGGACGCAGAAGACCCGCTAGGCCTGCCTAGAGTTGCAACGGCAAACGACCCTTCCGCTTTCAATGATCCTAAGGCAGCGCCCAACAGCGCTTACAGGGCAAAAACCAGAGTCAGTCGCGACCACACCCAGGTTGGTTTCAATATTGAACATGCACTCAATGAAAACAATAAAATCAACCTGATGACTTATGTCGGTAATCGCAAGAACCTGCAATACCTCTCAACCAGCGCCACCACAACCGCAGGCAGGGCAAGTTCGATTGACCGTGATTTCTGGGGAACGGATTTAAGGTGGGACAACAGTGGCAGCCTTTTCAGCTTGCCATATAGCCTCTCCGTGGGTTTAACTTACGGCAAAATGAATGACAAGAGATTGGACATCAATACCGATAGCGGCATTAAACGACCGCTCATAGCCGGAAACGGCAACTTTGCACTGAATCGGGATGAAGATAATATTTCTACAAACTTCGACCAGTATATTCAAGGCAAAATAGCACTAAGTGATAACTTCGATATCCACGCCGGCGCCAGACATACCAAAGTCAAACTGGAAGTCAATGATAACTTCCTGACCGGTTCAGCCAATAATGGTAACAACAGCGGCTCTGTGGAGTACCAGAAAACCACGCCGGTGATTGGCGCCATATGGAAAGTGACACCGACTTTCAATCTGTACGCAAACTACGGCAAAGGCTTTGAAACACCGACCTTTATCGAAGCCGCCTATAACTCCGTTAATAATGGCGCGCCAAACCTGGCGCTTAAACCAAGCGAAAGCACCAACTATGAGCTAGGACTGAAAGCAATCGTTGCCGATAACCATCAAGTCAACTTCAGTGTATTTAAAATAGATACAGACGACGAGATCGTGACTAAAGAAACCAACGCTGCCAACAGAAGCGTATTCGGTAACGCCAATAAAACCAAGCGTAAAGGTGCTGAGTTGTCTATCGATTCCCAATTCAGCAACAATATATCGACGTATTTCTCTTATTCATTATTAAATGCCAAGTTTGATTCCGACTTTACTTACATTCCGTCTTCCGGTATTCCAACCACTATCGAATCCGGCAATAAAATCCCTGGTACGTATAGCAGCCAGGTTTATGGTGAAGTCGCATGGAAATATAACCCGCTTGGGTTTAAAACAGCTTTGGAAGCACGTCATAACAGCAAGGTCTACGTCAATGACATCAATACTGATTCTGCGCATTCTTATACTATATTCAACATACGTGCCGGCTTTGAACAGAACCTGGCCAATTGGCGCTTCAGCGAATACCTGCGTGTAGAAAATATGTTTGATAAGGAATATATAGGTTCTGTTCGTATCAATGACAGCAACCTGAGATTCTTTGAGCCGGCGGCTGGCAGAAACTACCTGCTCGGTTTAAGCGCTCAATATAAGTTCTAATTTCCAACGTTTCCAGTTTATGGCTGCCTGATTGATCAGGCAGCTTTTTTATTATGTATATTTAGTGTCTAATATGCACTAATTCCAACCAATATAAAAACCACACCATGTCCATCCTCATCGACCTTAAAATACTAGACGACCGTCTGCGCAGCCAGTTCCCGGCTTATGCCACACCGGGTTCTGCCGGCCTTGACCTCAGAGCATGCATCGATGCTCCCATCACCTTGCAGCCGGGTGAAACCACACTCATCCCAACCGGCATGGCTATCCATATCGACAACACTTATTATGCAGCCCTGATACTGCCGCGTTCCGGTCTGGGTCATAAACACGGCATCGTGCTGGGCAATCTTGTCGGGTTGATAGATTCAGACTACCAGGGACAGCTTATGGTATCGTGCTGGAATCGCGGCAATACGGCGTTCGAACTGAACCCTATGGAGCGCATAGCCCAGCTGGTAATCGTACCGGTAGTGCAGGCAGAGTTCCATGTGGTCGATGATTTTGATACGTCTGAACGCGGCGAAGGCGGTTTTGGCAGTACCGGTAAACATTAATAAACAACATGCATTAATAATCACATATTTAGCTTGAACAAAGTTAAGTTTATGGTCTATAATGCCGCTCTTTCTCAAAAATAGAGTTCTTGGAGATAACCATGGCACGTGTATGTCAGGTAACAGGCAAAAAGCCGATGGTGGGTAACAATGTTTCTCACGCACAAAACAAAACAAAACGTCGTTTTTTACCTAATTTGCAAAACCGCAAATTTTGGGTTGAAAGCGAAAACCGCTGGGTAAGCATGCGTATTACTAACGCCGCTTTACGTACAATCGACAAAAACGGTATTGATGCTGTTTTGGCTGATATGCGTGCCGCTGGCCAAAAGATTTAAGCTGCTAACTTAAATTTAGCAAATAAAGGAAAGTAAAATGCGCGAAAAAATCAAACTGGAATCAAGTGCTGGTACAGGTCATTTCTATACCACTACAAAAAACAAACGTACTATGCCAGGCAAATTCGAGATCAAGAAATTTGACCCTGTTGCACGTAAACACGTGATGTACAAAGAAACAAAATTGAAATAATCATTATTTCAAGCATAAGAAAGCCCGCTTTTCAGTGGGCTTTTTTATTAGCTGAATCTAGCTAATCCAGCCAAATCCGATCCGGCAAATTCAACCTGATCTAATAATAGTTAATTCTTATCATTCAATATGCGCACTTCACGCTGCGGATAAGGGATAGAAATAGCATTTTTATTGAACGCCTTCCATATTTCCAGATAGATATCCGATTGCAGTGCCCCACTCCCCTCTTCCGGGTCTGGAATCCAGAATGCAAGCAGCAGGTCAATACCGCTCTCAGCAAAGCCTTTGATCTGCACAGACGGCGCAGGCTCCACGAGCACCCGGGGATTGCGCACAGCAATATCCACCATCAGCTGCATTGCTAATTCCAGCGGGCTGTCATACCCCACCTGAACCGGCATCGATATCTTCCCTCTATGATCGGTAAAGGAGTGATTAATAACAGGTGTAGTAATAAGTGTTTCATTAGGAATAATGACTTCAGTGCCATCTAGCTTGCGCAATACCAGGTAGCGCGTACGCAGGTCACTGACAACACCATAATGATTATCGATTGTTACAATATCGCCTATCTGCATGGATTTATCGAGCAGGATAATGAAACCGCTCACATAATTACTTGCGATGCGCTGCAAGCCAAAGCCCAAGCCAACACCAAGTGCGCCGCCGAACACGGAAAGCATCGTGATATCAAGCCCTACCGCTGACAGTGCAATCAGGATTGCCAGAAACAGCAAGAATACACGCAGCAGCTTGGACAGTACCACGCGCAGATTCATGTTGATGTTCTGGACACGCATCAACTTGTTCTCGATCACCCGGCTAAACCACAGGGCAATAAAAATTGTGACCAGTATCGTCAATATCCCTTGCAGGGCCAGCAGTAAATTGACCGGGTTTTTGCCGATATTAAACTTGACCTCTTCCAGGGCACTTAATATCTCCGGTAGCAAACCGCTCAAGTGCAGCGCCATCAGTATCCAGATCAGGCCGGCAATGCTGTTTTCAAGCGTTTTAAGCATACCTCCGGGCTCAATGATATAACGCACGGCATACACCACTAAACGGATCGCAGCCATCGCCAGCAGCAGCTTGCTGGCCAGCAGCAGCAAGCTGGTATGCTGCCAGTAATTCAGGATGAATTTCCCCATGAGGACAAAGATCAATGTAGATAGTGGGAACAACACGCGATTGATGCCGCCGATCCCGAGCTTCCAATGCTCAGGCGCGTGCCGCATTACACTGGCGCGCAGCAGACCGTTAATTGCCCAGGCTGCGCAGCAAGCAGCCACCACAATCGCCAGTTGCCATAAACCTGCAGGTGACGAGATATCTTCAATGATCTCCTGCAGAATAATCTGAATACTCTCATGATTCATGTTGTGATTAACCCGATTAACGATATGTCAAAATAGCGCAGCAAATGTTAGAGCAGGAATATTGTTGCAAGGCCAAGGAAAATAAAGAAACCGCCACTGTCAGTCATGGCAGTAATCAGCACGCTGGAACCCACAGCCGGGTCACGGCCGACCTTGTTCATCACCAAGGGGATCATGACGCCCATCAATGCCGCCAGCAGCAAATTAAGAGTCATGGCCGCCATCATGACCAAGCCTAATTGATAGCTGCCATATAGCACATAAGCGATTACACCCAGCACCCCGCCCCAAAGCAGACCATTCAGCAAGGATACGCCAAGCTCTTTGGTAATCAGGGATTGCATATTGTGAGTGGATACCTGCCCAAGCGCCAAGCCGCGCACTATCATCGTGGTCGTCTGATTACCCGAATTACCGCCTATGCCCGCTACAATCGGCATTAACGCCGCAAGTGCAACAATTTTCTCTATCGAGCCTTCAAACAGCCCGATCACGCGCGATGCAACCAATGCCGTCACTAAATTAATCGCCAGCCAAGCCCAGCGGTTCTGCACTGATTTCCATACAGAAGCGAAAAAGTCTTCTTCTTCACGCAAGCCGGCCATAGAAAGCATATCGCTTTCAGCCTCTTCACGGATCAGATCCATAACGGCATCAACGGTTACACGGCCTATTAATTTATTGTTTTCATCGACGACAGGTGCGGTGACCAGATCATAACGTTCAAAAGCTTTTGCTGCATCATCAGCAATATCTTCAGGATGAAAAATAACCGCATCTTCCGACATCACGTCAGCCACATTGTCATCCAGGTCACTGACAACCAAACGCTTCAGCGGCAATACACCACGTAATGTAT
>Ga0208887_100282_pt1 | contig 20574 bp, 22 predicted proteins | sample LakWasM106_HOW12_2_FD_183924 | JGI IMG/M metagenome (GOLD analysis project Ga0208887, IMG submission 183924) | Freshwater sediment methanotrophic microbial communities from Lake Washington under simulated oxygen tension - Sediment Metagenome... | ecosystem: Environmental > Aquatic > Freshwater >...
AATAAGGTAAGAAAAACATTCATACTCAATGCGCATACCCTCTATTTTTATTTGCAGAAGTTATATTCCCGCAGTTGTCTTAAGGCAGTTGTTGCCAGTCCCCAATATTCAAAATGCTTGCAGCCAAAACGCTTGTTATCTAAACAAGGCGCTGTAAGAACTGCCTATACGGCATTTCCCTGCCGTTATTTTTTATGTCTTCCATTCTGGTGACTACTCACACCCGTACACTGATTTTCCATTTTCAAGGGATAAGGAGCAGCGTAATGAGAAATAATATAGATAAAAGAATGAACGAGATGTACCTGCGTGACTGTTTTATGGCTTGGTTCGATGTTGCATTGCTATGTGCCGTGGTGGTTTTTGTATTGGTTGCAATTCTGGGTATCGTACAGGATCCCAATATCCGGCTGGTGCTGTATGTGGCAAGCGCGATGTTGCTGTTGTTTAACACAGCATCAGTTTTTGCAATGACCAGGCATTTTAAAGAGGATAAGGAGTACATCTACAGCCTGGATATCAAGCACCTGGATCTCAACCGGGCTGCCAAAAAACAACACTAGGATACCATTATGAAAAAAAACTATACCCCACCTAAACAGAGCATGTTTGGTCAGATATTTGACACGATTCTTGTGTTGGTTCTGGTGTATGCCAGTTTGATGATTCCGCTGCTGTTCAAAGCTGAGGCGAAAGCTGAAGCCGCTGCTGAAGCCGCAACCCACGCGGTGCAAGCTACCTGGGAATCATTAGGGCAAAATGCAGTGCAGCAGGCTCAATGGGTAAAACTGGGTTACGACCCGGAAAAAGCAGCCACTTTAATCAACAGTCGTTTTGACTACACGATAGACCCTTTAATGCTGCTGATAACGATTGCCGTTGTTGCTGGCTATTTCATCTTCATGCTGAAAGTGTCTGACAAGCAATACCGTGAGGTCATCGCAGAGAAATTTGATAATAAATAAAATATAAGATTGCTTTTAAGCAAAGGAGATCAACTATGGAGTTCTGGGATATTCTGGTTTATGCCGCCTGGAGTGCGTCAGCTGTAATGCTGGTGTGGATGGTGGTAGATGCATTTATGATCTCTTCACAGTATGACGAAGAGTATTTAATGAGTTCACGCGAAGGTGCCGAAGATGATGTAGTTCACGGCACGCATCTCGAAGAGGGGAACGTATAATGGCAACCGAAAAAATAACGAGCGCGGGCAATAAGCCAATTGCCATGCTCAAAGTGCTCAACCCCTTTCATATCTGGGCGTTGGGTGTAGGTATCGTGCTGGTGGGTGAGTTCATGGGCTGGAACTTTACCGTGGGCAAGGGCGGCGCTTATGCTTCACTGATTGCGTGCTGGGTGATCGGTCTGCTTTACACCTGTGTGGCGATGATTGACTCTGAAGTAACATCCACAGTAGCCGCTGCAGGCGGGCAGTACACACAGGCCAAGCACATTGTCGGCCCGCTGATGGCCTTTAACGTCGGGCTGTACCTGGTGATGGCGTATACCATGCTATGTGCGGCCGATGCACTGGTGGTCGGTGACTTGATGAAATCCGGTGCCGAGGTCATGGGTTATGCCAATCTGGATACCAAGCCTTTTGTGGTGCTGACCGTGGCATTCCTCGCCTGGCTTAACTACCGGGGGGTATTTGCGACACTGACGCTTAACCTGGTAATTACTTTCCTGGCTTTCCTGTCATTGATCGTACTGTTTTTTGCCGTTGATCCTTTGAGTGAAGGTACCGTGCTGCAGCATGCCGGCCTGCTCACAGATTTGCCTTATGGCTGGATCGGTGTCATTGCTTCGCTGCAATTCGGTATGTGGTATTACCTTGGTATTGAAGGTACCTGCCAGGCGGCTGAAGAAGTGCGTTCTGCCGGACGTTCTATCCCTTTAGGCACTATGGGCGGCATCATGACCTTGCTGGTGGCGGCAACGATCACCTGGTTTGTGGCTACCGGTTTAATGCCTTGGCAATACCTGGGTCAAGCGGTAACTCCGATGTATGATGCGGCAACCCTGCTCGGCAGTACACAGTTGCAGTTAATGCTGTTTATCGCAACCGCTTTCGCGGCAACAGCTTCAGCCAATGGCTGTATCAATGATGCATCACGCGCATGGTTCTCATTGGCACGTGACCGTTACATGCCAGTGTTCTTTGGCGCAATCCACCCAAGATACCGCACGCCTTACCGCGCTGTGCTGTTTTTAGTGCCGATCGCCATATCGTTTGCGTTTACCGGTTTGCTGGATCAGGTGATTACTTTCTCTATCCTTTCTGGTTTATTAGGCTACACATTCATGACTTTCAATATGATCAAGTTCAGAAAAATGTGGCCATTAGGCACGATACATAGGGGTTACATCCATCCTTTCCACCCGATTCCGGCAATCACATTGCTGACCTTGTGCTGTGCAACCTATTTTGCAACCTTCCTCGGTTATGGCGCGTCACTGTTGTCTATCATGGCGTTCTATATCCTGGCATCCATCTGGTTTGTGGTACGCAGGTACAAATTTGTGAAACGTGCAGACCAGTTCACCATGCCATGGCCACGCCCTAGAGGGTATTAGTCGGTCATTGGTTTAAAATATTGAGCTTTTAAACAAAACTGGCAGCGGCCTCAAGCCGCTGCCATATGTGAGGTTCAAATGAATATCGCGGTCTCTGTTCTGCTCATCATGATGGTTGTCATCATGACCCGTAAATATCGTCAAGACGTTACTTCTAAAAAACAGGCACGCAGTAGCGTATTTGATGGATGTGATTCACTGCTGCAAGATCCGCAAGCCAGCTGGGATAAAGCCAACCTGCCAGTTCTGTACGGCAATTACGCCGGTTTCAAGGTGCAGCTCAGTGTGGTTGAAGATACATTAGGCTGGAGAAAGATTCCGCCGCTATGGCTGCTGATTAAAGTGGCGGCCAATCATCCAAGTCACGGTACTCTGGATTTTATTGCACGGCCTGCAAACAACGAGTTCTACAGTCCTTCCTGGCAGTGGGATGGCAGTATGAAGATTCCTGCGCGATGGCCGCAGCATGCCATATTGAAGTACCTGAAACAGCCGGTGGATTTAGCGCTGCTGGACAATGATGTACCCGAATTATTTGCTGATACGAAAATGAAAGAACTGCTGGTTACGCCAGACATGACAAGATTAACTTATATGATTAAACAGGGTGAGCGCGGTGAATACCTGCTCATGCGCAATGCTGTCTATAACAACTCGCCGGTAAGCAAAGATATTGTAGAGAGCCTTTTGAAGAAGGCTGTCGCAATCAGGCGCAATCTCGAAAACGCTGTCATTTAATAAGGTCAATTATGAAAACTACCGTCACTCATACAGCGCAAGACAGCAGGCCTCTCGGCCCGATCTATGTATTGCTGATCGCCATTTTTCTACCCGGCATGGGGCAAGTGGTGAATAACACGCCTAAAAAAGGCTTCCTGATGGCATGCTTCATGATCATCCTCGGCCTGATCACCTTCAACCTGGCAGAGCCGGAGCGCTCCTGGGTGGGCAGGCTGGCAGGCGGGATCTTTATTTATGCAATCTCGGTCATCGATGCCTATTACTGGGCCAAATACCGCCTGGAAATATCCAAGCGCAATGACCAGCCACGCGCTTAAGGCAGACTATCCATGCAATCGGTTTTAGTTTTCAGGTTTTCCCGCACCGAAGAACCAGGCTATCTGCAAACGTTCCTGGATGAACGGAAAATCCCCTGGCAATTGATCAAGCTGGATGAAGGCCAAACAGTACCTGCGTTTAATGCGGAGGTTGCCGCAGTCGCCATGATGGGCGGCCCGATGAGCGTGAATGATGACCTCAGCTGGCGTGACGCTATCATCAGTTTTATCCAGTCAGCGGTTGCCGCCGATGTGCCGGTGATAGGCCACTGCCTGGGCGGGCAGTTCCTGGCAAAAGCCCTGGGTGGTGAGGTGACCGACAACGACTGCTGGGAAGTCGGCTGGGGCGAGGTCGCGGTGGATGATACGCAGATTGCCGCACAATGGTTCGGCGGCCTGGAAAAATTCGATGTTTTTCACTGGCATTACCAGACCTACAGCCTGCCTGCCGGTGCGCAGCATGCCATGCGCAGCAAGTACTGCGCAAACCAGGCTTTTGTTTTTAATGACCTGCACATAGGTTTTCAATGCCACATTGAAATGACCGAGGCACTGGTCAGCAAATGGTGTGAAGACAGCAAGGATGATCTGGATGAAATGTCGCTGTCTGCCTCGGTCATGAACAAACAGCAGATCCTGTCCGATGCGGAAAATCGCATTGCCAGCTTGAATGCGCTGGCCAGCCATGTTTATGAGCGGTGGATCGCCAATGCCAGGCTGCATGGTTAGCAAGCGTTCACTTAGCTGCTATGTAATATAAATGCAGCGGTATTAATTTTAAAACTGTAAAAACTGAATCATTATAAAGATGGGCTGACAATATGAACTTACCGGTGAACCTCTCAATTCTGGATGTACAAAACCTGGCCGATACGCGCCAGATCGCGATTGACCGGGTGGGTATCAAAGCCATACGGCACCCGGTAACGGTAAAAGATAAAACCGGCGGGGTTCAGCATACGGTCGCCATGTTCAATATGTATGTGCATCTGCCGCAGCATTTAAAAGGCACGCACATGTCGCGCTTTCTCGAAATATTGAACGAGAAAGAGATCGAAGTTTCACTGGAAAACATTCAGCTGATTTTGAATGAAGTAGCCAGTCGGCTTGAGGCGGAATCCGGCCATATTGAAATGACCTTCCCTTATTTCATCAATAAATCCGCACCTGTCTCCGGCGTAAAGAGCCTGCTGGATTACGAAGTGAGCTTTATCTGTGACATCAATCATGGCCAGCATGACATCAAGGTGAAAGTGCTGATACCGGTGACCAGCCTTTGCCCATGCTCAAAGAAAATCTCTGCATACGGCGCGCATAACCAGCGCTCCCATGTCACGGTGACAGTCTCGATGCAGGAACTGATGTGGATAGAAGACATTATCACGCTGGTGGAGGCACAGGCATCATCAGAGCTTTATGGCCTGCTCAAGCGGCCTGATGAAAAATATGTGACCGAACGCGCTTACGATAACCCGAAATTTGTTGAAGATATGGTGCGGGATATTGCCGGTGCTTTTAATCGCGAACCACGCATTAAAAACTACATTGTCGAATGCGAAAACTTTGAATCCATCCATAACCATTCTGCCTACGCATGTATCTACAGTGAGTAAATCATGAATAACATTGTTGAGTTCAAGTTGAATGAGCCAGCCCAGGCAAAAGCTCCCCTGATAAAGACACCCCAGGCAATGCCTGCATTTTATTTGCTTGAGGCGGCCTCTGTAAGCATTAGCCCGATTGCCGAAATCATCGAGGAAATGCGGCAAGGCCGCATGGTGGTGCTGCTTGACGATGAAGACCGCGAGAACGAAGGCGACCTGGTCATGGCGGCACAGTTCGTCACGCCGGCCGACATCAACTTTATGGCCAAACATGGCCGTGGCCTGATTTGCCTGACGCTGACCGAAGAGCGCGGAAAACAGCTCAACCTGAAACCCATGGTGCAAAAGAACGGCACGCAGATGGGGACGAATTTCACGGTATCGATCGAGGCGGCCGAGGGCGTAACCACCGGCATATCAGCCGCAGACAGGGCGCACACGATACAGGTGGCGGTCAGTGCCAATGCCAGGTCTGTAGATATTGTCAGCCCGGGACATGTGTTTCCCCTGATTGCACAGAATGGCGGGGTCATGGTCAGGGCTGGCCATACCGAAGCTGGCTGCGATATTGCAAAGCTGGCCGGTCTTGAGCCTACCTCCGTGATTTGCGAAATCCTTAAAGACAACGGCGAAATGGCGCGCTTGCCGGACCTGCTGAAGTTTGCGGCTGAACATGACCTCAAGGTAGGCACGATTGCCGACCTTATCAACTATCGCAACCAGACCGAACGCCTGGTAAAACGGGTTGCGGAACGTGTGATCGAAACCGCTTATGGCGCATTCAATTTAATTGCGTTTCATGATGCAACTACCGGTGCCACGCATCTGGCATTGGTAAAAGGAGAGGTTTCCGCCCAGCACAGCCTGCTGGTGCGTGTGCATGAACCGTTGTCGGTATTTGACCTGCTGGATGCCAGCAGTAAAGGCCACAGCTGGAGTTTGTCGCATGCCATGCAGCTGATCAGCGCAGAAGGCGCCGGTATTATTGTGATGCTGAGACGTGAAGAAAAAAGCGAAGATGTCGTGCATGCTATCAAATCGGCCGACCAGGCAGTGAGCCATCAGCACACGCTTAAGGATTACGGCATCGGTGCGCAGATACTGCGTGACCTGGGTGTGGTGAAAATGCGCCTGATGGCGGAACCGCGCAAGATGCCAAGCATGACCGGTTTCGGGCTTGAGGTCAGTGAGTTTGTCGCGTTCAGCGCAGACTGATTGCCTGATAGTTCGCGGTGCGAGATTGCCTTGTTTTGTAGTGGCCTGGCAGCGTGCGCGTTCCGGGTTCAGCTTCTGTTGCGTAATTGCTACACACTTGATTTCACAAGGTTAAATTTTATTTAATTTAATGAACAGATTAAATTATTTATGCTATTGTTTAATCCAGGTAAATATTATTGATAGTTGATTAACTTAAGGGGGTCTAATGAGTACTTTTATGAAGCCAGTTCTACTGGCCGGTTTATTGTCATCTGTATTGAGTGTGCCACTTGCCAACGCAGCGGAAGAAGCTGCAGCCGCACCGGCAGCAGCGCCAGCCTCACCGCATACCTTGACCACCAACATCGGCTTCTTCACCGACTACACGTTCCGCGGCATTTCCTACGCTAAAGAACGCGGCGCAGTCCAAGGCGGCATCGACTACTCACACAGCAGCGGCTTCTACCTCGGCGTCTGGGGCACCAACGTCAACAACGAAGCCCTCTACGGCAACACCGTAGAAGTTGACCTCTACGGCGGCTACCTGCGCCCATTGACCGACGACCTGAGCATCAACGTCGGCTTCCTGCAATTCTTCTACCCGGACAGCAACCACCCAGGTGCCGGCACACCTACCAAAGGCGGCTCACCTAACACCACCGAACTGAATGCAGCGCTGACCTACAAATACTTCACGCTCAAGCACTCCTATGCCGTTACCAACTTCTTCGGCCTTAACGACCGACTGCTCGGCAACGGTGATACACGCGGCTCCGGCTACACTGAACTCAACTTCAACTACAAACTCCCGGTGGCAGATCTGAACCTGGCATTGCATGTAGGCCGTCAGACTGTACATAACTACTCACAGGCCAACTACACGGACTGGCTGGTAGGCGTCAACAAAGACTTCTCGATTGCCGGTACTACAGGCTGGAACGCAGGTGTCAACTACACCACGACGAATGCCAGTGACAGCTGGTATGTGGATGCCAAAGGCTGGGAAACCGGTAATGACCGCTTTATCGGTTATATCAAACGTACATTCTAAAATGGTTTAACCACCTGTCTGGAATGCATCACAGGCTGTGCGTATTATGCGCGCAGCCTGTATCGTATGCAGACCCGGCATGCGAATCATGACCCGCAAGGGTAGGTACCGCTATGAGCCGATTGCAACCATCTGAACACATCACCGCTATCAAGGCTGCACGCCAGCGCTACAACGAGGCTATAGTGCAGCGCAATGCAGATGAAATCTGTACATTTCTTACGCAGGATTACCATGTAGTGACGGCGCGCGGGCTTCAGTGCCACGGCATCGAGGAGCAGCGTAAACGCTGGCATGATGCCTTTGCACAGGATCCGCTTGTGGTTTACCGGAGAAACACAAAATACATTCGCCTGAACGTGCAGTCAGGCGCTGCCCAGGAGCAGGGATATTGGGCAGGCAAGTACACAGCCGGGCAGCAGACCGCCATAGTGGGTGGCGTGTATGCCGCAAAATGGCTGAAGCAGGAAAACGGTTCATGGCTGGTACAGGCGGAAGTCTTTACGATGCTCAAATTCAGAGTTATCTGATTCAGAACCGTATCATTCAAAGCTATTTAATTTAAATCTATATGAGCTGAAATTCCCAGGTTTGGGAATTTTCATTCCAAAACCTGGTTCAGCATTTTAAAATCAGATTGGTTTCTGAGGCCTGTCTGCAAGTGAGACGGCAGAGCCAGGCGCAGGCGAGTTTAAGTTTCCGGCATAAGATTTCAGGTTGTGATTTCTTACCAGCAAGCCATTTTTGGCTGCACAGGTCTTGGACTCGATTTCATAAGCCACGAGCAGGGTACAGAATACATCGTCATGGCTGAATGCGTAGTCTTTGTATGGTTGCAGGTCTTTTGCCTTATATTCAAAATTCTGCCCCATCCAGACAATGGCAGGTACATGCGTCTGTTCTTTCGGCGCAATGATATATGGCGCGGCATGTAAATAAATACCGTGTTCACCGAGAGATTCGCCATGATCCGCTACATAAAGCATGGCAGTTTCATAATCATTGTCATATTTTTTCAGGAAATTGATGACTTCTGACAGGAAGTAATCCGTATACAGGATTGCATTATCGTAGGCATTATCCACCTCCTGCTGTGTGCAGTCCCTCAGTTCGCCTGACTGGCAGGCTGGCTTGAAGCGTTCAAACTCTTTGGGATACCTTCTGTAATATTCAGGGCCATGGTTACCCATTTGATGCAGCACGATCAGCATATCCTTATTTTTATGGGAGGCGATGTACTTGTCTAATCCGCTCAGCATGCCGATATCCCTGCATTCCCCTTCGCACATCGGGTTGAAGGTCGGCGTTTTGAAATCTTCGTACACCATTCTGGTGGCGACGCCTTTTGAATCCGAATTATTATCGCGCCATAAGATTTCAATGCCGTTTTTGGCGAGTACATCCAGGATATTTTCCTGTTCAAGCGCCGTTTCTTTATCGTATTTGCTGCGGCCTAATGATGAGAACATGCACGGAACCGAAACGCTGGTCGAGGTACCGCATGCGGTGACATTGCTCAGGTTGACGATATTCTCTTTGGCCAGCAGCGGGTTGGTATCCCTGTGGTAGCCATTCAGGGAGAAGCGGTCTGCACGGGCGGTTTCACCTACCACCATGATGATGAGTTCTTTTTTGCTGGTGGGCGGGTCTAACAGAACGGCATCTTCCGCAGTTTTGTGGAGTATCGTGTTTTTTGAAATGCTGAATTGCTGGGTTGCATATTTGATTGCCGAGTAGCTCGTATAGGTTGGGTTTGCCGCAAACCTTACGATCCTGTGCTCGCGGATGAAGGACGTGTAACCCGCGATGAAAGGCACGATGAGCAGAATAATCAATATGAAGAATAGAACCAGCGCACGTATCCGGGCTTTGGTTTCCAGTTTGATATCTGTCATGCGTGGGGTGTATTTCAGAACTAGCCAGGCCGGTATCAAGCCCAGCAGTATCGTATTCATTACCAGGGCAGGAGTAATCAGGCCGGCAAACTCATGTGCATTTGTCTGCATCACATTGTCGATCATGACGGTGTCAATAATCACGCCAAAGTGATCCATATAGTAAGCAGACTGTGACGCGATAATCAGGAATAGCGCCAGTAACCATCTTGTTGCCTTGCCATGGCAGACCGCCAGAAAGAACATGGCGGTCAGGGCGGTGAAGAATAAAGCAAGTGAAGTCAGGAAAGGGACATTCGCGATCGTGAGCGGGTATATTCTGAAAATACCTTTGAACAGGGAGTGGTTCCCTGTGAGCATGATAAATACCGCTACCAGTAAAATGACAGGTACTTGTGAAGCTTTAAAAATATTTAGAACTGAGTTTTTAGTCATGCGGCTTGGGTTTAATGGCATTTCAGGGAAGTTTACTTTTCTGTTATTCGCAGAGCAATAGATAGCAAGTAATGTTCCATTTTGTTAACTGATTGATTTTTATAGAAGCATTAAAAAAATTAATCCATAACATCATGCAAAATTTGAATGATTTTGCCTGGTTGAGGCTGTATTCATGCAAAATTTGCGTACAAATCAGCTATGCGCGGCGTATTGGGTTCAGGCAGCATGCGTTGCGCAGGCTGTTGACGGGCGTTTGAATAATAGTTTGAAATATTAGATTGAATTGCTGATTTGAAAGATTGGCATGGCGCTGGCTATCACCCTAAAAAATCAGTAATTTGTTGTGCGGTACCACGCAACCCAGTTCCGCAGGCCATCCTCCAGCCTGGTGTTGGGCGCGTAGCCAACATCCCGCTTCAGGTCATCTACATCTGCGCAGGTCGCCAGTACGTCACCTGCCTGCATGGGCATGAAGTTTTTAATTGCCGACATTCCCAGGTGTTGTTCCAGAATTTCGATAAATGTCATCAGTTTTACCGGCTGCTGGTTACCGATGTTGTATATCCGGTAGGGCGCCGTGCTGGTGGCGGGGTCAGGATTTGAGGTGTCGAATGCCGGATTGGGTTGTGCAATGCGGTCCATCGCCTTTACGGTGCCTGCTGCAATATCATCGATGTAGGTAAAATCACGCAGCATGTCGCCATGGTTGAATATGTTAATCGGCCTGCCTTCCAGTATGGCCGATGTGAATAACCAGGGTGACATATCCGGTCTTCCCCATGGGCCATATACCGTAAAGTAGCGCAATCCGGTTGTGGGCAGCGCATACAGATGGCTATAGGCATGAGCCATGAGCTCATTGGCCTTTTTGGTTGCGGCATACAGGCTGGCAGGGTGATCAACGTTATCATGCACCGAGAACGGCATATTGCTGTTGCTGCCGTAAACGCTGGAAGAGCTTGCATAAACCAGGTGTTCTACCCGGTTTTTTTGGCAAGCCTCAAGCATGTTGCCGAAACCAAGCAGGTTGGATTGGATGTATGCCGATGGGTTGCTCAGCGAGTAGCGAACGCCGGCCTGGGCTGCCAGGTGAATGACGCGCTGGAAGTTTTCGGATTTAAACAGCTGGTTGATGGCAGTGGTATCCGATATATCCATTTCAATAAATCTGAAATGCGCATCATCCCGCAGTTGTGCAAGACGGTCTTGCTTGAGCTGGGGCAGGTAATAGTCGTTCAGGTTATCAATGCCGATGACTTCATCGCCACGATCCAGAAGAATGCGGGCCACATGCATGCCGATAAACCCGGCCACTCCGGTTACAAGAACTTTCAATTAATCACTCCCGAATAAACCCTGCACAGCATATCTATGTTTCTTTACAGCAATATTTTTCAGCGCACCGGCATTCTGCCGGTCATGATGTGCTGAAATTCCTTGATTTCCACTATTATTGCATGGGCATTGGAATTTCTGGCGCAGTTTTTGCATTAGCCATTGCGCTGCGCAGTACGCTGTGCTTGATTATCAAGCATGCGCCGGCGGCAGCAATTTTCATGAACCTAAGCCATTTAATTCTATAAATTTCGTTTATTATAGCCTTCGTATGTATAAATTTAATCCATGTGTATCACCATTAATGATGATCAAAAAACTGCTGATCAGGCTTTCCCCTATGCTTAAAAAGCGATGGTTGATTCCCGATAGCGCACATGAGATCGACAGGCGCTGCACCGCCCTGAGAGCAAGTTGTGTAAAGGAAATGAATCAATGAAATCACCGCATACCGAGGTATATCGGGAGGTATATCGACAGCCCTTGTTTGTCACGCTGCTGTGGCTGACGGTGCTGCTAGGCGCACTGGTCTTTTTCTGGGGCTTGGGTGACCTGCCTCTGCTGACTTTTAACGAGGCGCGCCGGGCGGTGCCGGCAGCCAATATGATTGCCGATGGCGACTGGTTATTGCCTAAGTTGAATGGTGAGCTTTATATCACCAAACCCCCTTTAATCTATTGGGCTGCCGCCGTGACCTCCACTCTGTTCAGCACGGTGAATGAATGGACTGTGCGTATTCCGTCAGCTTTATCCGCAGCGGAGATTGCGCTGCTGGCTTACCGTTATGCACTGCGTCAGTTTGGCGCCTGGTCAGCCTTGTTTACCTTGCAGCTCTTGATTGCAAATGCAGGGTTTGCGATGCTTGGCCGCAGGGCAGGCATTGAGATGCTGTTGGCGGCGCTTTGTTTCAGTGCGCTGTTGTCTGCCTTGAAATACACGCACGAAAATGCCGGGCGCAAGTGGCTGCTGCTGAGTTATTTCCTGTTGGGTGCCGCGGTGCTGGCAAAAGGCCCGATAGCCCTTTTGTTTGTAACCCTGCCGCTACTGTTTGATGCTTTATATCAGCGCCAGCCGCGCCAATGGCAGGCCCTGCGTGATCCTCTGGGCTGGCTTATATTCCTGCTGGTGGGCTCGTCATGGTATGTGGCCGTCACCTGGCAGATGGGGTTCGACATCTGGGGAGCCACAGTCCATAAAGATATGGTCAACAAGGTTTACGGCACGGCGGGAGAGCCTGTCTATAACTACTTGTTATGGCTGGTTGGGGATTTCTTCCCCGCGAGTTTGTTATTGCTGATTGCACCGCTTGCGCTATGGCGGCGCTGGAAAAAAAATACGGTAACGGTTTCCCTGTGCATTGCGTTCATTGTGCCTTTCCTGATCTATACGGCGTTCAGCGACAAGCACGCTAAATATCTGTTGCCTGTTTATCCCTTATTGGCTATTTTGCTCGGCAGCCGGTTGGGCGATCTGGTTTCGAACGTCGGTCCGCGCCTGCGGCGATGCCTGCTCATTGCCGGTATCCTGTTGCCGGCGGGCTATGCGGCTTTTTATGCGGTTGCAGAAGCCAGGATGTTTCATTACCGGTATGAAGCTTTGCCATTAATCAAAGACTGGTTTGCGGCGAATGCGGATAATGTTCCGATTTACGGTTATGTCGAGCTGGATGAAAGGTTGATTTATTATGCCAAGCGCAATATTCCAATCGTTGACGATACAAAGCTGGAATCGCTGAAAACAAGTAATGCGCTGCTGCTGGTTGAAGATGCGCGTATTGCAAAAATCCAGCCGCAGGCACAGTGCCTGGTTAAAGAGTTTAAGCCTTACCTGAAGAAAAATGGCACTTTGGCCGTGTTCGGGTTCGGTGCGGCCTGTCACTGAATCAGTATGGCTGCAGTGAACATGATGTAGTGGTGATTAGTTGTTATATCGTTGCGTGGCAGTAGTTGTTTTTAATAATTTTATTGAGTGTAGAACATGAATGAACCTATCAATTTACTTAGCGTTGTGATCCCCGTGCATAACGAGGCGGAGAACATCGCGCCTTTGATTCAGGAAATAGAGCAGGCATTAGCCGCAACAGTGAATTTTGAAATTGTCTATGTGAATGACGGCAGTACGGACGACACAGCAAAGCGGCTGGCTGCAGCAAAATCACAAAGCAGCAGGCTCAGGGTGATTCACCATGCAAAAAGCTGCGGCCAGAGCACGGCGCTGCGTACCGGAGTGAAAGCGGCTAAGGGTGACTGGGTTGTCACCATGGATGGCGATGGCCAGAATGATCCGGGTGATATTAAAGTGCTGATTGCGGCACTCAAGGAAGGCGTTGACCTTGTAGGTGGCAATCGTCGCCATGCAAGACGCGATAGCTGGATTAAACGCGTTTCCTCTATCATCGCTAATGGTGTGCGCTCACGCTTACTCAACGACTCAACTCCGGATACCGGCTGCGGGCTGAAACTGATCAGGCGCGAGGCCTTTCTTGACCTGCCATATTTCGATCATATGCACCGCTTTCTTCCTGCTCTCGTGCAGCGCCGTGGCGGCAGCGTGGTATCCGTACCCGTACATCATCGGGCACGGGAGCATGGCCAGTCAAAATACGGAACGATTGACCGTTTGATCGTCGGCGTTGTTGACCTGGTCGGCATGCTTTGGCTGCTTCGTCGCGCCAAACGTCCAATCGTAAGTGAGGAATAGTCATGCATCACGGATTAGGCTACTACCTTAGCCACCTTACTGCAGAATGGGGTAAGTACTTCACGGGCATGAGTACGGTGGATTTAATCTGGCTGGTTATCGGCTTATTTGGCCAGTCCATGTTTATGATGCGGTTCGTCGTGCAATGGATCCATAGTGAAAAACACCAGAAAAGCGTTATCCCCGAGAGTTTCTGGTATCTGAGCCTGATTGGCGGCCTGGTTGTCCTCGCCTATGGCATTCACAAGGTTGAACCGGTCATTATCCTTGGCCAGCTACCCGGCACTTTCGTATATGTGCGTAACCTGATGTTCATACATCGCGATAAGAAAAAGCGTACCAGTATCATGGAGTGATTTGATTCCCCGCGAAGGCAGTGGTGTTCAGCGTAACGCGTAATGGCAATAAAAATGCCCTGGCGGCTGACAGTACCCCGCAAGGTTTCCTGGCAGTGTTGGTGTAAAGATTTGGCGTAAAGCATTGATGTATTACACGGAATCGACGTGGTGAGGGATAATAGCGCCCTCATCATTTTTTGCACCATTTTTGGAAGCCTCCCCATGGAAATTAAGGTCAACTTTCTCGATAAGCTACGTCTTGAAGCCAAGTTCGATGACTTCACGGTGATTGCCGACCAGCCTATCCGCTATAAGGGCGACGGCTCGGCGCCCGGTCCTTTCGATTATTTCCTGGCATCATCGGCCTTGTGTGCGGCTTATTTTGTTAAGCTGTACTGCGACACGCGCAATATCCCTACCGAAAATATCCGCCTTTCGCACAACAATATCGTTGATCCGGAAAACCGCTACCAGCAGATTTTCAAGATTCAGGTCGAGTTGCCTGCGGATATTTCCGACAAAGACCGTGTGGGTATCCTGCGCTCCATAGACCGCTGTACCGTCAAGAAAGTGGTGCAGACCGGCCCCGAGTTCGTGATTGAAGAAGTCGCGAATCTGGACGCCGATGCGCAGGCGCTGCTGATGGTGAACCCGGCTACTGAAACAAGCACCTATATTACGGGCAAAGACCTGCCGCTGGAGCAAACCATTGCCAACATGTCGCGGCTGCTGGCAAGCCTGGGTATCAAGATTGAAATCGCTTCGTGGCGCAATATCATTCCTAATGTGTGGTCACTGCACATCCGCGATGCGCATTCGCCGATGTGTTTCACTAACGGAAAAGGCGCAACCAAGGAAAGCGCCCTGGCATCGGCCTTGGGCGAGTACATTGAGCGGCTGAGTAACAACCATTTCTATGCCGGCTCGTTTTGGGGTGTAGACATTGCCAATGCTGAATTTGTGCATTACCCGAACGAGCGCTGGTTCAAGCCAGGCCGTAAAGATAAGCTACCGGCAGAAATTCTGGATGAATACTGCCTGCAAATTTATAACCCCGATGGCGAGCTGCGTGGTTCGCACCTGATAGATACCAACTCGGGTAATGCAGAGCGCGGCATCTGTTCGCTGCCGTTTGTGCGCCAGTCAGATGGTGAAGTTGTCTACTTCCCGTCCAACCTGGTTGAAAACCTCTACGTCAGCAATGGTATGAGTGCCGGTAATACGCTGGCCGAAGCGCAGGTGCAATGCCTGTCGGAGATTTTTGAACGGGCGGTCAAACGCGAAATTCTCGAAGGCGAAATTGCTTTGCCAGATGTACCGCAGGAAGTGCTGGCGAAATACCCCGGTGTTGTGGCCGGTATTCAGGGCTTGGAAGAACAAGGCTTTCCGGTGCTGGTTAAGGATGCATCGCTGGGCGGTGAATACCCGGTCATGTGTGTCACCTTGATGAACCCGCGCACCGGTGGTGTATTTGCCTCGTTCGGCGCACATCCCTGTTTAGAAGTGGCGCTGGAACGCAGCCTGACGGAATTATTGCAAGGGCGTAGCCTGGAAGGCCTGAACGATTTACCGCAGCCCACTTTTGCCAGTGAAGCCGTGACCGAGCCCAATAACTTTGTTGAACACTTCATTGATTCCAGCGGTATTGTGTCGTGGCGTTTTTTCAGTGCTAAGGCGGATTATGATTTTGTGGAGTGGGATTTCTCTGGTGAGGGCCAAGAAGGCAAACCTGGGGACTCCAACGCAGATGAAGCAGCGACCTTGTTTGGCATACTCGAAACCATGGGCAAAGAGGCTTACGTGGCGGTGTACGACCAGCTAGGCGCGATTGCCTGCCGTATTCTGGTACCGGGCTATTCGGAAATTTATCCGATAGAAGACCTGGTTTGGGATAACACTAACAAGGCGCTGTTGTTCCGTGCTGACATTTTGAACCTGCATCGCCTGGACGATGCCAGCCTGGACGCACTTTTGGAGCGTTTAGAAAACAATGAGCTGGATGATTACGGCGACATCGCCACTTTAATCGGCATTCAATTTGACGAGAATACGGATTGGGGGCAGCTTACCGTGCTGGAGCTGAAACTGCTGATTCATCTCGCCTTGCAGCAGTTTGAGGAAGCGCATGAACTGGTAGGTGCTTTTTTGCAATATAACGACAACACGGTCGAGCGTGGATTGTTTTATCAGGCCTTGAATGTGGTGCTGGAGGTTATGCTGGATGATGACCTCGAACTTGACGACTACGAGGTCAGCTTCCGCCGCATGTTCGGTAATGCCAGAATGGATGCCGTCATCGGCTCCGTAGACGGCAGCGTGCGCTTCTACGGCCTGACCCCAACCAGTATGAAACTGGAAGGGCTGGACAGGCACCAGCGCCTGATTGACAGCTACAGGAAACTGCATGCGGCTCGTGCGCTATCTCACAGGGCTATGCTGGCTAAAGCCGGTTAGGTTACGCATGTTTAATACCCGAGCGATAAATAGTAGCGGTGTGTAATCAAACTGGCGGCTGCCATGGCTGCAACTAAATGAATATATCTCCCTCTAACTTGCATATCTGCTTCTAGCTTGAGGTTGATGCATGATTCAACATTCCTGCAGTTTAAGTAAAATAAACAGAAAGTAGGGTATCAAAATGATCACCATGAAAAAAGCCGTTATATATTCATTACTGACCTTTGTGTTTCTGGGTATGAGTGCGTGCAGCAATATGTCTACCCGTGATAAAAACACCGCCATAGGTGCGGGTATCGGTGCAGTAGGCGGCGCAGTGCTCACAGGCGGCAGCACCCTGGGCACAGTTGGCGGCGCAGCGATTGGCGGCGTCATCGGCAATCAGATCAATACGAAAAAGAAATAAGCCCTGATCATTAACCTGCCGCTTAAGTTTTCAGCTCACTTTTTGAATTGAAACATTTAACGGCAGTTTGATTTCTAAAGCATGCAGCCTGCCGTTACTTAGGCAGGGAGTACAGCTATGTCCGGCTGTTTCTTTCTGCAAATCAGCACGGTCTCTTTCAAATTCAAGCCCGTAAAGCCGATGTTCAGTGATGTCACTAATATGTACATTTATGTACATTCAACCAGCAAGCCGGTGTTCACCGCATCGAGAAATAATAATACCTCTCATCCTTTAATAACTAGCCCTGAACCTGAAAAGCATTATTTGACTGTCAAACGGTTTTCATAATGCGCTATTAAAATGCATAGCCAACTTTAACCATGAAATATTAAATTTAGGTTATAGTAAAATTTATGGCTGCTCGCTCCATACCTCAATCAATACTTAACTGTACGCGGTATAAATGAATATAAATTTACGTCACATACTCAGCATATTATTCATATGGCTTGCATTGATAGCGGTTTCTCTGTCCAGCCGTTATTACATTCCTATTGATGAAACGCGTTATGTCACTGTGGCTTGGAATATGTGGCTACGCGGTGATTTTCTGGTGCCTTTCCTGAACGACCACCCATACAGCGATAAGCCGCCATTGTTATTCTGGCTTATGGATATAGGCTGGGCTGTTTTTGGTGTCAATGACTGGTGGCCGCGCCTGGTGCCGTTTTTTTTCAGCCTGATGTCGGTTTTCATGACTTCATATATCGCCAGGCTGCTTTGGCCTTCTAGCCATACGGTCGCCAGGATGGCGGCGGTGATTCTATTCGGCAGCCTGCTGTGGATGGTATATTCCACCGCAACTATGTTCGACATGATGGTGGCATTCTTCACGCTTTTAGGCATGGCTGGCCTGCTGTTGGCCTGGCAGCGCCCCGGCCCCATGGGTTGGCTGTTGGCTGGTGCCGCTATTGGCTTGGGATTGCTTGCAAAAGGGCCGACCATACTGCTGCAGATTCTGCCTGTGGCGGTGCTTGCCCCGTGGTGGGGTAGGCGCCCGGATATGGATTGGCGCCGCTGGTACGTGGGAATGCTGGGGGCTGTCGTCATGGGAGCCGCGATTGCTTTGCTGTGGGCGATTCCTGCCGGTTTGCATGGCGGCGAGACTTATCAGCATGCAATATTCTGGGGGCAGACTGCGGATCGCATGGTGAATTCATTCGCGCATCAGCGCCCATTCTGGTGGTATACCCTATTCCTGCCCATACTGCTGTTCCCTTGGTTGTTGTGGGGTGGTATCTGGCGCGGACTGGTAAAGCTGCAGAGCAGCCGTGAGGATACCGGGGTGCGGTTCTGCCTGGCTTGGGCAGTGCCGGTGTTTATTGCATTTTCTTTCATCAGCGGCAAGCAGGTGCATTATTTATTGCCGATTTTTCCGGCCTTCGCTTTGCTGGCAGCCTATGGGCTTGGCAAACTGCAAACTGTACCAGGCCGTGCAGCAAGGGCAGGGGTGGCTGTTGCAGTGATGCTGACAGGCCTCGCGCTGTTGCTTGTGCCGCATTGGCATAATCCTGAAAAGATGGCTGCGTGGATGCTGCATATTCCAGCCTGGGCCGGTGTGGCGCTGCTGCTGTGCGGCGGCATTTTCCTGATATGGAAGTCCGCGGACATGGAACAGGAGGTCTGGTTGTCGGCATCGGTAGGCATCGCCATGGTATTGATCCTGCATTTTGCCGTAATCCATACTGCGGGGCTTGCCTACGACATTCGCCCTATCAGTGCAAAAATCAAGACCTTGCAGGAAGCCGGTGTGCCGCTGGCCAATGACGGTCAATATCATGGCCAATTCCAGTTTGCCGGGCGTCTGCAACAAGCGGTGGAAGTGACCTACTCTGGTCAATTTTCTGCATGGTTTGACGCGCATCCTGGCGGACGTATCATTTTTTATATCAGACCGGGTGATAAAGCGCCGTTGGGGAATGGTCATGCAGACTTTATTCAGCCATACCTTGACGGTACTGTCGGCATCTACTCAAGGGAAGCGCTGCTGCCGCCTTCGTAGCAAAGTGTGCTGTTGCAAATACATCTAAAGAAAAAGCCCTGGATCAGGAATCCAGGGCTTTTAAAAGTCAGGTATTGATGATTACCCGATACATGGCTTGCTTATTAAGCAAAATTTGCTGATGCAAAATCCCAGTTAGCTAAAGAAGCCAGGAATACTTCAACAAATTTGGCGCGTGCATTGCGGTAATCGATGTAGTAAGCGTGTTCCCATACGTCGATTGTTAACAGTGCTTTGTCGCCGGTAGTCAGTGGTGTGCCGGCCGGGCCCATGTTTACGATATCTACTGAACCGTCAGCCTTTTTAACCAGCCATGTCCAGCCTGAGCCGAAGTTGCCGACTGCTGAAGCCTGGAATGCTTTTTTGAATTCATCGAATGAACCCCATTTAGCGTTGATCGCATCAGCCAATGCGCCAGCAGGAGCGCCGCCGCCGTTTGGTTTCATGCTGCTCCAGAAGAACGTGTGGTTCCAGACTTGGGCTGAGTTGTTGTAAATGCCGCCGGCAGATTTCTTGATGATTTCTTCCAGGCTTGAATTTTCAAACTCGGTACCTTTGATCAGGTTGTTCAGGTTGGTCACGTAAGTCTGGTGATGTTTACCGTAGTGGTATTCGAAGGTTTCTTCAGAAATATGTGGTGCTAATGCATTTTTTGCATAAGGTAATGCAGGTAATTGGTGTTCCATGATAATCCTTTTAAATTCGTGAAAAGATGGTTGAAGTTAATCTGTCATTATAACAGTGTATTTTAGTCGGGTATTATTGCAAATCAAGCTATTTTTTCTTGGCTCTCGGGTGTGCTGCGTCATAAATTTTTGCCAGGTGATGAAAATCCAGATGCGTGTAAACCTGGGTGGTACTGATGTTGGCATGCCCGAGCATCTCCTGCACTGCGCGCAGATCCTGGCTGGACTGCAAGACATGCGTTGCAAAGCTGTGACGCAGCAGGTGCGGGTGCATGTCGGTATTGATCCCTTGTTTGATGGCCCATGATTTCACGCGGTATTGAACGGCGCGTGCTGTAATCCTGCGGCCTTGCTGGGTCACAAATACGGCGTTCGGGTCTTGCTCGTTAATGCTGATACCGGTACGTTGCTGTAGCCAGGTTTGCAAGGCGCTCGCTGCATGGCTTCCCAGCGGTACGATACGGGTTTTATTGCCTTTACCGGTGACGGTGACGGTGCCTTCGGTAAAATCCAGCATGCCGATGTCCAGATTGACCAGCTCGGCCAGGCGCAGGCCGGAGGAATAAAATAACTCCAGAATGGCATGGTCGCGCACATCGAGTATGCCGTCCCCCTGAATATCTACCAGCTTGACCGCCTGCTCTACAGACAGGGCCTGCGGCAGGGTTTTGGCAGCCTTGGGAGCGCGTAATCCGTTTGCCGGGTTTTGCATAAACCCTTGATGCTGGATTAAATAGTCGTAAAAGCCGCGCCAGGCAGAAAGCGCACGCGCGATGCTTGCGCTGCTT
>Ga0208887_100290_pt1 | contig 20365 bp, 15 predicted proteins | sample LakWasM106_HOW12_2_FD_183924 | JGI IMG/M metagenome (GOLD analysis project Ga0208887, IMG submission 183924) | Freshwater sediment methanotrophic microbial communities from Lake Washington under simulated oxygen tension - Sediment Metagenome... | ecosystem: Environmental > Aquatic > Freshwater >...
CTCATATCCGCAATATCGATCAGGCCATATTGCCCGTCAGGCATCACAAGAATATTACCCATATGCAAAGACCGGAAATGAATGCCGGATTGATGCAGGCGTGCAATAAACTCGCCCAATGCCCAGGCCATTTCCTGATTCAGCAGGTTGCCGTCCAGCAGCTTCCTGACCGTGTAGCCTGCCAGCGGCGAGTACAACACCGCGGTCTTATCCCAGCTTGGGAAATGGTACAGGCGCTTGCACACAACGGTATTCACGCCAAGCTGATGCAGCCTTTCTGCATTCCTGAAAAAGCGGCGTGCATGCGTATAAAACCGCGCGCCGCTGATTTTTCGGCTGACCCTGAAAATCTTGAGAATATCTCCGGTTTGCAGCCTGACGATCTTATCACCGTGTTCGTCCTGCTCCAGCACATCACCGCCTGCCAGCAGGCTGTGTAGTGCTTCAGTGCTTAATAACTCCGTTGGGCGTATCCATTTACCCACGTCATCAGTCATAACAATTCCAGCAAGTTCCCAGCTACCGTAATTTTATTGGCCTGGCAGAAATTCTGCCAGTCTGCGACTTCAGTCCAATCACTCAAGAAAACAAAATCCAGGCCGGCACGTGTTGCCGCCTCGAAATCATACTTGCTGTCACCAATGAACAAAGCCGGTGACTGCAGGTTGCCATTCGCTTTTTCACGCGCCAGGACAACATCTTTATTATCCGGGCTGCCGAACAAACCGCCATCAAAATAATGGCTCAGATTACGCTTTGCAAATAAAGTGCGGATTTCCTGCTGGTCACCGCCAGAGAGTATCATCCAGCGGGCATCCGGCGTTGCGGCGCGTAATGCAGCCAGCCCCTCCGCAATGCGGCACTCCATCAGCACCACTTCCAGTTCACGTGCGAACGTATCCAGCAGCGCCTGGATGCGCTGCTCGGTTACCGGCTGATGTACGATCTCGCGCAGGTAATAGTCAAATTTATGATAACGCGAGATACCGCCAAGCCGCACATGGTAATCAACCAGCGCCTGTGCCTGCGCATCGTTTGCACCCAGACTTTTGGCCGTGCGGAAGTAAGCCTCTGTTTTGACAACGTTCGAGTCAAGAACAACACCATCACAATCAAACACGATAGATTTATATTTTTTTAATTCTATTTGCAAACCTGATTCCTAACCAAAGCCAATAAAAAAGGCTTTACCTCCAGATTTACTCTGGCAAGCAAAGCCTTATTATAGCGCGTACCTTAAATACGCCTTGAATGCACTTGTAATCAAGCTGCTTTAATTGCACTCGCTTCTTTAGCCAACTTGGTGATATGCGCCCAGTCTTTACGAGCGACTGCATCAGCCGGTGTCAGCCAGGTACCGCCGCAAACCACTACGTTCGGTAAAGCCAGGAACTGCGGAGCGCTTTCTACAGTAACGCCGCCGGTAGGACAGAACTTAACGTCTGCAAACGGGCCGGCAAAACCTTTTAACAGGTTAATGCCGCCAACTGCCACGGCCGGAAACAATTTCAGGAAGTAGTAATCATCAGCATTCGCCATCATGATTTCAGAACCGGTTGAAACACCTGGCAGTAACGGCAAACCGATCTGACGCGCGAACTGACCCAACTCGCTGGTATAGCCAGGGCTCACCGCAAACTGGCAGCCTACATCTTTAGACGCTTGCGCATCTTTCAGGCTACGCACGGTGCCTGAACCCAAGATCGCATCCGGAACACGCTTGGCGATTTCTTCCATACCGGCCAAGGCACATGAAGTGCGCAATGTCACTTCCAACACTTTAATGCCGCCTTCAAGCAGCGCTTCTGCCATAGGCACAGCGTCTTCTACTTTGTTGATTACGATGACTGGAATTACCGGGCCATGGTTGGCTAAATCTAATGTACTCATTTTTCTACCTATTTGATGTTAATTTGTTTCGATTGGGTTCTCAGCTTTAAGCAAGAACCCCATATTTTAAAATTTAAACCGGCAAAACCTTTGATAATCAAACGAGAACTAAAGTACGCGAGCGTAACGCAGTTATCGTTTGATTTGCAAAGTTTACAGTAAGCGTTTCAAAATTAATTTAGGCAAGGCACTTGAGCGCAGACAGTACGTTTAGTACGGCAAGCGAAAGTAACGCCGCATAAATTATATTTTCAAACGATTACAGCCAAGTTACGGCGCCTTCTTCGGCAGATAATACATTCTTACGCATACCGCCAAACAATTCACGGCCAAAACCATGTGCATTATTGAGGCGCTTGCTGTCAGGCAGCTCGGCAACTGCGCGTTCAGCCCACTCGTCCTCATCTACCAGCACGTTCACCATGCCTACGGTTGCATTTAAACGGATAATATCGCCGTCACGTACTTTGGCAATCGGACCGCCGGCTGACGCTTCCGGTGTCAAATGAATTGCAGCCGGGATCTTGCCTGATGCACCGCTCATGCGGCCGTCCGTCACAATCGCCACCTTGAAGCCTTTGTTCTGCAACACAGCCAGCGGCGGTGTCAGCTTATGCAGTTCAGGCATGCCATTGGCTTTAGGACCCTGGAAGCGCACGACGGCCACAAAGTCTTTTTCCAGCTCACCGCGGTCAAATGCGGCCAGCAGTTCTTCCTGTGCATCGAATACGATAGCCGGTGCTTCAATGATATGGCGATCTTCCGGCACGGCTGAGATTTTAATCACGCTGCGGCCAAGGTTGCCCTTGAGCAGGCGCAGGCCGCCGGATTCATTGAACGGGAACTGTGCCGTACGCACGATCGTTTCATCGCTGCTTTCTTTCGGCAGGTCTTTCCATACCAGCTTGTTATCTTCCTTGACCGGCAATTTACCGTATTCACGCAAACCACCGTGTGCAACCGTCAGCACATCCGGGAACATATAACCGGCTTCGATCAACTCACGGATCACGAATGCAGGGCCGCCCGCAGACTGGAATTCATTCACATCGGCTTTGCCGTTAGGGTAAACACTCGCCAGTAATGGCGTGGTTTTAGCCAGGTGGTAGAAATCAGTCCAGTCAATGATAATGCCCGCAGCGCGTGCAATCGCCACCCAGTGGATCAAGTGATTGGTTGAACCACCGGTAGCTAACAACGCCACCATTGCATTCACGATCACATGCTCATCCACCATACGGCCGATCGGTGTGAAGTTCCTGCTTTTCACATTGGCCAGCACCATTTTTACCGCTTCACGCGTGAGCAGTTCACGCAGGCCGTCATGCGGATGCACGAAGGCTGCCCCCGGCACATGCAGGCCCATTGCTTCCATCAGCATCTGGTTACTGTTGGCAGTGCCGTAGAAAGTACAGGTGCCTGCACCGTGGTAAGCGGCAGACTCTGAGTCCAGCAGCTCCTGGCGGCCGACTTTGCCCTGGGCATATTGTTCACGCACTTTTGATTTGGTGGTATTGTCGATACCGGTGCTCATCGGGCCGGACGGCACGAATACGCATGGCAGGTGGCCGAACTTCAATGCGCCGATCAGCAGGCCCGGTACGATCTTGTCGCACACGCCCAATAGCAGCGCAGCATCAAACACATCATGTGACAAACCGATTGCAGTGCCCATGGCAATGGTGTCGCGGCTGAACAGCGATAGCTCCATGCCTGGTTCACCTTGCGTGATGCCGTCACACATTGCCGGCACACCACCGGCAACCTGTACGGTGGCGCCATACTTGTGGGCTTCATCACGGATAATGTCAGGGTAGTTCACATAAGGCTGGTGGGCTGAAAGCATATCGTTGTATGCGGTAATGATCCCGATATTAGGTGCCTTCTCCACCACGACACGCAGTTTATCGTTAGCCGGCATTGCAGCAAACGCGTGCGCTACATTGGCACAGCCCAGGCGGTCTGCACCGCGGGGTCGATTCACAATATCATCGATACGCTGCAAATAAGCCGTACGCGTCGGGCGACTTTTTTCTATGATACGTTCAGTAACTTCTATATGGGATTGTTTCATAATTAGATACTCTTATTCAGATAACTGACTCAATAGCGGAACTAGGCAAACTGACATTACACAATGGCTGTCACGCAATGTTTGTTACATAGTCAAGAAAAAACGTTAACCCCGATTATCGCTAAAGTCGGCCTTATCGTCAAACAAAAGCCGCTTTTAAAGCGGCTTTTGTTTAGTAAAAAAAGGCAGGAAATCAATCTAAATCAAGCGATTGCCTGATTTATTTTTTGGTAACCAGCACGTCTTCCATCATCAGGTATTCCAGATCACAGCCGTAGAACATATCGAGTGCGTCCTTGGGTGAACAGATCATCGGCTCGCCCCTTCTGTTCAATGACGTATTCAGCACCACAGGCACACCGCGCAACTGCTCGAGATGCTCGATCAGCGCGTAATAGCGTGGGTTGGTTTCACGCGTGACTACTTGCGCACGCGCAGTGCCATCCTCATGCACCACTTCAGGAATCTTTGACTTCCAATGCTCGGCCACATCAAACGTAAACGTCATGTACGGCGCTGGGTGCTCAGTCTGCAAAATATCGACTGCAACCCGGTCCAGCATGCTCGGGCAGAACGGGCGCCAGCGTTCGCGGTATTTAATCTGCGCGTTGATGCGGTCAGCCACGCCCGGGTAACTCGGGTCACCCAAGATGCTGCGGCAGCCAAGGGCGCGCGGCCCGAATTCCATGCGTCCTTGCAGCCAGGCCAGCGGGTTGCCGCTCGCCAGCAATTCGGCACCTTTCTGCGCGGCATTTTCCACCCGCGTAAATATCGGTTTGGACGGATGCGCTTCACAGGCAGCAATACATTCTTCAGTCGTGAATGCAGGCCCCAGGTAGGCATGCTCCATTTTATGGATCGTGTCACCCGCCAGGTGCGCGGCATAAGTGGCAGCACCCAGTGAAGTTCCGTTATCGCCTGAAGCCGGTTGTACAAACAGCTCTTTCACATGCGGCATGGCAATGATGCGCTGGTTCAGCTTCACATTCAGCGCAACGCCGCCAGCCATGGCAATACGGCCGGTTTCCTTGATGATGTCGCCCAGGTAATAGTCGATCATCTTCAGCGCGACATCTTCCAGCAACTGCTGTACGGATGCTGCGTAGTGGATATAAGGGTTGTCGATCTCATCGCCGTGGCGCTTGGGACCCAGCCACTCGATCAGCTCCGGCGTGAAATAATAGCCTTTGCCGTTTTCCTTGTAGCGGCGCAAACCAACTACGTTCACCAGCTTGGTATTAATACGCAGCTCACCGTCTTCGAAAGTGACCAGTCTTGATAAATCATACTTGCTGGCGTCGCCGTAAGGCGCCATGCCCATCACCTTGAATTCGCCATCCAGCATCTCGAAACCAAGATACTCGGTGATGGCACCATACATGCCGCCTAATGAGTCCGGGTCATAAAACTCTTTGATTTTATGGATTTTACCGTTTTCACCGTAGCCGAAGAATGTGGTGGCGTATTCACCCTTGCCGTCAATACCGACAATCGCGGTTTTTTCCTTGAAGCCACTCAGGTGGTAAGCACTGGAGGCATGTGCAAGATGGTGCTCAACCGGCACGAATTCCGCTTTGCTCAAACCCAGGTCAGCCATCAGTTTCAGTGATTTATCACGGTTGCGACGGAAGCGGCGGTTACCGTTGAATATCGCATCCAGGGCACGATCCGGTGCATACCAGTGGCGTTTGGCATAATGCCAGCGCGCATTGCTGCTGAGCGGGATTTCGGCATACGGAAACGCAACGATATCGACATCTTCGGGCTTGACGCCAGCCTGCTGCATGCAGAACCTGGCGGCCTCGTAAGGAAACTGATTTTTGGCGTGCTTGTCGCGGATAAAACGCTCTTCCTCGGCCGCTGCAATGATCTTGCCATCAACCAGAATCGCTGCCGAAGCATCATGACCTAACGCACCTGATAAACCTAAAACTATCATGCTAATACTCTCAGAAAATTCATTTTTCGTTATTTTACTTTAGTTTAGGCAATACCTGCTCGAATTAAGATGGCATCACCCCGATATAGCCCCTGGGATGTATATTCAGCCTGCAACGCCTGCTTCAGCAATGCTGTTGTTTCCATGTCATGCTCCCAGTTCTTCATCAAACGCTTCAGGTCTTTGACATGCCTGCGCAGGAACAGGCCGTCAAAAATGCGCGGCAGGCGGTATGCCTGCATGCCATCCAGGTCTATCAGCACCGGCGACAGATTCACAATCTTGATATTGGTCGCCTTGCAATCCCCGTGCGAGAACTTAAGCAGGTACAACCGGTAAAACAAGCTGGCAAGATTACGCGCAGCCGCTTTTTTATCCTCCGGCAATGCAGATTGCGCAAAGAACTGCAGGGCATCAGGTGCATCCAGGTATTCGCTCACATAGTAAGCGCGGCGGCGCAAAAACCCAAAACGCTCCTCCATCAACGCCAGCGGTTCAGGTGTGGCAATTCTGGAAATGACCAGCCTGTGCGCATTTGCCCATGACGCTGCGGCACGGCTGGGGCGAAATGCCCGGTTCAATCCATGCCAGAAATCCTTAATATTATAGCGCTTGACCACCGCCTGCCGGTCGGCGATCAGGGCTTTAGCGATAGTGCAGGTATTGCCGTTTTTAAGATTGGCCTTGGGATCGGCAAGTGCATCATCCAGCAAACCAAGCGAGGCCGGCGCCAGGCCAAAACCTCGGGAAACCGCCAAAAAATAGTTAAAGCGCCGCGTCACCTGCACATCGGTACAGGTTCTGAATACTTTTTTGTCGGCATAAGCACTGGCCATGCGGCTGCGAACCTGCTGCGCCAGTGCGCGCAGCAACGCCAGGTCGGCCGGTTTGCATATCGTATTCAACTGTCGGCAGTAACCGGTATAAAGCTCAGGGATCCATTGGTCATCCAGCACATCCATCTTGGAAAAAAGCGTTGCCAGGTTACGCAGCCGCTGGCGCTGCTGAAACAGCACGCGCAAAGAGCGGATGCCGTCACCATCCAGCGTATAGACAACCTCACCCTGCACCAGGAAATTCTTGAAATAGAGATCGGTCTGAATAAGCCCGGCCTGATGGTGCCGCGCCAGTGTCTGCACTAGCTTCTGCGCGAGTGCGAAACGCGCCTGGGCATCACAAGAAAACCAGGCCTGCTCTGCGTTACTGGCCTGCCCTATTGCCAGAAAAACCAGAACCTGCGCCTGCGCATCCGGCACGCCCCCCTGAAACAACAAGGGCGGCGTCTCGATGCCGGCTGCCGCCAAACGCTGCACACCAGCCAGGTCACGACCCGCATAATAGGCATGATTTTTACCCGTAAATACCTTGGCATATACATCCTGCCCTTGCCAGCGCGCCCGGTACACATAACGCTTGCCGGGGACTACGCGTACGAGAGCCAGCTCGGTCAGGTCAGAGCCGTCGTCAAGCCTCAGCCGCTCAAGCGCTGCGCCGAATGCGGGTTTGTTTTGAGTATGCGGATCAGGTTCTGTTGTCATTGATGATTCAAATAGCACGGGCATTGATATGTTATTTTGCCTTTGGCAGCACTTTGAGCGATTTTGGCTCATCCGGATTGCCAACCAGCAGCGGCAAGGCTTCAAAGCTGGGGTTGATCAAGCTCTTGTGCGGCTCATAATCGGCAAACTGCAGCCCTGCCAGGTCAGCCCAGGTATGGATAAAATGCGAGGTACTGTAAGGGCGCTCCAGCACGTCATTGCTGATCTCTGGCATTTTTGCACGCCAGTCCGGCGTCATCCACACTAAAAACGGAACCGCATACATAGGCAGGGTCGGGCTTGCCTCGTTACGCCCAAGCACATTGTAGCCGGGCGCCTCGTACACATCTTCCCCATGATCGGAAAAATAAACCAGGAAACCATGCTGCCGGCTGGCCTTGTACGTCTTGATAATATTCGAGACCACAAAATCGTTATACAAAACAGCATTGTCGTAGGCGTTGATTACCTCAACCTTTTTTTCATCCAGCTGCGGAGCCAGGTGCGCATTGTCCTTGAAATGGATATATTCATCCGGATACCGGTATTTATATTTCATGTGCGTACCGAGCAGGTGCAGCACAATCAGCTTGCGCGGCGCCGAATCCTGCAAGGCCTCGGCAAACGGCGCCAGCACATCACCATCGTACTGGCGTGAGTTCTGCAGGCGTGTATGGTTCAGGTACACCTGCTTATCGGTGTATTTGGAAAACGTCGTCAGCATGGTGTTGCGCTTAGTCATCGTCTGCTGATTGGTAATCCAGAACGATTTATAGCCGGCCTGCCTCATCATGTTCATGATGGATGGCTTGGTCAGGTATAGATCAGGATGCTGCTGGTCGGCAAAAGTGAGTACCTGCTGCAGCGCCTCTATCGTATATGGCCTGGGCCCGACCACCTGCTTGAACACCAGCAGCTCATCTGTCATGGCATCAAGCTGTGGCGTGGTTTTACGCGGATAGCCATACAGGCTCATGTGCTGGCGATTGGTGGACTCACCGATTACCAATACCAAAGTAGCGGGCAGGCCTGCGTTCTTATCCTGCAGATTCTGTAACGGCGGTATCTGCGCATTGCCCTTTAACAGTGCTTGCATACTCGCAAGCTGTTCACGATACTGCACATAGCCGATCACCAGCTGCCATGGCACGGCAGGTTCAAATCTTAACTGCAACTTCTCAACCACCTGATCTGCGTGGTCATGGTCAACAAACTTGTATTTCAGAAGCGGATAAACCAGCAACGCAAACAGGATAAGCCCGCTCAGCAGCCACGCCCTTTTCGGCTGCATCTCGAATGGCCTGACATTACACCACAGCAGCCAGGCAATCAGCGTATGCGCCAGGAATACCGGGATCATCCACCAGACAAAATACTGGGCAATAAACTCCTGGCTTTCTGCCGGATTGGATTCAAAAATCGTAAAAATGACACTTTGCGAGAACTCCTGGCCATAGATACAGAAATAGGCAATGCTTACCAGTGAAGTAAGCCAGAGCAGAACACCGACTGCCGCGATGACAACCCTGGAAAAGCGCGGCAATAAAAGCACCGGCACAAACCACAGCACACTCATTAGAATGGCCTGCCGCAGGCCGACAAACACCGTGCTATCGGTTACGTATAGAACCAGCTGCGGCAGCACCGAGAAATATGCAAAGAACAGATACAGACTGAAAACAGCTTTCCAGCCAGTGCCGGAACCCGGGCTGGAAAATGATAGCTTGATACTAGACATTACTTTGCTGTTCCAATCGTTAAGTTTCCGGTCATTTACGCTGCGAGCGCTTGATCAGCCTGCGGCAAAGCCATTTGCCCAGCTTGCCCAGCCGCTCGATACGGCAGTACTGCATAAACAGGTAGAGGCGGTCGGTGCGCCTCCAATCTGCGGCATGGCGATTAAGCGCCGCAAGGTCATAATAGGCGCGATACCAGAAAAACGGGCTGAAACGCGCTTTTTCCAGGTCGATCAGCGCGATCTGCGCATGGTTTGCGGCATCTTTCACAAAAATGTGTTTAGGGTACAGCGCCCGGTGGGCTAAACCAAGCGCATGAAAACTGCGGATCGATGATGCAATCACCTTGAACAGCTGCTGCTTCTGCCTGCGCGTAAAGGTTTTATCATCGAACAAAGGCTCAGCAAGGCTTTCCAGGGATTGATAACCGTCTAGCTCTTCAGTCACCAGGACTGCACAGGCTTTGCCATCCACAAGCTGCTCAGCGTAAAAAACCACTTGCGGCGCACCGATTCCCTTGCGCTGTAAATACTGCAAGCGCTTGTATTCGCGCCTGAAAGTCGGCTCGCCTGCCAGCGGATGCAGCAATGTCGACCGACCATGATTCTGCTGCTTTTTGACAAACAGGCTCAACGCGCCGCCGCCCGGCAATGCCAGCTGCAAACGCCCTACGCCGCTCCAGCCGCCGCGGCTTTCATTCGGCGCTTCAAACCACGCTATCGGATGCTTCCATACCTGCTCAAAAGTATGCAACCCGCACGCCTTCAAGGCTTGCGCATGTTTTGCAGAGATATAAGTAAGCAAAACTCACTCCATCGTTATCATTTTTATCATCAGCATTTTATCAGGCTTTAATTATTTAATTTGCACAATAATAAATTCACAAACTTCATCATCAATTACCGGCCGTTACGATATAAAATGCCGGACATAACTTATGCTAAAACTCCTATCTAAAATCCTGTCCCGCCTGTCGTTACCCGCAATCCACCGCATAGGGAGCATGCTGGGATGGCTGCTGCACCTGCTTGCGCCAGCCACCGCCCGTATACAGCGCGCAAACCTTCAGCAGAGCGGCCTATGCAAAAATTCAGCTCAATTTGAACAGGTGATTAAAGAAAACATCCGGGAATCAGGTAAGGCGATTCTGGAAACACTCGCAATCTGGCAATGGTCGGAGCAGGAAGCCGTAAGTAAAGTGCAATCCGCAACGAACTGGCATCTGATTGATGAAGCGCTTGCCCGCGGCAAGGGTCTGATCTTTCTGACACCGCACCTGGGCTGCTTCGAGATCACGTCCATTTACTACGGGCACTTCCACCCGATTACGGTATTGTTCCGCCCGCCAAAAAAATCATGGATCGCCCCGCTCATTGACAGCGGCCGCAGCAAAGGCAAGGTCAAGCTTGCACCGGCCAACACTTCAGGCGTACGCCTGCTTATGCAGGCACTTAAAAACAATGAAGCCATCGGCATCCTGCCCGACCAGAACCCCGCTGCCGGGGAGGGAGAATGGGCGCCATTCTTCGGCAAACCGGCTTACACCATGTCACTGGCCAGTAAACTCGCTGAAAAAACAGGCGCCACGGTCATCATGGCTTACGGCGAAAGGCTCGCACACGGCGAGGGCTACCGCATACACTGCACAAAGCTGGAAGAGCACGCAATTGCAACGCCTGTCCTGCTGAACCAGGCCATTGAGCAGCAGATCAAACAATCCCCGTCACAATATTACTGGGGTTACCATCGCTACAAAGTAAGCCGCAAGGCAAAACCGCACCCATCCGCTAGCGGATAAGCGACTTTTCTTTCGCCAGCCGATCCTGAAACTTTGCGCTGTTGAATTTTGCATACAGCTTTTGCGCGCGGGTTTCAACCTGCTGCCAGAAACCGGCATCCTGCTTCCGGTAATGCCGCTTGAAGCGCAAATAATCGCGTGGCGTCAAACCGATATCCATACTTGAAAAATACAATGCGGCAATATCTTTGACATTGGCGCTGAACGAAGGCGCGGCATGTATCAGCACACGATGCAGGTCTATCAGGTACAGCTTAATGACCGGTAACGCGGTATTATCAAGACAAAAGTGGCAGATGTAGAAATCACGGTGGTTCACGCCATTCTCATGCAATGTTTTTGCAATTGCGGCAACCTGCATAATCAGCCGGCGTTTGAATCCGGCATCAGGTGGCGTTATTTTCCAGCCCGCGCACAGATCTTCCAGTGAAGTAATATCCCCCAGATCCTGCGTCAGCACGAACGACTGCAGATGTGCCGGGTTGCTGCCCCGCTGCCCATAAGCAACCAGCGGCGTTGTGACAATACCCAGCGCATCCAGCTTTTCTATGGCCTGCACCTCGGTCAAGGCGCCCAATATTGGCCTCTTGAAAGACAGCAGGTTTTTAAAGATCTCGCCCCAGCCCACGCCAAAATGCTGCTTGATAAAATAACTGTTACCGGCCAGCTGTACCTGTATGGTCTTGCGGCCTTTAACATCGCGAAACGCCTTGCCCTGCAATTGCATCAGCGCATCGAATGCATCACCTTTGCCCAGTGATTGTTGAATCGTATCGGGCACAACCAGCGTTTTTTCGCACATCACGCAGGTCATGGTCGCAGTTTTTCCTGTGCCAGACCAATCAGGATATTGGCCTCGGCACTGCCGTCGTTAGCCTGCATCACGGCCTGCACGTATTTCAGGCCATTCGCCGACCACTGCGCTTTTTGCTCTGACTGCCTCATGGTCAGGAACTGCTCATTGAACCGGTGCTGATCAAACGGCAATTCACTCACGATACCCGCATCGGCATCGGCCACATGGTGCGCATAGCCGCAGCTCGCGGTAACTAGAATCGGTGCGCCGCAAGCCATCGCTTCCAGAATCACCAGGCCGGTATTTTCACGGTAAGCCGGATGAACGCAAACATCAGCCCCCTGCATGAGCTGCGGAATATCCGGCCGCCCTTTTGAAATAACGACATGTTTTTCCAGCCCCAGTTGCTTCGCCATCCTGGTGAAGTTTTTCGGGTTATCCTGCCCCACCGCCACCAGCCTGACATTGGCGCGCAGGTCTTCCGGCAATGCGGCTACCGCCAGAATGGCGCGATCCAGACCTTTCATTGCAAAACCCGAGCCGGTTAACAAAAAGACAAAATCATTTTCGCCAAAGCCGAAGGCCTGGCGCAGATGCGCGCGCATCGCCTGTTTATCCTGCAATACAAAACGTTCGGGGGATAAAAACGGCGGAATATAATGGAAGCGCTCACTTTGAGTGCCGTACCATTTCTGGAAATTCTCTTTCTCGGTCAGGGAGACTGCCAGCACCTCGGTTTTGCTTTCATGCGAAAAAATCGCTTTTTCACACGCAGCAAACCACCTGGAACGGGGCAGTAACCGGTATAAAAAACTACGCTGTGTATGTGCACGCTCAATAAAGCACGGGTCTGCAGCAAAGTGCGCATCAAGGCCGGCCATGCGGTTGTAACCGAATACATAATCAAAATGCTGACCGTTGATTTGCGCAAACACCGTATCTATGAATTTCCGGTAACGCCAGTAATTGAACAAGCCAGTCTGCGGCAAAACATGTGCTTTGATCCCCGGCGCGAAATCGCCATCCCATGACATGGTAAAAATCTCTACCTGATGACCGCGTTTAAGCAGCTCATTCGCCGTGCGCAGCATATCGCGCTGCATGCCGCCATAAGGGAAATACTTGAAGATGATGAATGCGAATTTCAATCTGGATGCTAACTAGCCAAAAAAAACTAATTGTATGCGAAAATACAGCCTATGCTGCAAATATTGCTTGTTAAAACATCGTCCATGGGTGACGTCATCCACAATCTTCCGGTCATTGCCGACGTTCTCGCCCACTATCCGGAAGCGCAGTTTGACTGGATGGTAGAAGAAAGCTTTTCCGAAATTCCAAGCCTGCATCCTGCGGTGCGAAACATCATTCCTGTCGCGGTCAGGCGCTGGCGAAAATCCATATTCAGCCGCAATACCTGGCGCGAGATAGGCGCCTTGAAAACCCGCCTTAAGCATACGCATTATGATGCGATCATCGATACGCAGGGTTTGCTGAAAAGCGCAGTCATGGCGCACTTTGCGCAGGGCGAGATTCACGGCATGGATTGCCGTTCCGCCCGCGAACCTGCCGCCAGTTTGTTCTATCGTCATCAATACCCGGTCGCCCGCAGCCAGCATGCCGTGCAGCGCAACCGCGCACTTGCGGCATCCGCCTTGAAATATCCAGTGCCGCAGTCGCTCCCCGATTACGGTTTAGGCCATGCAAACCGCCTGCAAAACACGCCGGAACTGCCTGGCTCTTATCTTGTATTTCTGCACGGCACAAGCCGCGACTCAAAGCTATGGCCGGTTTCGCACTGGGTAGCACTGGCAGGGAAACTCCAGCCACTCAACCTGCAAGTTTTATTGCCATGGTCAAACCCCGCTGAAGAAAACCGTGCAAGAGAAATTGCGGCACAATGTAGCAATGTGCAGGTATTGCCCAAACTCGAACTAACAGCCATTGCCGGAATTTTAGCCGGAGCCGAGCTGAATATCGGCGTAGACACCGGCCTGATGCACCTGTCTACCGCACTCAACAAACCCAGCATAGCGATTTACACAGACACCGACCCGGAGTTTACCGGCGTATTGCCGAGCATGCAGAATCAGGCAATCAACATCGGCGGCAAAGCGCAGGTTCCGTCTGCCGATGACGTGTTTCAACTGGCAATGCGCTTTATACAGAAAGATAATCCATGAAAAAATCCACATTTTTAGTCATAGGCGGCGCAGGATACATAGGATCGCATCTGGTAAAAGCACTGATTGAGCAACAGCAGCAAGTAGTCATTGTCGACAACTTATCGGCCGGTTCCGCATCTGCGGTTCTGGGCGGCGAGCTGATCGTTCACGATTTTGACGACCGCAATTTTTTAGACAAGCTGTTTAGCGAAAACAAATTCGACGGCGTTTTTCATTTCGCGTCACAAATTGTCGTCAGCGAATCGGTCAAAGACCCCGGCAAATACTACCGCGCGAACACCGCAGCAACACTCACGCTGCTGGAGGCAATGCGTGACCACCAAGTGGGGCCTTTAGTATTTTCATCAACCGCAGCCGTTTACGGTGAACCTTTGTACACCCCCATCAACGAGCAGCACCCGACCAATCCGCTCAACCCTTACGGCCGCAGCAAGCTGATGGTTGAACAGATGCTGGCAGATTTCGACCATGCTTACGGCCAGAAATATATCGCGCTGCGCTATTTCAATGCGGCCGGCGCTGACCCGCAAGCCCGCATCGGCGAAAATCACGAGCCGGAAACACACCTGATTCCGCTGGCACTGCAGGCGATTTCCGGCAAGCGTCCGCCGCTGCAATTATTCGGGCAGGATTATGACACCCCCGACGGCACCTGCATCCGTGACTACATCCATGTTGATGACCTGGCGAGCGCCCACATACTGGCGATTAATCACCTGATCAATAACGGCGAATCCGGCATTTACAACCTGGGCAGCAATCACGGCTACAGTGTCAGCGAGGTCATCCATACTGCTGCACAGGTCACAGGCCAGGCTGTACCGCTGACCTATGCCCCAAGGCGGCAAGGCGACCCTGCCAGCCTTGTGGCCGATGCCTCGCTGGCTAAAAAGGTGCTGGGCTGGCAGCCTGAATATACTCGTCTGGATCAGATCATCCAGCACGCCTGGGCGTGGGAACAAACCCGCACTTAACCACTGTACCAAGCACCGCTTTTAAACTTTTTCGATGGCTGCTATTGAAAAATGGCGGCTTTACCCTCATTTATCGATCATCTCGAATTTAAATTACCTAAGTATCAGAAAAATTAAAGGATAGTTATGCAGCAAGATCAAGAAAATCAGCAAGCACAACAGGCAACACAGGACACAGCTCCGGAACTGGAAACAGCCATAACACCGGAAGCAAGAATCGTCGAACTGGAAGCGGCGCTGGAAGAAGCCAAAGCCAATGTTCTTTACATCAAGGCTGAAGGCGAGAATATCCGCCGCCGTGCAATGGATGATATAGACAAGGCCCGTAAATTTGCGCTGGAAAAATTCTCGAACGAACTGCTCGCTGTTAAAGACAGCCTGGATGCCGCGCTGCTGATTGAAGCAGCCGACGTGAAGAGCTACAAGGACGGCGTTGAACTCACTGCCAAACAACTCACAAACGTGTTTGATAAATTCAACATTGCCGAAATCAACCCGGCCGGCGAGAAGTTCGACCCGAACAAACACCAGGCGATTTCAATGCTGGAAAACAGCGGCGAGCCAAACACTGTGATTAATGTATTGCAAAAAGGCTACACCCTGAACGAGCGTGTGCTGCGTCCGGCTTTAGTCATGGTGGCGAAGTAATTTCAGCCACAGATGAACACGGATAAACACAGATAAAACCTCTTGAATTGTTAAAAATTAACTCCATATAGCTCGCATGGAAATGCATTAATCGTCACATTTAATACGTTTAAAACACACATTAAAAAAACTATCTGTGTTTATCCGTGTTGATCTGTGGCTAATCAAATTTTAAAAAGGAAATTGAAACATGGGAAAAATTATTGGTATTGACTTAGGTACAACAAACTCTTGCGTTGCCGTAATGGAAGGTGGCAAACCTCGCGTGATTGAAAACGCGGAAGGCGCACGCACGACACCTTCTATCATCGCTTATCAGGAAGATGGCGAGATCTTGTCCGGCGCACCGGCAAAACGTCAGGCGGTGACCAACCCTAAAAATACGTTGTATGCGGTTAAACGTCTGATCGGCCGCCGTTTTGAAGAAAAAGAAGTGCAGAAAGACATCAACCTGATGCCTTACACCATTGCCAAAGCTGACAACGGCGACGCATGGGTAGAAGTGCGCGGCCAGAAAATGGCGCCGCCACAAATCTCTGCTGAAGTTTTACGCAAAATGAAAAAAACTGCTGAAGATTACCTGGGCGAAGAAGTGACCGAAGCCGTGATTACGGTACCGGCTTACTTTAACGACAGCCAACGCCAGGCCACTAAAGATGCAGGCCGCATTGCCGGTTTGGAAGTAAAACGTATCATCAACGAGCCTACCGCTGCTGCATTGGCCTTCGGCCTGGACAAACAGGAAGGTGACCGCAAGATTGCCGTATATGACTTGGGCGGCGGTACATTCGACGTTTCCATCATCGAGATTTCAAGCATCGACGGCGAACACCAGTTCGAAGTTCTTTCAACCAACGGCGACACTTTCCTCGGTGGTGAAGACTTCGACAACCGCCTGATCGACTTCCTGGCGGATGAATTCAAGAAAGAAAACGGCCTTGACCTGCGCAACGACCTGCTGGCAAAACAACGCCTGAAAGAAGCCGCAGAAAAAGCGAAGATCGAATTGTCAGGTGCCCAGCAGACTGAAGTGAACCTGCCTTACATTACGGCAGATGCCACCGGCCCTAAACACCTGGTAGTGAAAATTACCCGTGCTAAATTAGAGTCACTGGTAGACGACCTGATCGAGCGCACAATTGCACCTTGCCGCACAGCATTGGCAGACGCGAAACTTTCAGCATCTGACATCACAGACGTGATTCTGGTGGGCGGCCAAAGCCGTATGCCGAAAGTACAGGAAAAAGTAAAAGACATCTTCGGTAAAGAGCCACGTAAAGACGTGAACCCGGACGAAGCAGTAGCAGTGGGCGCGGCAATCCAGGGCGGCGTATTGCAAGGCGACGTTAAAGACGTATTGCTGCTGGACGTAACACCATTGTCACTGGGTATCGAGACACTGGGCGGCGTGATGACTAAACTCATCAAGAAAAACACCACGATCCCTACCAAGGCATCACAAGTGTTTTCAACCGCAGAAGACAACCAGAATGCAGTGACTATTCAAGTACTGCAAGGCGAACGTGAAATGGCTTCTGCCAACAAATCACTCGGCCAGTTCAACCTGAGCGACATTCCACCGGCGCCACGTGGCATGCCGCAGATTGAAGTAACGTTTGACATCGATGCCAACGGTATCCTGCACGTGTCTGCAAAAGACAAGGCCACCGGCAAAGAAAACAAGATCACCATCAAAGCCAACTCCGGTCTCTCAGAAGAAGAAATCAAGAAGATGGAAGAAGATGCAATCAAGTACGCCGATGAAGACCGCAAACTGCGCGAACTGGTGGACGCACGCAATGCAGCCGACGGCATGGTGCATTCCGTGAAGAAATCACTGACCGAACATGGCGACAAACTGGACGCTGCTGAAAAAGAAGCGATTGAAGGCGCGATTAAAGAGCTTGAAGAAGCGCTGAAATCTGACGACAAAGCAGCGATTGAAGCAAAAACAGAAGCACTGACTACAGCTTCACAGAAATTGGGCGAGAAAGTGTATGCGGCTCAACAAGCTGAAGCCAACACTGAAAGCGCCCAGCCACAAGGCGAAAAAACGGTAGATGGCGATGTGGTGGATGCAGAGTTTGAAGAAGTGAAAAAAGACTAACTACAGTGAGAGTTGCGAGTCGAGAGTTCAGAGCATAAGGTATCATCTGTGCTTCAACTCTCGTCTCTGCATTTTGACCAGGCAAAAATCACATGAAAGCAAAACAGTCAGAGATCAAAACAGTCGGAGATATAGTGTACTCATAAATCCAACCTGATTTGGTTTATGCTTTACTCTCCACGCTTGGCTCTCTACTCTGAACTCAAAAACTATGGCAACAAGCAAAAAAGATTACTACGAAGTCCTTGGCGTTAACAAGGATGCCTCGGAAGAGGAAATTAAAAAAGCTTATCGCAAACTTGCGATGAAGTATCACCCTGACCGCAACCCGGACAACCCGAAAGCGGAAGAGCAGTTCAAGGAAGCTAAAGAAGCATACGAAATGCTGTCAGACAGCCAGAAACGTGCTGCTTACGACCAGTATGGCCATGCCGGCGTAGACCCAAGCATGGGTGGCGGCGGAGCAGGTTTTGGTGGCGCTAATTTCAGCGATGCCTTCGGCGATATTTTCGGTGATATTTTCGGCGGCGGCGCCCGTGGCCAGCGCAGCAATGTATACCGCGGTGCAGACTTGCGCTACAACATGGAAATTTCACTGGAAGACGCGGCCAAAGGCACTGAAACCAAGATCCGCATTCCGGTACAGGCCAAGTGTGACCCTTGCAGCGGCACCGGTGCAAAATCAGGCAAAACCCCGGTTACCTGTACCACTTGCGGCGGCCATGGCCAGGTACGCATGCAGCAAGGCTTTTTCTCAGTACAGCAAACCTGTCCGAAATGCCATGGCGCCGGGCAGATGATCAAAGACGAAGACAAGTGCCCGAGCTGCCACGGCGCCGGCCGCACCAAACAGAACAAGACGCTGTCAGTCAAAATTCCGGCAGGTGTGGATGAAGGCGATAGAATCAGGCTCAGCGGCGAAGGTGAAGCTGGTGTAAACGGCGGTCCAACCGGCGACCTGTATGTTGTCGTGCATTTAAAACCGCATCCGATATTCCAGCGTGACGGCGGCAACCTGCACTGCGAAATGCCGATCAGCTTCAGCACAGCCGCCCTGGGCGGTGAAATTGAAGTGCCGACACTGGACGGTTCCGCCAAAATGAAAATACCGGCTGAAACCCAGACCGGTGCGGTGTTCAGGCTGCGCAGCAAAGGCATCAAGCCGCTACGCTCCAGCGAGCATGGCGACCTGATGGTGCATGTCGCGGTGGAAACCCCGGTAAAACTGACGACACGCCAAAAAGAACTGCTGCGCGAGTTTGAAGAAAGCACGCAGGCCGATGCCGGTAAACACAGTCCTAAAAACAAAAGCTGGGTCGACAAAGCCAAAGATTTCTTTGGCTAATTAAACCCAGGCTAATACCCAAGCTAATAAAAAGGCCCGCTCTGCGGGCTTTTTTATTAGCACAAAGGTTTAAACGCTATGCGTCCACACCCATAAAATAAGCCCGATACAAGTACCCTGTAAGGTTGTTGTAAGCAATTTTCTATATAAAGTAGTTCCGAGAGATCGAACACTGAAGAAATAGAAAATGCCTATTGATATTCCCGTACACCATCAACACCCAGACACAAGCAGATTACCGTTAAGCAGGCTGGCAGCCGCTTTTGCCGGCAGCTGCCTGGTACTTTTCTCTGCTTTTTCCGTAGCGGCACCTTGCGCTAACGAAGCGCCGCCACCATTGCTGACTGAAAAAACGGCTTTAAGCCGCCTGCTGCAATGCAACCTTGACATTGTAGACAGCAAACGCAGCATTACGGCAAACGAAGCCAACCTGACCATTGCCGGCCAGATGCAGAACCCGAACCTGACCATAGGTATTGGCAGCATCAGCCCCAAGCTGGGCATTGGCTCCGGCAATTATTTCGATAAAACGATTGATAACTCGATACGCTATGAACAACTGATTGAGCGCGGCGGCAAGCGTGATCTGCGTAAGAAGTCGGCACAAAACCAGATCGCGGCAGCCAATGAAGATGTACTGGATATTGAGCGTCAGCAGAGTATCGCACTGCTCAAGGCCATGGTCGACCTGGCCGCGGTTGATGAACGCATCAACCTGCTGTCACAGGTAGTGGCCTTGTATGAAGAAACCCTGCAAGCCAATAGCATCCGCAGCGCAAAAGGTGACCTGCCGCCAATCGACGTCCAAAGACAAAAAATTGATGCCAATCGCGCGCGCATTGACTTGCGTCAGGCACAGACTGAACAGAAATCGGCACAGATTACACTTGCCAAACTGTTAGCCTGGGAAACAAAAGCCGATTCACTTAAAGTGGATACAGCCATCTTAGAAGTTGCACCGCTGAATCCCGGGGATTTTGATTTATCGAGCCGTGCCGATATTAAAGCCGCAAAACTACGAGTGGAAAGTGCGGCCAGCCAGCAGGATCTGGCGCAGGCACTGCGTAAATCAGACATCACGGCAGGTGTGCAGTACGACCACTGGCCAACCAGCAATAGCAACACTAACGGTACCGGCGACACCATCAGCTTTACTATCGGCCTCCCACTAACAATCAACCACAGCTATGAAGGCGAGATCGCACGCGCCAACAGCGACCACGAGGCAGCCATGGAAGCACTGGCTCATACTGAGGCCAACGCCAGGTCTGAATGGGATCGCCTCAATGCCGATGTCACCAGCGCCGAGAATAGCCTGGATCTGCTGCAGAAGGAAC
>Ga0208887_100294_pt1 | contig 20051 bp, 25 predicted proteins | sample LakWasM106_HOW12_2_FD_183924 | JGI IMG/M metagenome (GOLD analysis project Ga0208887, IMG submission 183924) | Freshwater sediment methanotrophic microbial communities from Lake Washington under simulated oxygen tension - Sediment Metagenome... | ecosystem: Environmental > Aquatic > Freshwater >...
GTGGGTATTTCGGACCAACGTGACCGCTGATTTCGGTATCGTGACCGAGGATTTCGGCCCATCGTGACCGACTCCGTTTTCGGTTCATCGTGACCGGCCGTTTCGGCAACGTGACCGATCATTTCGGTCATCGTGACCGCCGTTTCAGCCCACGTTTTTGTGGGATCTGAAGCCAGGCGGTGCTGCGTAGAGAACTCAACCCGGGCGTCCTAACCTCGACGGCTTTTGCCTTCAGGAGCCGGATGCCCAAACCTCGAATTTCTCTACGCATGATCAAAGACGTTATCCGCCTGAAGTGGCAGGCCGACCTCTCTCACGAGCAAGTCGCCGCCACCCTCAACATCTCCAAAGGGGCCGTGGCCAAGTACGTTGGCCTGGCCCATGCTGCTGGCCTGGATTGGGAGACTGTCCAGGATTGGAGCGAGCAGCGACTGACCTCCGCCCTGCTGCCCAAGGCCACCACCTCCCAGCCCTACATCACCCCCGACTGGGGCCGCATCCACCGCGAACTCGACCGCAAGGGCGTGACACTCATGCTGCTGTGGCAGGAGTACGTGGAGGCCCATCCCCATGGTCGTACCTGGCGCTATACCCAGTTCTGCGGTCACTACAAGGACTTCGCCCAAACCCTCAAGCGCTCGATGCGCCAGCACCGGCGCGCCGGCGAGAAGCTGTTCATCGACTTCGCTGGCTCCACGGTGCCCTTGCGCGATGGCGCCCGTGCCCAGGTCTTCGTCTCGGCCATGGCCGCCTCCAGTTGCGTCTTTGCCTGCGCCACGCCCGCGCAGCGCCTGGATGACTGGGTCGAGGGCATGGTGCGCGCTCTGCACTTCTACGGGGGTGTGCCGCAGCTCATCGTGCCTGACAACGCCCGTGCCGTGATCGCCTCGCCAGACCGTTACGAGCCACGTGCCAACGAGACGGTGCAGGACCTGGCCCGCTACTACGGCACCTCGGTGCTGCCTGCGCGCCCACGCACGCCGCGCGACAAGGCCACGGCTGAGAGCTCGGTTCAGGTCGTCACACGCTGGATCCTGGCCAGGCTGCGCCACCAGCGATTTGAGAGCGTCGCTCAGGTTGACGCGGCCATTGCGCAGCTGCTCCCCAGCCTGAACGAGCGGCCGTTTCAGAAGCTGGCGGGCAGTCGCGCCAGTGTGTTCGCCGAGCTGGACGCCCCAGCCCTGATGCCGCTGCCGCAGCAACCCTATGAACTCGCGCGCTTCAAGACCGTGAAGGTCCATATCGACTACCACGTCGAGATCGACGGTCATCGTTACAGCGCACCGCACCCGCTGGTCGGTCAGACGCTGGAGGCTCGCATGACCGGGCGCGGCATCGAGTTGCTCTTGCGCGGCCAGCGCGTGGCCGCCCACGCGCGCAGCGACAAGCGTGGGGGTTTCTCTACCGTGGAGGCACACATGCCCGCGGCCCACCGCGCCCACATGGAGTGGACGCCACAGCGCCTGATCGAATGGGGGCAGCGCATCGGTGTGGCCTGCGGTGAGTTGATCACCCGTTTGCTGCAGACCTACAAGCATCCCGAGCATGGCTACCGGTCTTGCCTGGGTTTGCTGAGCCTGTCCAAGAGGTACGGCCCGGTGCGACTGGAGGCCGCCTGCGAGCGGGCGTTGGCCCTGGGCACATTGCGCTACAGCCATGTGCGTGACTTGCTGGCCAACAACTGTGACCAGATCACGCCCCAGTCCGAGTCGGACTGGACCAGCCCGGCGCACGCCAATCTGCGCGGCCCGGGCTACTACCAGTGAGGTGGCGCCACCGCCGCCGCCGCCGCCACTGCCACCATTGTTTCTATCTCCAATCCACGGCTTCAGGACATCATCACCATGCTCAACAACACCACCATCGCCCAGCTGCGCTCACTCAAACTCGTGGGCTTCGCCGATGCCTTGCAACAGCAACACGAACAGGCCGACTGCCTGAATCTGTCCTTTGATGAGCGCCTGGCCTTGCTGGTCGAGCGCGAGGTCTACGCCCGCAGTGACCGCAAGCGAGCGCGTCTGCTGCAACAGGCGCAGCTCAAGTACCCCTCGGCCACCTTGGAGGACGCCAGCTTCGAGGGCATCCGGGGAATGGACCGTCCGGCCCTCATGGGCCTTGCGCTGTCCACCTGGATCGATCGCGGCGAGACGGTGACCCTGGCCGGTGCCACAGGCTTGGGCAAGACTTGGCTGGCGTGTGCGCTGGCCCAATACGCGTGCCGGCAAGGTCGCTCCGCGCTGTACTTGCGCGTGCCTCGACTGGCAGAAGAGCTGCGCATCTTGCATGGGGCCGGCAGCTTCCGACGCTGGCTACAGCAACTCGCCAAGATCGACGTGCTGGTGCTGGACGACTGGGGCATCGGACACCTGGACGCCGCCACGCGTGCCGATTTGCTGGAGGTCATCGATGACCGGGTGGGGCAGCGCGCCACCATCATCGCCCACCAATTGCCCATCGAGCATTGGCACGCCTGGCTGGGCGACCCCACCGTTGCCGACGCCATTCTGGACCGGTTGCTGCAGAGTTGCCGGCGCTTCAGCCTGGACGGTGAGTCGCGACGAACGGGCCGCACGGCGCGCACTGCAACTGTTTCAAAAACGACCATCAAGGACCCCCATGAAGACCTGACAGCCTCTCCAAAACCGTAAACTCAACCCCCTACGCAGCACCGCCAGCATCACGGCGGTCACGATCGCCGAAACGGGCGGTCACGTTACCGAAACGGCGCTGAGAACATCGCTCTGACCACCGGTCACGATGCGCCGAAATGACCGGTCACATTCGCCGAAATACGCATCCAAGTTTTCGTCCGCACCCCCAGTGGGTCACTTCCGGGTGGAAATCAACACACATAGGCTTCGAAGCTGCGCGCCCATAAAACAAAGCCCACGCGCCGACCGAAAGGTCTCGGCCGTGGGCTTTTTTTTGGCCTGGCGCACTGCGCGGCGCCAATAGGGGTCGCTTCAGAAAACGGAAAAAATCGTACGCTAAGGCTTCTCGCAAACGATGGTCTGCGAGAAGCCTTGCTGAGAAGATGGCGCGGCGTGGCGTCGACGTGGCTGGGGTGTTCTCGAAAACCGTTCTCAATTCAAACGGCTTGGAACGGCGAGTTTCAAGAACGCAGGACGGTAGCCAGCGGCAAGAACAGGGTAAGCGGCGAGTCTGGCAAGGCAATGAAGCCGTGATGCCGGTAGAAAGCCGCTGCCGCCTCGTCCTTGGCGTCCACCATCAGGGCGAAGGCGGCAATCTCCGAACGGGCGGCACGGTCGAGCGCATCGGCCAACAGAGCACCACCTAGACCTTGGCTCTTGAAAGCCTGATCGACAGCCAAGCGGCCCATCCGAACGGCTGGCACGGTCGGATAGCGCGGCAGTTTCTTGACGGTACTGGCCGGAAGATCGGCCAGCAGCAGGCTTGCCGAGGCCAAGGTGTAATAGCCAGCGATGCGCGACCCATCTGCCAAAGCCACGAAACAAGCAGCCACGCGGCGGCGAACGTCTTGGGTGGCTTGCTCGCGCAGGTAGCGATTCAGCGGCTCCGAATCGCTGTTGAACGCGGTGCGGTCATGCCCGGCATCAAGCGACGCGAGCCGGAACGGTGCACCGCTCATTCAGCGCGCAAGAGCTTGCTGTGACGGGCAAAGGCACGTTCCAGAGCTGGAGCCGGTAGCGGCGGCGACAGCAGCGCTTGTGCAAAGCATTCCTGATCGGCCAGCGAAAGCCGGATAACTTCCGCTTGCTCAATGGCGCGTTGCGCTGCGTCTTGGACGGCGGACACAACGAAATCGGTCATGGTGCGGCCTTGAAGTTCAGCGGCACGCTTGAGCATTGAATGCAGATCGGTGCTGATTCGGGCTTCGAGACGGGCGGTAGAGATGGCGACGGGCATGGCTTTGTCCTCCTGATCCAATGATACGGCAAATTGCCGTACAACTCAAGGCGGAATTTTCGGCGATTCCGGCTTACCGCACGATCTCTTCCGTTTTCTGAAGCGGCCCCCAGTAGCCACGCCCACGCCTCCAGGTCGTTGCAATTGCATCGGAGCCGTGATTAAATCGCATCATGATTGCCGACCCAACTCCCACCCCCCCCGCTACCGCTGCACGCTTGTCTTCGTTGGCTGAGCTGTGGCAGTACATCGATGATGCAGCGCCCGCACCAAAGAACACCTCGACTGCAAGAACAGGCCTTGCCAAGGTAAAAATGGGCGTGAAATTCGGAAAGAGGACTTACGCCGTTGCCATCGACAATGAGCATGCCTACCGGATTCTCAAGCGCGGCATCTCCAGTAAAGCAATCGGGCCTCTTGCTGCCTTTCTGGGCCTGGGCAAGGGCAATGTGGCTGAGTACCTGGATATGGACCGGGTGACCGCCAATCGGCGTGCTCAGAAAAATCAACCACTCCCAGACCATGCGGCGGAAGGCGTCTTGCGCCTACTTGAGTTGAACCGGATGGCCGTTGATACTTTCTCGACCGAGGAAGAAGCCACAAGATGGTTACGCCAGCCTCATCCCATGCTGGATGGCGACACGCCCCTTGATGCTGCGAGAAACTCATTTGGGAACGAGCGCGTCAAAGAGATTCTTGTCGCTATCAAATACGGCGGTGCCGTTTGAGCACCACCGTCTGGCGCATAGGCTTTGTACCGAGCCCGCAACCTGCTATTGCAGCCATCCTCGGATCGCTTGGCTACGGTTCAACCCTGGCCAATGGCCGTTGGCATACCAAAGGGCCTGCGCAGATCGTTTATGCGGGCTCCAGTCGGGCCCTGTGCCAGCTGGAAAAGCGCGTCCACTGCAACGGAGCCAATCCTGCCAATCAAGCCCTCATGCGCCTTGAATTGCCCGCCAGATCGGAAATCCTGCATGCGGCAGATCTGGGCCTCCCAAAGGACTGGCATGACCACATGGCAGCGACACAATCCATCGGCATGAACTGGCTTGCGTCCGGGGCGAGCCTGGGTCTTTGGGTGCCGTCATTTGTCGAGCGCGACGAAATGAACCTGCTGATCAACCCGGCCCATTCCCAATACGGGGCCATCCGGTTGGTCGTCGAGCGCAACCCTTTCGAATTCGACCCTCGCCTGTTTTAACGCATTGCCTAGGCCAACAGCGGCAGAAACCAGACGGCTCTTGGCACGGGTCTTTCATGCCATGAAGGGGCAGGGCGGGGCCTTCACACAAGGCCCCCGAGCACGTAGAATGGACGGTATTTCCTTTGGCGATCTTGGCCTCGTGCCAACCTTTCTTTTTATCAACCCCGATGGGCACCTCATGCCCCATCCGGGGCTGGTGCCCATCTTCAATTCATGGAGATGGATATGACAAAACAAACCGCTACATCTGGCCAACCGAAATACGCCTTGGGCCAGTTGTTGACGCCGACCGAAAACTGACCCACTGGGGGTGCGGCGGAAATCTTGGACTACCTGGAGGTAGTTCATTTATTCATACGAAGACCGCATCCGAGCGGTCACGCTCTACATCAAGCTGGGCAAGCGCACCGGGGCGACTATCCGCCAGTTGGGCTACCCGACGAAGAACTCTTTGAAAAGCTGGCATGAGGAGTACGAGCGGCGCCTGGACCTGTCGTCCGGCTACGTGCGTTCGAAGCCGAAGTATTCTCAAGTTCAGAAGGAGCAGGCTGTCAAACACTACGCCGAGCACGGGCGCTGCATCGCCACCACGGTCGAGGCGTTGGGCTATCCTCGGGACTGGAAGGGCACGACCATCGAGCAGTTCATTGAAGTGGTCGACTCGTACATCCGCTGGTACAACGAGAAGCGGATCAAGATCTCCCTTGGGGCCCTCAGCCCGATCGAATACAGGGTGAGTCTTGGACTTGCGGCATAAAACCAGTCCAAGTTTTTATCCGCACCCCCTTACCACAGCCATGTCGTGTAATGTTCATGGGCAGCGGTCACCGCACCGCCTCCCACGGATTGAGAATGATCGCGCCCGTTGGCTGGAAATCAGCAACGTTGCGAGTAACCATCGTCATGCCGTGCACAAGGGCCGTTGCCGCAATGAGTGCATCGCGCTCGCCGCGCTTGTCGGGGACATGCAACCGTGCGCAGCGTTGCGCCACGGCGGTATCAATAGGCAGCGTGCGGCCGGAGAACTCGGGCAATACGTGCTGCTCCAGCCATGAGCGCAGCATGGCCCCCTGGGTGGCGTCCTTGCGTTCAATCGACAGAACGCCAAGCTCCAGCTCCATGATGGTGATGGCTGACACAAAGAGATCGGCGGCATCAACGCTTTCCGCCCATGCGGTCACGTTCGCATCGGCCTTGCCACTGCGTACCTTGCGCAGCTCCGACACCACGTTGGTATCGAGAACAAACATCATGTGAAATCAACCGGCCGGGGTTTGATGGTCACACGCGGCGGCACAAACTCGATGTCGGCGATACCCGGCATTGCCAGCGCATCGGCAATGTTGCGCCGCTGCTTGGTGAGCCGCTGATACTCCTCAAAGCTCATCAGCACATGGGCCGGTCGGCCGCGATCTGTAATGAACACTGGCCCGTTGTTTGCGGCCCGTTTTGCCTCGCTCGCCCCTTGGTTGAACTCGCGGCTTGATAGGGTGGTGATGGTCATAACTGCACCTCCGATAGGCGATAAATGTAGCCATGTTACTACAACATAAAAAAGGGAGCAAGCGTTTTTAGAGTCGGCAAACGGTGATTTCCTAGCCCTGCCGCCCGGGCCTTTGACAGGATGGCCGCTGCCTCGGCCCAAATGCCCGTGATCTTTTCCTTCGCCATGTTGGTGCGCAGGTACCATTCAGTTCGGAGACCGCATCTCCGTCAACTGAAGTCCGAACCGTTTACACAGAAATTCGGACACGCCCTCCTGCCTCCGTCCTCAACTACGGAGATCACGATGGCGACTACGCAAGAGTATCTGAGCAGGAGTCGGCTGTTTCGGCGCCTGAGAAGCGGTATCTACGGCCCATTTATCGAGCTGTATGGGGCGGGCACGCCTCGTGGAGGTCGGGCTCTCCAAACCCGGCACGTGGCGCTCCCTCAACAAGGTCAGCAATTCTCCTGGCTTGGATGGCACCCTTGAGCCCCAAACGTACAATCGCCCGCGGGCAGCCAGCGGATGCAAGTAGCCGGCCGCGCACAGCACCGCGTGTAGCGCATCGGCCGTTTGCCCCTTGAGCCAACACCGGTCCATGCGGTTGTCGTGTTTCAGATGCCCGATGCTGCGCGGGTTGCTGCGAGCCATGATGGCGACCGGGCCGCTGCCGCTCAAGGTGCTGCGTGTGTCTGAGGTATATCGCTAATTAGACACCCCTAAGTATTGCCGCGTTGTACAAGCATCGCTGTCAGGTGGAGTTGTTCTTCAAGTGGATCAAGCAACACCTGCGCATCAAGTTAAGCGGCTTGAAGACCCGGCGGGGCAGGAAGCAAGAGGCCAAGAGTCATCAATTGCGAGTGGCGCTTCGGGCCGTTTTTGCGGGATCAGCGTGACAATGTGTGCCTGTTGAGCGCAAATGAGGGCTCGTGATGTCCCAATTGGGATGGGTGCAAATCCTGTATGATCAACAACTTACGTCGATTGGTTACTTTTTGAGTGCAAAAATTGCTATTGAAACGCAGCAATTTTTTTGCCCTCCGAAGCCAAGGGTCGTGGGTTCGATCCCCGCCAGCCGCACCAAAATCAATGACTTACGTGGGTTTTTCATGGCCCAGGCAGTGGTCAAGCAATCTTTCCAATCCTGAAAATTGCCCCTTCTGCGGGCTGTCCAGTCATAGAGGCCTATGGTCGTGGCCTGCTTTCGCAGGACTTCATGGCCCATCTGTGGCCCACGCGTGGCCCACTGCCAGCGCGGAGTTGGCCGCTTTGAGGGTTTTTTGACTATTGGCCCGTTGGCCCACGGTAGTCGCTCTCATTTAACGCGTGAATTGGCCTCGCGGGACACGGATGGTTTCGGACGGATTGGGCCCTCTGTCTGGTGGCTCTAAGCCGCTGTCAGAACTCGCGCAGCGGACTGGACTGTCTTCGCTCGCGGTACGGCAGATCCTGTCGGGAACGAGTGCACCACGGATCACCAATGCGATGGCGTTGGCGCAGGAATTGGGGCTTGAACTGGTACTCGTTCCAACGGTAGTGGCAGATGGCCTTGAACGGCCACCCAAGAAAGCGCAGCGTACTGTGGTTACCGACCTGGAGAGGCTGCTGGGTATCCGCCCCGATGGAAGCATCGGACAAGGCGAGGGGCACGGGTGATCCGGGACGGTGTTCGCGTCCCGGAGCTGCTGAGGTAAGGATGCTCGCCGTACCGAGTGTTTACTCCCCAATCTCTTTGCGCGCAGCGCGTACCCCCATCTTGAGCACCTCGCGCACCCGCTCCAGTTGAGCAGCGCGGGGCGTCACCTCACCAGTCTCCCACTTGTAGACACTCACCACCGAGATGCCGAGCAGCCGGGCCATCTCTTTCTGGGTCATGTGCAGTGCATGTCGCTTGGCAATCAGGGCTTCATGGCTGAAGGTGAATTGGCGTCCACCCCGCACTTTGCCCCCTTCGGATTCCACGGCCCCTGATGTCGCTTGCTGGCTGTCAGAGAGCGCCTTGGACTGTCCTAGAGCAGCCTGCTGGCGCTCAACGAGCGTTGCAGCCTTCTCCTGTGCCTTTGCCAGGGCATGCACCTGGGAAGTCAGCGCCTTGAGATCGCGCTTGAGTGCGGCGATCTCAGAGCGCTGTGCAGTGACCGTTTTGCGCAAGGTGCCCAGTTCACCTTTGATTTCCTTGCGTGCCATGCGCAGGACTTCGGAGCGGAAGGCGTCGGAGAAAGTTGTCATGGATTCAACTCGGTTTTGTCAGTAGCGCCAAGCGTAGCAGGCGCCAACAAAAAAACCGCCCGACGGATGTTGTACCCGGGGCGGTCGGTTGGATGGGGCGCAGCGGCTTACTTGCCGGCCTTCTCCGCCTTGCGCTTGGCGGCCTTGGGATCGACCACGGCCTTGAACTTGGCACCAGGCACGAACTTGGGTACGGTGGATGCGGGAATCTTCAGGGCTGCGCCGGTGGCGGGGTTCTTGCCGGTGCGGGCGGCCCGCTTGACGGACTTGAAGGTGCCAAAGCCCACCAGTTGCACCGCATCGCCCTTTTTCACGGCGGTTTGGATGGTTGCGATCAGGGTTTCGAGGACAGCGTTGGCGGCCGTCTTGGACAGTTCGTTCTTGGAAGCCAGGATTTCGACGAGTTCGGCGCGGTTCATATGGGTTGGTTGTTGTGAGGAGTCAAGCTCGATTTATAGCCGATGCGCGCTCCCATGGCGGTCCAAAGCGACGGGCAATCGGCTCGGTGATCCTGCACCATGCGAACAGCACGCTCGCGGACCTCGGGGGATAACTTCTGTGACTTGTTCATGGCTCCATTTTCTTAAGAGCTGGAGCCTCCTCAAGCCGGGGCCGTTCAGCCAGCCGGAGTAGATGGGCCGCATGTATAGTGCCAGCAGGCCGACCTGGCCCATGGTTTCGTGGTCCGTAACCGAGGCTAGCTTAGCCGCGCTGTTGGCGATAGACCGTCGGTGCGTTCGATGTTGCGGTAGACGACGCCGAGTTCATGCATGGCGGTTTTCTTTCAGTTGGACGTCCAGACGTGGGAACACGCGGCGAGCGTTACCCTCATAGATTTGGTGGCGGGCGTCGCTGTCGAGCTTCGACGCTTCGATATAGCGTTTGGTATCGTCGAAATAGTGGTTGGTCTGCGGATCAATGCCCCGTACTGCGCCGATCATTTCCGAGGCGAACAGGATGTTCTTCGTAGGGATCACGCCGGTCAGCAGGTCGATGCCGGGCTGGTGGTAGACGCAGGTGTCGAAGAACAGGTTGTGCAGCAGGTGATCGTCGAGTAGCGGTTTCTTCATTTCTTGCGCCAGCCCGCGGAAACGACCCCAGTGGTAGGGTGCAGCGCCGCCGCCATGCGGGATGATGAAACGCAGCGTGGGGAAGTCCTTGAAAAGATCACCCTGGATGCACTGCATGACGGCGGTCGTGTCGGCGTTGAGATAGTGCGCGCCGGTGGTGTGGAAGCACGCGTTGCAGCTAGTGCTGACGTGGATCATGGCGGGGATGTCGTACTCCACCATCTTTTCGTAGATTGGGTACCAATGGCGGTCGTACAGCGGCGGACTGGTCCAGTGACCGCCAGAAGGGTCCGGGTTCAGATTGATGCCGACGCAGCCCAGTTCCTTTACGGCTCGCTCGATTTCCGGAACGCACGTGGTCGGGTCCACGCCCGGCGACTGCGGCAGCATGGCGGCCGGTGCGAAGCGGTCGGGGAACAGGCGGGCGACACGGGCGCAGAGGTCGTTGCAGATGGTGGCCCAGACCTGGGACACCGCGAAGTCGCCTATGTGATGCGCCATGAAGCTGGCACGCGGGCTGAAAATGGTGAGGTCGATGCCGCGCTCGTCCATCAGGCGCAGTTGGTTGGTCTGGATAGATTCGCGCAGTTCGTCGTCGTTGATCTGCAGCGCGGTGGGGTCCGGAGGAGTCGTGCCGTTGGTGAAGGCTTCGATCTGGCGGTTGCGCCAGTCTTCGAGCGCTTTGGGCGCGGTAGTGTAGTGGCCGTGGCAGTCGATGATCATGCTGTTACTGATGGTGGATTGAACTGAAAGTCAGGATGGCTGTGTCTAAAGCAGGCCGGCTGGCGCCATGCCTTCCTGCCGTATGGCGTCAAATGCAGCGCTGGAGCGCAGGAAGGCGATGAACTGCGCGGCTGCTACCGTTTCCCGGGCAGTCCGGCATACTGCGGCGCTAAAGACCGTGGTGATTTCGCTGCCCGGCGGAAGGGGGCCTAGCAGGTCTATGCCTTTGCAATGGATCAGCTCACTGCATTGCTGGAAGCCAATCTCCACGACGCCTTGGGCGATGAGATTCCCCACTGGCGTGCCTGGCGGGGCCTGGACCAGGCGATCCCGCAGGGATGCCAGAATACCGAGCCGCTCGAACCATTCCAGTAGGGCTTTGCCACTGGGACCCGTCGAGAAGCCGATGCTGCGAGCATTCGCAAGGCTTGCGCAGAGCTGCGCCAGTGTCTCGATCTGGAAGTTCGTACCGGGCGCCGCTGCGATCGCCACCTGTGATTGCGCCATCGCCTCGGGCGTCCCGATACGGCCGGTAACCAGGAGCTTGTCCAATGCGTCGGACGCGAGCACGACGACATCGCAGGTATCGCCTGCGTCGATGCGGCGTGCCGCATCGACGCCGCCTACAGACTCAAGCGCGACTGGTTGGCCGCCCGACGCAGCCCATTGCGTGCACAACGTCGCCAGAAGTTGACGGGTTGCCATTGAGGAAATGCATATCAAGGGTGTCATGGGCATCCGTGCAAACAGCCTAAACTTAAATAATGGACCTCAAACAACTCGAATACTTCGTGCGTGTCGCTGAGTTGCAAAGCTTCACCCGCGCGTCCATTGCGATCGACGTGGCGCAGCCGGCACTCAGTAGGCAGGTTCGCCAGCTCGAGGTCGAGCTGCGACACAACCTGCTGGTGCGCAATGGGCGCGGCGTCACACTGACGGAGGCCGGAGAACTCTTTCTTGAGCACGCCCGAGGCATCCTCCACCAGGTGGAGCATGCGCAGGAGTCGCTGGGACGGCTGCGGGGCGCTTTGGCGGGCCGAGTGGCTGTGGGACTTCCTCCAAGCCTGGCTAAGCGATTGACAGTCCCTTTGAGTAGAGCCTTTCGCCAGCGTCTGCCCAATGCAACGCTGTCGATCACCGAATCGCTTTCGACGGCCATGCAGGCCGCCTTGATTGCTGGACGCCTCGACATTGCGCTCCTGTACAACCTGGCGCCTTCCAATGAGCTCGACAGCGAGGTCATCCTGGAGGAGGAGTTGTTCCTGATTTCTCCGGCTGATGTAGATGGCAGGCGCGATCCCGTGCCCCTCCAGGCTCTGGCCGATGTTCCCCTGGTCATCCCGACGCGGCCCAACGCCATCCGCAGCATCGTGGAAATGGAATTGGCCAACATCAGCCGCAGACCCTTGGTTGCCATGGAGATTGACGGGGTGTCTGCCATCCTGGACCTGGTGCTCGATGGCGTCGGGCACGCTGTACTGCCCATCAATGCCATCCTGACGGCATCGCAGCCGCAGGCATTCGTTGCGCGCAGGATCGTGGGTCCAGAAGTGCGCAGCCGACTGGCACTCGCTACCAGCTCCCAACGGCCTATCAGCCCTACGCAGGCGGCGGTGGCCGGGCTGATCCGCGAACTTGTAGCGCATGCAAGTGCCGAACTGTCAAGCCAGACTACTGCTTTTCAATACCAGCCTGCTGAATGACGCCGCTCCAGCGCTTGATCTCTTTGGTGTAGAAGTCCCACTGCTGCGCTGGCGTGCTTCCCTTGCCTTGCACGCCCAGCTTGGCCAGACGTTCCTTAACCTCGGGAGAGCTCAGCACTGCGTTCACCTCCTTGTTCAGGCGGGCGATGGCGTCGGCCGGTGTGCCTGCCGGTGCGGCAATCGCGTTCCAGCTGGCCACGTTAAATCCGGCAGCGCCGCTTTCCGCAACGGTCGGCACGTTTGGGAGCGCGGGTGCGCGCTTGTCGCCCATAACGGCCAGCGCGAGGAGGGTGCTGCCGTTGATCTGGCCAAGTACCGGGGCCAGGATTTCGACGCCAGCGTCCACCTGCTCGCCCTGAATGGCCGTGATCACGGCAGCACTTCCGTTGAATGGGACGATCTGCACGTCGATGCCGAGGCTGCGCTTGAACAGCTCCGCGGCCAGGTTCTGTGTGCTGCCCGTGTTAATCGTGGCGATATTGACCTTGCCGGGATGGGCTTTTGCATAGGCCACAAGATCTTTCAAGGTCTTGAACCGCGACTTGGGGCTGGAGATTACGGCCATGTCGAAGTACCCGAGCATGGAGACCGGTGCAAAACTCTTGAGGGGGTCGAAGGGCAGGCTCTTGAACATACCCGCCGTCACCGCGTTGCCGTTTGACATGAGCAGCAGGGTCAGGCCGTCGGGTGGCGCCTTGGCCACCGTGTCAGAGGCCACGATGCCGCCGGCGCCTGGCTTGTTATCCACCACGATGGACTGCCCTGTGGATTCCGTCATCTTTTGCGCCACGACCCGAGCGGTCAGGTCGGCCACGCCGCCTGGGCCGAATGGCACGACCAGCCGAATTGGCCGGCCGCCTCCGAGCTGCGCAGACACTGTGGTGCAGGCCAGGGCCGCAAGAGCTGCCAGCATGGAACGTCGAAGGAAGGGGATGGCGCGATTCATTTGTCTCTCCATATGGCCATGGATCAGAAGCGATGGCGTACGCCGAACACCAGCGAGCCCTGTCGGTCAAAACCGCTCAGGCGGTCTGACAGATAGACGGTGTAGAGGTCGGTACGTTTCGACAGGAAATAGTCATAGCCCAGCGCTGCCGTGGTGCGGCTAGCGTCGACGCCCGGTGCTTCGCGCTGTGTATGGGCGACGGAGGCCATTACCGTTCCTCCAGCTAAAGGAGCGGAGACGCCCAACTGGCCAGTCTTGGTTTTCAGCCGGGTGTCTGACGTGTCAGTACGGAAGTATTGACCGAAAAGCTTAATGGCCTTCAGATCATAGGACAGACCGGCCATGGCCGCCTTCTCTGTGGTGATCGGGGCCGTGATGCCGGGGCCGTAATCCACATGCTGGACAGACACCACGGCGGCGAAAGGCCCATTGGCGTAGTTCAGCGTCGCGTTGACGTTGCGCACGCCGCTTTCGTTTGCCCGTTCGCCGAACCCGTATGTCGCCGAGGCTGTCAGCCCTCCCAGACTGGGCGTCAAGTACTGGACTGAGTTGTCCCAAACGCTGTCACCCAGCACCGTGCGGTTGTAGTTGGCACTCCATACATGCAGCATGGAAGGCGCGAGATTTGCGGACAGGCCGAACGGATTGAAGTTGCCTGTGGCCACGAACATCGGGTTAGTCTGACGGCCTAATGTCAGTACGCCATACTTGGCATTGGCCAGCCCCACTACGGCATTGCGCGAGAAGAAGGGGTCCGCCGTGGTGCGGCCCATGGCGCCGGTGTCGACCTGGAAAAAGCTTTCCAAAGCGAAGAAAGCACGATTGCCGCCGCCCAGATCCTCGCTACCACGGAAGCCGTAGTAGGAGGTGGTTAGGCCGCCGCTGTTAGCGACAGTGGTGCGCGCGTTCTGGTTGCTGCGGCGGACACTGCCAACATAGGTGTCGAGCACCCCGTAGATGGACACGGTGCTTGCCGGAACGATTTGCTGTTGCGCCCAGGCGGGCGAAAGCATAGCGCTGGAGCTGAGAATACACAGCGATGCCACGGTCGAATAATGCTTTTTGATCATTTGTCTCTCTTGGTTGAAGGCTGGGTGAACTATCGCTATCCGGGTCTCGCTTCGCTATCGGTAGAGCGCACTTGCAGATATGCCGTTTTGGCATTGAAGATGCGCTCACCTCGGTTTCATGCCGCCCAATACAGACGCATGGGGTTGTCCACGAGCAGTGCCTGCTGGAGTGCGGCCGTTGGTGCGATTTGAGGAATGAAGTCCACGAGTAGTCCGTCGTCGGGCATGTGGTCCTTCAGATTGGGGTGCGGCCAGTCGGTGCCCCACAGCACGCGGTCAGGGAACTCCTCGACCACCTTTCGGGCAAACGGCACCACGTCCTGGTAGGCATTCTGCTCGCCGTTCAGGGCCTTGGGGCCGGTGACGGACAGGCGCTCGGGGCAGCTCACCTTGCTCCACACATTGGTGTGTTCGCGCATGAATTTCAGGAGCAGCGCGAACTCTGCGCTGTCCACGCCCTTGGCTATGTCGGGCCGACCCATGTGGTCCACCACGACGGTGGTGGGCAGGCTGGTGAAGAAGTCCCACAGTTCGGGCAGGTCCACCGCCTCGAAGTAGATCACCACATGCCAGCCCAGCTTGGCGATGCGCGCGGCAATCTCCATCAGCTCGTCCTTGGGTGTGAAGTCCACCAGGCGCTTGACGAAGTTGAAGCGAACGCCGCGCACGCCCGCAGAGTGCAGTTGCAGCAGCTCTTCATCAGAGACGCTGCGCTTGACGGTGGCCACGCCGCGTGCCTTGCCGCCGCTGGCCAGGCAGGCATCCACCATGGCGCGGTTGTCGGCACCGTGGCAGGTGGCCTGCACGATCACGTTGCGCGCAAAGCCCAGGTGGTCGCGCAGCGCAAACAGCTCATGCTTGCTGGCGTCGCACGGGGTGTACTTGCGCTCGGGCGCGTACGGAAATTCCGCACCGGGGCCGAACACGTGGCAGTGCGCGTCCACAGCGCCTGCGGGCAGCTGGAATTGGGGCTTGGCAGGACCGGCAAACCAGTCCAGCCAGCCGGCGGTTTTGGTGAAATCACCGGAAGTCGATTTGGACATCTTGGTTCGTTCTCGCAGGGTTCTGGTCAATCGGGTTTGATGTTGGCTTCACGCACGAGTTTTTCGTAGCGTTGGCGCTCCGAACGAATCAATGCCGCAAACTGGTCGGCCCCGCCTGGCAGCACCTCGCCGCCGACGGCGGCCATGCGGTCGCGCACTTCCTTGGTCTGGAGCGCCTTTTGCACCTCAGCGTGCAGCTTGGCGACGATGGGCTTGGGGGTGGCCACCGGTGCGACCAGTCCGTACCAGACCGAGGCCTCAAAGCCAGGGAAGCCAGACTCGGCGATGGTCGGTGCGTCAGGGAACACAGAGGTGCGTTTGGCACTCAACACAGCCAGCACTTTCAGTCGACCACTCTTCACGTGGGGCTGGGCCTCAAGCGCGTTCACGGCCACCAAGGGCAACTGGCCACCGATCACGTCGGTCAGTGCCTGAGAGCCGCCTCGGTAGGGGATGTGCAGCAACGAGACTCCGGCAGCGCGCTTGAAGAACTCGATCGCCATGTGGGGGGTGGACCCATTGCCGGGGCTGGCAAAGGAAATGCTTCCGGGCTTGGTCTTGGCGGTGGCAATCAGTGACTTAATGTCGTTGTAGGGTGCATTGATATTGGCAGCAATCACCACCGGCACGCGGCCGACCAGTGCTACCGGGACAAGATCCTTTTCTGCATCGAACGGCATCGGTTGGTAGAGCGCCATGTTGGCCGCCAGCGCGTTGGCCGCCATCAGCATGGTGTACCCATCGGGTGGCGATTCAACCACGTACTTGACGGCAATGTTGGTGCCAGCGCCGGGCTTGTTGTCAACCACAAACGGCTGTCCCAGGCTGCCCTGCAAGGCCTGCCCTACAGACCGTGCCACGGCGTCCACGGCGCCGCCCGCCGAGTAGCCGACGACGATCTTGACCGGCTTAGAGGGGAAGTCTTGCGCGTGAGCAGCCATTGGGCCTGCCCCAGCCGCCACCAGGTACGAGACAGCCAGCGTGCCCAGCAAGCGACGGGACATCAGGGCGAATTGATAGAGCATAGGAATGGGTCTCTGTAATGGAGGGGATTGAGCAAATGGAGGGCAAGGACAAACGAGAACGACAGGGACAAGAGTGACTGGAACCTGGCAGGCATCGGCACGCTTCGTTTTTAATAGCGATCAGCGCGTTATGAAAAAGCACCAGGGGTCCAAACACTCAAAACCCTTGTTCAATCGATGTACTTGAGGCCCGCCTTCTCCAGGCCGGGGCGCATGTTGTACATATCCAGACCCAGTATTCCGCTGGCGAGCTTGGCGCGCTTTTCACCTTCAAAGCTTTCGCGTTTTTGCGCGGCGGCCAGCGTCTCTGCTGCGCGGGCGGCGGGTACGCACACCACACCATCGTCGTCGGCCACGATCACGTCGCCCGGCGTGACCAGCGCACCAGCACACACTACAGGGATATTGACCGAGCCCAGCGTGGCCTTGATGGTGCCCTTGCTGCTGATGGCGCGGCTCCACACGGGAAAGTTCATCTCCTGCAGCGTCTTCACATCGCGGACGCCGGCATCGATGATGAGCGCGCGCGCGCCACGGGCCTGGAAGGAGGTGGCCAGCAGGTCGCCAAAGTAGCCGTCGGTGCACTCGGAGGTAACCGCCGCCACCACGACGTCGCCAGGCTGGATCTGCTCGGCCGCCACATGCATCATCCAGTTGTCGCCGGGCTGCAGCAGCACGGTGACAGCCGTGCCGCTGACCTGCTGGCCGCTGTAGATGGGGCGCATAGAGGGCTTGAGCAGGCCCACGCGACCCATGGCCTCGTGCACGGTGGCCGACCCCAGCGCGGCCAGGCCGTCGGCGGCCGCACGGTCGGCGCGGGTGATGTTGCGGTAGACGACACCGAGTTCGTACATGTTGTTCTCCTTGTGAAATTACAGGCCCTTGGTCTTGAGCGTGGCATCCAGGCGCGTGAAAACGCGGCGCGCATTGCCTTCGTAGATCAGGTGTTTTTCCTCGGCATTCAGGTTCTGTGTGGCCTCGATGCATCGCTTGGTGTCGCCATAGTGGTGACCGGTCTGGGGAGCGATGCCGCGCATGGCGCCGATCATTTAGGGGCTACACCCGGCGACTGCGGCAGCATGGCGGCAGGAATGAAGTGGTCGGGGAACAGTTGGCTGACGCGGTAGCACGGCTCGTTGCAAATGGCTGCCCAGGTGCTCGACGTCTGGAAGTCGCCAATATGGTGCGCCATGAACGAGGCGCGGACTGAAGATGGTCAGGTCCGAACCGCGCTCCTTCATCAGCTTGAGTTGTTTGTTCTCAATGGTCTCGCGGATGTCATCATCGCTAATCTTCAGATCGATCGCCTTGGGTGGTCGTTAGTGCGCTCAGGTTCTGGCGCGTCGCCATGGATGAAATGCCGTGGAGGGGGGCATAGCTTGCCTCGTATTCATTTACTGAGCCTTATTGTGGCCAGCACTCTCCTGTTGAGACAGCCCAGGTATGCCGCTAGCAGCTATGCCGTAAAAGCATAACTGCTACAACACGCTGCACTGCTCTTTATGCTGGCCGCAGCACTCGCAACAGCACTGGAAGCGCGAAAGGCCTGGGTGGGCCGCTCGGACTTGGTGGTTGCGTAAATTTTGCAGGGCTGACTCTGTGATGTTGCTGTAAACCAAGTGTGGGCGTCCGGCGGCCCACCTTTCAAAGGGTCAAGCCTGGAGTCTGTGGCGGCCAAGCTGCGAGGGCCGGATCTGACGCTGCCATCGGCGGTGCGATGGTTGCGGCGCCGGGTGCGCCCAGTTAGCGCTGCCATCGCTGCTCTGCTGGCGGGCGGCATGTGCGGAATGAGTGGCGTGTTCGTGGCTAAAGGTTTCCTGGAGCAACTTCGGCGAGATCTCGACACAAACACACTGGCCGAGTTGCCTGCGCCGCTGGGCTGGCGGCGCAGACGCTCGGCGAGCGATAGCGTCGCTGGCAAGTACCAACACGAGATGGGGCTGACAGACCTCCAGTGCAGCTCTACCGTGGTTGGACCACTTCGGAACTACCCGCATGGCCATCCCGCCGACCCCTTCCCCATCAGCATCCCCCGCCAAGCGGGAAATCTTGACGGTCTGGCGCGCCGACCGATGTCTTGGCGAGCAAAGCGCGCAGCAGTACCTGCAGTGGATCAGGCTGGGTTTATCTCCGCGCAAACCTGACCCACCGATGCAGTAACCGTTTTTTTGATCTGGAGTACTCTTCGGGTCGCGCAAGACCTTGGATGCCGCAGTGGCGACCTTGGCAGAGGGGCCATTTGCCTTCCGGTCATCACGTGGCAGTGCATTTTCTCCTGAACAAAGTCTCCCATGACAACGCTGCTCGCCGTAGAAGCCAAGCTCGGCGCTCAGGGCATGCCCGGGTCGTCAATCTCGGGCGGCAGTGGCTGATCAAGATCGACTTCGACGCCTGATGTCAGTGAGCGGAGGTGCTCAACAAGCTCAGCATCGACGGGCACGCACAGGGCTTCATAGGCCTGTACGAGCAATATCGAGGCGTTGAGGCGTTCGCCTGCAGGCGTATCCAGATCAGGGTCTGCATCCACCAGCAGCGCGGAAACCTCCTTGAGGATGGCCCGTTACTCTGCCTCGGTGCGGATTGGTTGGACGTTCGTGCTGAATGCCTTGCGTTTCAGGTCTTTGCGGTGTTCAAGCGCAGCATCAACGTCATCGGGTGCTGTGGCGACTCCTGAAATCCGTAGTGCTCGTAGAACTGCTTTGCTCGGTCGTGCAGGGCGTGGACGAGAAGGGCGCGCACGCCCGCGTTCTGCGATACGGCCACGGCACGATTGACAGCGTCTTGAAGCAAGGCGGCTCCAAGCTTGATACCCTGGGCACGATGGTCAATAGCGAGCCGTGCCAACACCATCACCGGGACGGGGTCGGGCATGTTTCGTCGCACCCCGCTCGTAGCCATCTGGTGTGAGACCGCACCAGCGGCCATCGCGTAGTAGCCATAGACACGGCCATCGTGACCTGCGACGACGAAAGTGCGGCTGGCACCGCTCAATTGGTTGACCAATGCCCGGCGCTGAAGCCACCCATCGAGACTGGCTTCCCCGCAGGCGAATCCGTCCAAGAGGTGGGTGACCGCCAGTGGTTGTGGTGCGCTCAGAGTCAAGCTCATGCCGCGCCAGTGCTCCAGGGCGCCTTGACAGCCATCAGGCGTTCAAGCCCGGGGTTGGGACCAGGAGGCCCATCCAGCATCGCCGTGAACTGCTTGAACTTGTCGACGTCCAGACTGAAGAAGATTTGATCCAGCACCACGGCTTGAGCTCGGTCGCAGGCTGCTTCGAGCATGAAGTCCGAACGGTTCTTGCCAAGCAGAGTAGCAGCGTGATCGATCAGATCACGCTGTTCGGGCAGGGCCCGCAGGTTGATGGCCGCATCGCGCATTGGGTTCTCCTATTGATGCATACACAATAAATACACGCATTGTTGCCCAATGTGTAGCTATTGTCAATACATGATCGTCGCCAATAAGGTAACACCGAAGTCACTTTGGAAAGCGGCGACCTTTTGGCACATCTGCCCGACTCCTGGGTTGTGGAACGGCGGATTCAAAAGTGAAGTGCAACACCCTGGGTTTCAATGAACGAGGGTGGAGTGCTGCGGGCTGTTGATCAGCAACTCGCGGTATACGGCCAGTGGTGATCGTACCCCCAGTCCTTTTCTGGGGC
>Ga0208887_100303_pt1 | contig 18792 bp, 16 predicted proteins | sample LakWasM106_HOW12_2_FD_183924 | JGI IMG/M metagenome (GOLD analysis project Ga0208887, IMG submission 183924) | Freshwater sediment methanotrophic microbial communities from Lake Washington under simulated oxygen tension - Sediment Metagenome... | ecosystem: Environmental > Aquatic > Freshwater >...
AAACAGCATCAACATCGCGCTCGCCACATACAGCACCAGCCGGATATTGGGATCCTGTACGATACCCAGAATTGCGACCAGTACAAAAACCACCACAGCACATAGCAATGCAACATCGAACCAAGCCATAAAACAGTCACGCAGGTACATCTCGTTCATTCTTTTATCAATATTATTTCTCATTACGCTGCTCCTTATCCCTTGTAAAATGGAAAATCAGTGTATCGATATGACTAGTCACCAGAATGGTAGACATAAATAATAACGGCAAGGAAATGCCGTATAGGCAGTTCTTACAGCACCTTGTTTAGATAACAAGCGTTTTGGCTGCAAGCATTTTGAATATTGGGGACTGGCAATAACTGCCTTAAGACAACTGCGGGAATATAACTTCTGCAAATAAAAATAGAGGGTATGCGCATTGAGTATGAATGTTTTTCTTACCTTATTCCGGTCGTTGGAAGTGAAACCCGTCTTCAAGCAAAATAAACCATTCATTGCGCATACCCTCATAAAACCCAAAAGATATTTGGGGGGGAAATACTTATAACTAATTTAGAATTTTGTAACTCCTGGAATCCAGCTAGTACCAGCTAATGGCACTTGTGCCATGGCTGAAGCTTCAATCGTCAGCGCTACCAAATCTTCTGGTTCAAGATTATGCAGGTGTGACTTACCGCAAGCACGTGCCACCACTTGGGCTTCCATCGTCATCACTGCAATGTAGTTCGCCAGGCGATGACCAGCCTTGATCGGATCTACACGTTTCATCAGCTCAGGATCTTGCGTAGTGATACCGGCAGGATCTTTACCTTCATGCCAGTCATCATAAGCACCGGCTGTTGTACCCAGTTTTTTGTACTCTTCTTCAAGATGCGGATCATTGTCACCAAGGGCAATCAATGCAGCTGTACCGATAGCAACCGCATCGGCACCCAATGCAATCGCTTTGGCTACGTCGGCACCGTTACGGATACCACCGGAAACAATCAGCTGTACGCTGTCTTTACCGTTACGGTAAACACCCAGATCCTGTAATGCTTTCACAGCAGGACGGATCGCAGACAGGATAGGCAGGCCTACGTGCTCGATAAACACTTCCTGTGTCGCTGCAGTACCGCCTTGCATACCGTCAAGCACCACTACGTCAGCGCCGGCTTTCACTGCAAGCGCCACGTCGAAATATGGACGGGTCGCGCCGATTTTTACGTAGATCGGTTTTTCCCAGTCAGTGATTTCGCGGATTTCCGCAATCTTGATTTCCAGGTCATCCGGACCGGTCCAGTCAGGATGGCGGCAAGATGAACGTTGGTCGATACCTTCTGGCAGACAACGCATTTTCGCTACACGTTTGGTGATTTTCTGACCCAGCAGCATACCGCCGCCGCCTGGTTTCGCACCTTGACCAACCACCAGCTCGATCGCATCGGCTTTGCGCAGGTCATCAGGGTTCATACCGTAACGTGATGGCAGGTATTGATACACCAATGTCGTTGAATGACCGCGTTCTTCCGGTGTCATACCGCCGTCACCTGTAGTGGTGCTGGTGCCGGCTGCTGTCGCGCCGCGGCCTAATGACTCTTTAGCCGGGCCAGATAATGAACCGAAGCTCATACCTGCGATCGTCACCGGTGTTTTCAGGTGGATCGGTTTTTTAGCATGGCGTGTACCCAGGATCACATCGGTACCGCATTTTTCACGGTAGCCCTCTAACGGGTAGCGGCTGACTGATGCGCCGAGGAACAACAGGTCATCAAAGTGCGGCAACTTGCGTTTAGAGCCTGAACCGCGGATATCGTAAATACCCGTGGCAGCTGCACGTCTGATTTCTGAATTGGTGTACTCATCAAACGTAGCCGAGTAACGCGGTGTAGTTTGCGGCGTTTTATGTACTGTATCTTTTGATTTATCGTCACTCATTTTAATAAGCTCCTGCGTTATCGACATGGAAGTGGTAAAGCGTACGTGCAGAACCATATTGTTTAAAGCTATCTGGGTTCACATCTGAGTGACCCGCTTTAGCCAGTAAGTCTGCCAGGATTTTTCTATCTTCCGGGCTGGTTGTTTTTTCTTCGCAATCCGCACCAAGGCTCTTAACCGTGCCGCGTACGAAAATCTTGGCTTCGTAGATTGAGTCACCCAGGCCTTCACCTGCATCACCCAGGATCACCAGGTTGCCGGCTTGCGCCATGAAAGCTGAGAAACTGCCTACAGAGCCGCCTACAACAACGTCAGCACCTTTCAGGGCAATCGCTGTACGCAGGCCTGCATCACCATCAATCACCAGCAGGCCGCCATTTGCCGTAGCAGCGGCTGCATTGGATGCAAAGCCTTTTACGTGCACAACACCTGACATCATGTTTTCAGCAACACCGCTGCCGGCGCTGCCTTCGATGGTCACTTTAGCCAGCTGGTTCATGCCGGCTGCGTAGTAACCTGCGTGGCCTTTGATCGTGACATGCACATCTGATTTAAGACCCACTGCGATGTTATGTGCACCGTTTGGGTTTTCAATCACGACTGATTTACCGTCAAGCAGGCTTGCATCACCATGCAGGAACTGATTCACTTCGCGCAATGGCTTAGCATCTAAGTCAAATTTTAAAGTTTCCATACATACATCTCCTTAGGTGAAGGTTCGAATACCTTAGCGTTTTTAATATCTGGCAAGTGTGCCAATGAACGGAACTCTGAAGCGATCGCCACATAGTCATCATGCTCAGCGATAATCGCTGGTTTGCAACCGAATGGATCGCGTACCAAAGCCAGTTGATTGCTGGTACCCATCAATAAGGTATAAAAGCCATCAAGTTCTTCAAAGCCGTGGTTCAGCGCTGTTTCCAGGTCATCACCTTCACGCATGCGCCATTGCAGGAAACGGCATGCAGCTTCAGTGTCGTTGTCAGTTTCAAACTCGATGCCTTCATACTGCAGTTTACGACGCAGGCTGTTAGCGTTTGAAAGTGAACCGTTATGTACCAGGCACCAGTCTTCACCTGCTGTGAAAGGGTGTGCGTGAGCTGGCGTAATCGCTGACTCTGTTGCCATACGTGTATGGCCAACAAGGTGCGTACCTTTAAAGTTTTTAAAGTCGTAGCGTTCAGCAACCTGCGCTGGCGTACCAACGTCTTTATAGATATCCATCAACTGGCCTACTGACAGCAGGTGCAGTTGTGGGTAATGTTCTTTCAACCAGATTTTTACTGTTTCCGGTTCCAGACTTGTTGTTAAAACAGCGTGGTTAACTTTTGGCTCTACCTTGGCTTTAATGCTCAGGTGTTTTTCGAAATCATGACCCAGCTTAGTCCAGTTAAAATCAGCAGTACCTGAGTACAGGCTGAATTTTCTTTCATTCGCCGCAACTGATGGGCCAAACATCGCTAAACCTGCAGAGTCTGGTCCGCGCTCTGTCATGCCAATTAACATTGGCAGCATAAGCTCGCCGATTGAGTCACGCATTTTTGGATTTCTAACCAATAATCCTACAATTCCACACATACTTTTCTCCTTACAAATAAAGTTAAACCAATCAATATAGTCAAACCCTGCTCTTCAATTAAATTAGAAGAAATCTACGTACCTGTTAATTTCCCAATCAGAAACATGACGTTGATACTCCATTGATTCTGCACGCTTGATTTTGATGAACTCTTCTGACAAAGAGTCACCCAGTGCATCTCTAATCACCTTATCGCTTTCAAGCTCGTTAATTGCTTCATTCAAGCTCTGCGGCAATATGCCGATGCCTTGTTCACGCATCTGCGCAGGTGTTAAATCGTATAAGTTGTTGGCATGGCCAGCACCTGGATGCAATTCACGCTTAACGCCGTCAAGGCCGGCTGCAATCACTGCTGCAGTCGCCAGGTACGGGTTACAGCTGCCGTCCGGCAGGCGCAGCTCAAGGCGGCCATATGGAATACGTACCATTGTTGAACGGTTGTTATTGCCATATGAGATATAAGCCGGTGCCCATGTTGAACCTGTCAGTGACTGGCTGACGACCAGACGCTTATAGGAGTTAATGGTAGGACAGGCCAGTGCCGTAATGGCAGGAGCATGTGCAAGTACGCCGCCCATGAAGTGATACGCCAGTTTTGACAAACCGTGACCGGTTGGGTCGGAATCATCATGGAACAGGCTCTTCTTGCCATCACCGATAGACATGTGCATGTGCATACCATTGCCTGGGCGGTTGCCGAAAGGTTTAGGCATGAATGAGCAGATCATGCCTAGCTCATTTGCAATGTGGCTGGCTGCCATCTTGAACATGAGATAGTCATCTGCACTTTTCATACAGTCAGCATAGGTATAGTTGATTTCAAACTGACCGTTTGCATCTTCATGGTCGATTTGATAGATATCCAGGCCGGCTGCGATCAGAGTCTCTGTCAGGCGCTCCAGGAAAGCAGACTGCTTAGTCATGGACTTGTAGTCATAGCATGGCTTCTGCAGGGTATCTGTCTGGTCATACGGACGAATTGCACCTGTTGCTGCGTCACGCTGCAACAGAGAGAATTCCGGTTCCAGGCCGGTATAAAGGATCCAACCTTCTTTTGCCAAACGGTCTGTCTGAGCTTTAAGTACCACACGTGAATCGTGGCAGTAAGGCTTACCTTCTACATGCCCATCACAGATGATACGGGCATAGCCAGGCTGCCATGGCATCAGTGTCAGCGTAGATAAATCACCTACGGCCATGTAATCCGGGCCATTAGGCGCAATGCCCATACCCCAGATCGCACCGCCGGCAAAACCGGCACCACCTTTAAGAATGGAACCGATATGTTCAGCCGGTACCGACTTAACTTTAGCAACGCCATGAATATCGACAAACTGCGCCAATACATATTTGACATTGTTATCTTTTAAAAACTTCTTTGCTTCATCTAACGTTTTCATCTACTTCTCCCTGAAATGCAAATATTCACATTTATGAAAAATATTTCTGAATTTCTAATAAGCCATATCCACTATTTACCGGCCTTGATTTTATAAGCACCAAGTATTATTTTTTGATATCTAGCAAACATCACTAAGTCTGATAACAAGCAAGTCCAACTGCCCCGCCACCTAATTCAACTGCAATCTCTAACATGACCTCCCACAGGTACGGACCATAAGTTCCGTCACACCAGACCCTGTAAACCTGCTCACCATTGATAGTCTGGCGCAGCACAGTGGCCGATATACCTGCAACCTGCGTCATGATCACGTCATCAGCGGACAGTGATTTCTCACGCAGATCCAATGAACATAATTCTGAAAACAGATTGAGCACTTCACTTCCGCTCAGGATAAAAGCGGCATCTGCACGTGGTACCTTGTAAACATTAGGTACACGGTTCGTTTCTGCCGCCAGCTTTGCACAAGCAGCGCCGCCGAACTGATCCTCCACCAGGAACTCGCTGCCGCCCAGCCTCAGCACCAGAGTGTTCTGATCACTCACAGCCCATGAGTTTGGATTGGCAGGAATCGTGATTCCCCGCTCAGCCAGCCACTGCGATGCTTTCGCACCCTTTACTCCGTAACGTGACAGACAGCTCACATCTGTTACGCCCAGTACTTTTTTCCTTGCCCGCTCGACTTCAGCACTCGCAAACTCAACTGCGGTGTTAACGCCATTCACTACGTTCCACTTCGCGTTGCTTTTAAGTTGTGCATGCGCTACCGGGGAAGTCTGTAATATAGTTTTCATGCTCGATGCTTGCATCTCAAGATCCTTTTTTGCTCTGGATATTATTCTGAAGAAACGGTGCCTCAACTACTGTAGCCTTCACCAGGGTGCCGCTATCCGTGCGGATTTCAAATGTTGAACCTGCTGATGTCCTGTCAGGTGACACATAAGCAAACCCGATGCAGCGATCTATATATTTGCTGTAGGAAATGCTGGTGACACGACCCAGGATGTCACGGCCATTTACCACCAGGTTACAGTCCATCGGCATTTCACCTTTATAGTTCTCGGCTAAAGCGAATGGCACCAGTTTTTTCCTCAATGGTCGTTTGGTGAGGATTTCCAGGCTGCGCTGACCGATAAAGCTGGCCTTACTCATATCTATCGCCCATTCCGCGCCGATCTCAAACGGATTTGTCAGGCCATCCGTATCAACACCAGGCATCGGGTGACCCATCTCCAGGCGCAGTAAACGCTGTGTATCACTACCGAATGGACGCAGGCCATGATGCTGACCAGCTGCCAGCAAGGCATTCCACACCTGTGGTACGTGTGCCATCGGTACATGCATTTCGTAACCAAGGTCAGACACGAAGGCCACGCGGATCAGCCTTGCCTCAACTCCGGCAACCTGGCTCTCACGCACGCTGCTGATCGGGAATGCTTCATAAGAAAGATCCAGGTCAGTCAGTGAAGACAGGATTTCACGGGCGGCCGGGCCGGCAATATTGATCGCACCAAATGCACCGGTCACATTGACCAGGCCGATATCCAGCTGCCACATCTGCTGTGAACGCTGCATTTCGCGATATACGGCAGCCGCATTCGAAGTACCGATCGATACATAGAACAGGTCATCCGCAAGGCGGCTGGCAATACCGTCATCTGCCACCACACCGCTGTCATCCAGCAGCATGACGTAACGGCAGCGGCCAACTTTCTGCGTTTTATAGCCGCCGGTAAAGAAACGTTCCAGGAACTCAGCCGCATCAGGGCCATGCACTTCGATCTTACCGAAGGAACTGCCGTCGATGATGCCGGCTGCTTTACGCACTGCCAAGGCCTCTGCCTGAATCGCGTCCTCTTTGCTTTGGCCTTTTGCAGGGTAGTAAGCAGCGCGTTTCCAGGCGCCAATATCCGTAAACACCGCGCCATTGGCCTGATGCCAGTCATGCAGCGAAGTCAGGCGATGTGAATGGAAACCGCGTCCGCCCAGGTGACCGATAGGTGTCGGGTGGTAGAACGGCCTTGATGTGGTCGTACCGATTTTTTCTACAGGCAGATCACGGATTCTGGCCAGGATACGGATCGCATTCATATTGGAATGCTTACCTTGGCTAGGACCCATACCCACTGTAGTGAAACGCTTCATCAACTCGATGTTGTCGAAGCCTTCTTTAGCGGCATTCACAAAATCTTTGATCTGGATATCTTCGTCAAAATCTACAAAGTTTTTACCTTTTTCATGCGGTACCATCGGGTAAGGATGGCTTGGGCTGGCTGATTCAGCCAGGCTCGCATGTTTTTCAACCTTGACCTGGGCTGCTTCCAGACCCAGATAACGCAAGGCTTCGCTGGCTGCACGTGCACCATCGTTGATGCGCTGTGCAAGATCGAACACGCCGTTCACTTTACCGGCCGCGAAGATACCATCCGGCAAGCGGTTTGGTACGAACTGCTGTACATCGTAGTCAAACTGCATTGCAGTGCCTGACTGATACAGCAGCGCAGCAGCCGGCGCCCAGCCTGCGCTCATGGCAATACCATCACACTCGACCGTGGCCTTGTTGTTGGTCAATGCCACATTCGCAACATCGTCGTATTCACACAATATAGCACCGCGTACGCCGGTTTTACCTGATGCCGCCAGTGCCTCATAGACACAGTAACCCGCATAGATCTTGATGCCGCGTTTTGACAGCGCAATCGCTGCAGCGCTTGTTTTGGCGCCTTTACGTAAATCAACGACTGCCACTACTTTAGTACCGGATTCCAGCAGATCCAGCGCTACGCGATAGCCGTAATCATTGGCTGTCACTACAAGACCGTTATTGAACGGTTTAACGCCGTAGCGGTAGATCAGTCGCTGCGCAGCTGAACCCAGCATCACGCCTGGCAAGTCGTTGTAACGGAATACCGGTGGCTGCTCAAATGCACCGCTGGCCACAATCACTGTTCTGGCGCGCACTTTATTAATGCCGCTTTCAGACACGATAGGAATCAGGTGATCTGGGTAATAACCGGCGGCATAGGTGCCGGTAAGCAGTTTGATATTTGGCTGGCTGGTCACTTTGCTCAGTAGCTCGCCCAGCTGTTTGCCGGCAGCAGAGTCACCGCCGCGATCATAAGTCAGGCTGCCGCCTGCCTGGCGATTTTCGTCTACGATCGTGACTTCAAGGCCTGCCTGCGCTGCTTCATAAGCAGCGGCCAAACCTGCCGGGCCTGCACCAATCACCAGCAAGTCACAATGTGAATGCTGTTTGCGTTTAAGTATGCGTGGGTAATTAAAGTTAACTACACCCAGACCAGCTGCATTACGTATTACCTTTTCCCAGAATGGGAAAAAGCGGCGTGGTGTGTGAAAGGCTTTATAGTAAAAACCGACCGGCAGCAGCGGTGAAATGGAATCAATGTAGCTGCTCTTGTCTTTTTTAACGCCGCCGGTGGTGTTCACGGCAGTCAGTACCATGCCTTCTTTTACTTCAACCACATCGGCACGGATGTTCGTATCAAGACCATCCGTCACGAGTACGTTTACATCGTGGTTCGCCAGGCTCAATACACCGCGTGGACGGTGATATTTAAAGCTGCGGCCTAATACTTTCTGGCCATTTGCCCACAATGCGCTGCTGATGGTGTCACCTTCAAATGCCGTAAATACTTCACCTTCAAATGTGAAGCTGACTTTCTTGTTGCGGTTAATCCATTCACCAGTCTGCTTAGATGCACGTAAAGTCATTTACCATTCTCCTGAGCTAGGCTTGAATTATTGTTATTTGGGCCCAGCAGATAAGTGCGTGTCACTTTATCTGTGAGCGTATTGCGTTCCGCAATAAACCAGGTACCGCTGGGTGAGTGATACCACCATTCTTTTTTATCACCAGGCGCGCCGCTGCGGTTATGAACATAAGATGCCCACTCTGCATCAGTACAGGTTTTTGGATCCGGGCCTTCACGATACTCACCGCCGAATATAAATTCGCTCAGTGGCCGTGTGCCGTTCATTGGACAAGTGAGAAGTTTCATTGCATATTCCTCTGATTATTAAGCTCGCGTGAATAGCCGGTTAGTGGCCTACTGACGCCGCTCCTTTTTCACCGGTCAGTTCGTAATCTTCAAAACGTGACAAGCGGAATGAGTGAATTAAATCCGGCGCACTATCATTGGCAATGGTCTGCGCCATGGTCTTACCGCTGATAGGCGTAGCCTTGAAGCCCCATGTGCCCCAACCTGCATCGATATAGAAGCCTTCAATTGGCGTTTTACCCATAATCGGCGCAAAGTCCGGTGTCATATCAGCCATACCGGCCCATTGACGCACGACTTTAACGTTAGATAAGAACGGGAACATATCCAGCATGTGAGAGGTGAGCCCTTCCACAAAATCAAGGGTAGACCTAGTTGAATGCACTTCGTAAGGATCCAGTGATGAACCCATGACCAGCTCGCCGCGAGATGACTGGCTCACGTAAACATGCAGGCTGCCTGATACCAGGATCGTATCCAGCCAAGGTTTCATAGGCTCGGTAACACAGGCTTGCAATGGATGAATCACAATAGGTGTCTGCAGATCGACCATTTCAGTGATGCGCGGCGTGAAACCGGCAACTGCACACAGCACTTGCTTGGTTTCGATATAGCCTTTATTGGTTTTTACACCGCAGACCTTGCCGTTTTTAACATCGATCGCCAGCACTTCCGTGTTCTGGTGAATTTCGGCACCCAGGCGGTCTGCACCGCGGGCATAGCCCCAGGCAACACCGTCATGACGCGCAACAGAACCCGGCGCATGGTACAAGGCACCCAGAATCGGCGCCTGGCCGCTACAGCTCATGTCCAGCTGCGGACAGGCTTTAGCGATCTCATCAGGGCCGACCACACGGCTTTCTACACCTACGTGCTTATTAACTTCAGCACGCCAGCGCATGGTACGCATTGCAGATTCGGTATGGGCGAGTGTGAAATGGCCGCGGGTTGAGTAGAACAGATTCAGATCCAGCTCTTCTGATAAGCCTTCATAAATCTTGACGCTGGCATCATAAAAATTGACGCCCTCGGGCGTCAAATAGTTGGAACGAACAATAGTGGTATTACGGCCGGTGTTGCCGCCGCCGATATAGCCTTTTTCAAGCACAGCAACATTGGTGATGCCGTGATCTTTAGCCAGGTAATAAGCAGCTGCCAGACCATGGCCGCCGCCGCCGATGATTACCACATCGTATGACTTTTTCGGCGCTTCATGTGTCTTAAAAAAGCGTGGCGCCGGGTGATCTTTCGATAGTGCAAATTTAAGTAGTCTTAATGGCATTTATAAACTCCAAGAACCCTGTTTTCTGGTTACTGACTCTATTAATACAGACATCAGCAATCGTGCATTTAATTTTTAATTCTCAATTACAGCATAAACTTTTTACTTAACTTTTTTAACTACTGTGAAACATTTGATGCTATTAAGCCACCGTAATTAATCGCTGTCAATAGGTAAATGAAACTTTTTTAATTATTATGAAACTTGTGCTAAAGTAAGCAAAAATAAATTGCAGGCATTAACGATATAAGCTGCTGAGAAACAAAGACTTACCACAAATTGTAGTAATGAATTATGACCGTTAAATTAAGATTAACCTGATCTGGATGGGAACTGATATGAGCAAAGACTATAATTTTTCCAGCGGTAATTCACCGTTGATTATCTCCATGCCGCACGCCGGTACCACAATACCTAAGGATATTGCAGCACTGATGACACCTGCCGCGCTGGAAATGCCGGATGTAGACTGGCATATACCGCAGCTGTATGACATGGCCAGGGATTATGATGCGACGATTCTATCTGCAGAATACATGCGCTATGTGATTGACCTGAACAGGTCGCCGGATGATACATCGCTCTACCCTGGGCAGGACACAACCGGGCTGTGTCCGATCGATACCTTCAGCAAACAGCCAGTCTACAAGCCCGGCATGCAGCCGGATGAAGCTGAAATCAGAGCCAGGATCAAACAATACTGGCAGCCCTATCATGAAAAATTGCGCAGCGAGATCAAACGCGTCCATGCCATCCACGGCATAGCGGTGCTGTGGGATGCGCATTCCATTGCTTCGCATGTGCCGAGGTTCTTTAACGGCCGCTTACCAGATTTTAATTTTGGTACTGCCGACAGGCAGTCATGTGCCACATCACTTGAGGATGCATTTGCCGAGACACTGGAAAACTCTGAGCATGCCAGGAAATTCAGCAGTGTGTTCAATGGCCGGTTTAAAGGTGGCTACATCACACGGCATTACGGAATGCCGGCTATCAACATTCATTCAGTGCAATTGGAGTTGAGCCAATGCATTTATATGGAAGAGAAAATGCCATACCGCTATGACCCGGTGCTGGCTAAAGATGTGAAACTTTTGATTGGCGACTTGCTGCAGGCAAGCATCGCCTGGGCAAGCCGCCACAAACAGGGCTTATAGTTTTCCGTCTAACCCAAGCTGATAGTATTTATGTACGATCTTGTCTTGATTATCAAGTAACCAGTCGATATCCGGCTTATTGGTCATCGCTTTGCGAATGGCCAATGCGGTCGCCTTGCGATGAATATCAAACAGCACTTTATGATCAAGCTTCTCGTCTTTTGTCACCATTGGGTTAAGCCAGACTGAAACGATAATTCCCAGATCGTTCGCTTTTTCTTTAGGAATATCTCCGGCACGCACTGCATCAAGTACGCCATTTGCAATGGCTGCCTGCACGGTTCCCATCAGAATATTAGTGTATTTGGTTTCTTTAACGGTCACCTTACTCACCATCAAAGTAACAGGACGCACCTGAATATCGGTATTCAGCAAGGCAAATACACGCGTATGCCCCGCAACCTGGTCACCGGTAAGCGTTGCAATTGCAGTGCCGACAGGGCCATCCAGTTCCCCGATAATTACTTCCGGCTCAGCCGCTGTACCGGGAGGTCCACCAGCTACTAATGCTTCACCTGTACGCATTACAATTCGATCGCTCACAATACTCTCCTAATTATTTAACTAGCGTTAAGAAACATCTACAAATAAATTTATGTATATATTTTAATAAAATTAACCTATAATTTTATTATATATTAACTATTATTACTCATGTTAAACTTTTTTGGTAAATAGGTGGTATTCTGTACGAATTAAAGTTTAATAGCACTTGCATGCATCAAGCACTACGGAAAGGTATAGTCCCCATACGCAAGGTTTGTTAATATGGGAAAATTTCTATTGTTTTTCTATCGACATTGAGGAAAAAATAATTGAGTGTAAAACGCCTTCAGCAGCTGCACATCGCAACAACGCGCATCAGACGCAATATCCCGCCTGAAAGCTGCCTGAATGCAGCAGAAGCTAATCCCGTATGTATCAATTGGTGTTTTACCAATCCCGCAGTCTCCAGTAATATTTCCCCATTCATATAGCAGGTATAGACATGGCAACAGTAAAAGAAACTGAAAACGTTAGAGCTGAGGATCAGAACAAATCTCTTGGTCGGCATTTAGGCACAACCATTCGCCAGCTACGCCAGGAGCATAATCTAACCATTGCGGATGTGGCCGAAAGAGCCGGTATCAGCCGCGGCATGCTGAGTAAAATTGAAAACAACCTTGCCTCTACGAGCCTAGAGACGCTTGAGCAGCTTGCCAATGCGCTGGGTGTCACTTTATCCAAACTATTCCAGAATTACAATTTGCCGCGTGGCGCGGCCCAGCTGGTCAAAAAAGGTGATGGCATGGAGGTCGTCAGAAGAGGCACGCGCGTTGGCCACACCTACCAGCTGCTGGCGTATGACCAAGGGCCGTATAAAACATTTGAGCCGTTCCTGATCTCACTGGAAGACTCCTGTGAAGAGTTCCCCGCGTTTGAACATCCGGGAACCGAGTTTCTATATATGCTGGAAGGAAAACTGGAATACAGGGTAGGCAAAGATACCTTTGTACTCACCAATGGCGACTCACTTACGTTCCATGGCGATATTCCCCATCGCCCGGAGGCACTGCTGGAAACGCCAATTAAATTCCTTGCCATCATCCATTACGACGCGCCAGATCAAGAACACCCTGAAGAGTAATCGGGCCGGCAGTATGCAAGCCGATTACCCTTAATACTACAGGGTGACGAGTTGGCTATAAGAGAAGCTAATCCTGAAGCCTGGTGTTAAAAACCAGCATTGAATCCAGCCTTAAAACCTACCCTTGCTTTTCACTCAAAACCCCCAGCACATCAACAGGAGTCCATAGGCGAGCAATAAGAATATCTGGACGACATATAAAACTCTAGTTTTGTAATGTCTTTAACGACTTCCTGCACTCTCTGCATCTGGTTAATGGATTCGTACAGGCGCTTTGCTTTCATGCGCCAGGCAGCCAGATAAGGGTCATAATCATCTTCAAATATCAGATAGATCGGTATCTGCGAAGCACAGTTGCGGACTTTCTGGTCGATCTCGTCAATCACGTTGCCAAAGCGTTCTATAAAATCACTGTCAATAAACAGTAAAGCACACAGATGATCCTTTACCGTTTCACTCCCATAGCCAATGAATTTCAACACATCGACACTTTGTGACGTACAGCCAGCCTCTGAGAATCCAGTGCTGATGAGGCCGGAAATATCCGGACTTTCTGAAACGATAAGTACATTCGACATATTAACCACCTTAGATATGTGCATAAAGATATGTGCATAAACGCAATGCAACTAATTTCAAAAGCGCCAATTAGTTTCTAATAGAGAAATTTAGTTTCCTCACATGCAGTATAGTACAAATATCTGAAATGCAACACAAGTGAATGATGATGCATGAAAATTTTGCATAAAATTTCAGCTTAAGCCAGGCATAAACCCGGCTTAAGCTAACACAAGTGAGCAGTAAAAAACTGGGTTGGGATAAACTAAACCCGGCGCCGCGCGGCAATTACACTGGGTACCTGCTGGATTAACGCCAGCAGGCGGTTAAGCTGTTCCAGGTTGGAAATCTCGATTGAAAACTGCATCAGCGCCAAGTCACTGCGGGTCATGGTGTTAGCCTTGATAGCATTGACCTTTTCGCGGACAAACAGGTCGCTGATGTCGCGCAGCAGGCCTTGGCGGTCATGGGCTTCTACCTCAATATCAACGTCCGTGCGAACATTCTGCGCATGACCCCACTGTGCGTTGAGCAGGCGATTGCGCCTGTCTTCCGGTAACCGGCTGATAAAAGTGCAGGCCTCGCGGTGGATAGTCACGCCGTGATCGCGTGTCAGGTAACCGACAATCGCATCTGCCGGCATAGGTTTGCAGCACTTGGCGATACTAGTCTGCAAGTTGCCGACGCCTTCAATCACTACCCCGGTCGGCGATTGCAGCGCAGTATTGCGCCTGGAGATGAACGGCCGAGCTTCTTCAGCCGCTTTGGGCGCGGTTTCTTCCTGAATCGCGAGTGCAATCTGATGCTCACTGACATCCCCGCGCCCGATAGCGGCCAAAAAATCTTCCAGTTTCTGGAACTGCAGTTTCTGCGCGATCTTTTCCTGGTTCAATGCGCCAACACCGGCGCGGTGCAGTTCACGGTCCAGCTTGGCTCTGCCCTGGGTAACGTTTTCATCAAAATTCTGGTACTTGAACCAGTGCCTGACCTTGGCGCGCGCGCTTGGGCTTTGCAAAAAACCAAGTCCGGCATTCAGCCAGTCGCGGCTGGGCGATCCCAGCTTCGAAGTCAGGATTTCCACACGCTGGCCATTTTGCAGCTTGGTGTTGAGCGGCACGATACTTCCATTCACCTTGGCACCGCGCGTACGGTGCCCCAGGTCGGTATGCAGGGTGTATGCAAAATCAATCGGGGTTGCCCCCTTGGGCAGGTCAATCACCTTGCCTTGCGGCGTCAGCACATAGACTTTGTCCTGAAACAGTTCGCTCTTGAATTGCTCCAGCAGATCACTGCTGTCGGAAACCTCATCTTTCCATGCCAGTATCTGGCGCAGCCAGGCGATCTTCTCGTCAAATTTGGCGTCTGATTTACCGCCTTCCTTGTAGCGCCAATGTGCGGCCACCCCTAGCTCGGAGTGATGGTGCATCTCAAAAGTGCGAATCTGCACCTCAAGCGCCAAGCCACGCGGCCCGCTGACAGCGGTATGCAGTGAGCGGTAATTATTGCTCTTGGGGCGTGCGATATAGTCATCGAACTCACCCGGAATAGGCTGCCACAGGTTGTGAATCAGGCCAAGCGCCGCGTAGCAGTCCTTGATGTCATCCACCAAAATCCGCACCGCGCGCACATCATACAGCTCGCTGAAATCCAGGCGCTTGCTCTTCATTTTCTTGATAATGCTGTAGATATGCTTGGGGCGGCCACTCACCTCGCCTTTGATGCCAGCCTGGCTCAACTCGTCTCTCAGCTGCGCCACCACATCAATAATATATTGCTCGCGGTCTACACGACGCTCATCCAGCATCTTTGCGACTTCTTTATAGAGCTGAGGCTCCAGGTATCGCAGCGAAAGGTCTTCCAGCTCCCATTTAATCTGCCACACGCCTAGGCGGTTGGCCAGCGGCGCAAATATGCCCTGGCTTTCCTGTGCGATCTGCTTCTGCTGCCCGGGGCTGGCGCCCGACAAGCGACGCAAAGTCTGCGTGCGCTCGGCCAGCTTGATCAGCACCACGCGAATATCCTGCACCATAGCCAATAGCATTTTGCGCAGGCTTTCTATCTGCTGCGCATGGTCGCCATTTTTACGCTCCGGGTTCTGCAAACCTTCAATCTCGCTGAACTCCTGAATCTGCTCCATGCGTGAAATACCTTCAACCAGACCGGTAATACTGGCGCCAAAGCGGGCTTCCAGTACCTCCCGCCAGTCAGCCAGATACTCCGGCACGGCATGCAGTATCGTGGCTACGATTGTTTCTGCATCCATATTCATATCAACCAGTATCGTCGCCGCACCTAGTGCATGCTGCAACAGTGGTGCGCCGGTCAGTTCGGCATGCCCCGAATAAAGCGGAGCAGCCAGATCACAGGCATGGCGGATCAACTCGATTTCGGCAGGCGTATAACGCTGCGCTGAAGATTCGATCCAGGAAGATACATCGCCCGCATTGGAATCGAGCAAAACAGAAGTGGGGTTATGAACGGAAATCATGGAACATTATCGCATCTAAATACTGGTATACCCCACTTTATGTGGCTGCTTTACAGATGGATGCCAGTCAACATTATGTTCACGCTGTTGTTGGTGACATACCTGATTTATATTCTGGAAAATAATCAAAAATATAAATGGTTTATTTTTATATTCGTGTTTTTGATCATTGGAGTTTTTGTTGAATATGCCTGGTTCGGTATTGCTTACTGCCTGGCAGCCTGGTGGTTCTGCAAGTCGCCGGGATTATTGAGAATGCTGGTTTGGATAGCAAGCACGGCGTTGCTTGCTGTTGTTAACCTAAACTATTGGGCATGTGCGGCGATTCCTTTGATCTTGCTTGCCTCAAAGGTACATTTAAATTTTGTGCGTCTGCGTTATGCTTTTTATGCTTACTATCCAATACACCTAGCACTGCTGCTTTATATTCATAAAAACTTACGATAGCTTTGTTGCCGGCACTTAAAAAATAAGATCAAATTAAAAGTCTGTTAAAATTCACACATGCTGCAGCGTTATGTGATTCATTTTGCGTTAGTTTTCTTGTTTGCGTTTACGCAAATGGGCGTTGCTACGCACGAAATCAGCCACCTGACCGATGCAAACCAGCATACCCGCCAGGATTCAAAATCACAGCCTAAGCACAGTGCTGCAGAACAATGTTCGCAATGTATCAGCTACGCAAAAGTAGCAAGCGGACTACAATTATCGGCTTTTACTATTCCGGTAATTGCTGCTGATTCAACCGCCATCACCAGCCAGTTTGTAAGTTTCCAGTCAACATTCACCGGCGTCTATTCTGCGCGCGCACCGCCTCAAATAACCAGCATCTGAATTTCATAACGCCGGCAATCACACTGCCGGTGACTTGCTTTTATTTTTGAGGTGACTCACATGCAATACAGCCAGAACCCGCGCATGCACTCAGCATTTGCGCTTAAACCCTTATTAGTCGTTATCACGGCGCTATTTACCTGCCAAGCCAGCGCAGCGAATGAAAACACCGTAATAGAACTGGCCACTGTCCCGGTTACGGGAAATCCGCTGGGCGTTAGCTCCGATGAGATGGTGGTGCCAATTTCGATACTGAATGGCCGCGAACTTTCCCTGAAACGCGAAAGCACACTTGGCGACACGCTGAATGGCATTCCCGGAGTCAGTGCCACCAGCTTTGGCCCAAATTCATCTCGGCCGGTTATCCGTGGCCTGGATGCCGAACGGGTACGCATCATGCAGAATGGCATCGGCATTCTTGATGCATCCAGCTTAAGTTTTGACCATGCCGTATCACTTGACCCGTTGGTCATTGAGCAAGTTGAAGTCATACGCGGCCCGGCCGCATTACTGTATGGCGGCAGTGCGGTTGGCGGTGTAGTGAATGCGATTGACCATAGGATTCCTACTGAGAAACTGGAAGGCATAACCGGACGTGCAGAGGCAAGCGCTGGCGGCGCAGATAGCCAGAACAACCTAGCCGGTGTGATAGATGTCGGTAATGGAAAAATTGCGATTCATGCTGATGCCTACACCCGAAAAACCAGTGACCTCGATATTCCGGGGTTTGCAGTATCCAGCCGAAAAAATCGGGCAGACGATACGGTACGCGACAATCGCGGCAGGCTCGTAAACAGCAGCGCCAGCGGCGAAGGCGGCGCATTGGGTGCGTCCCTCACTTTTGACAGCGGCTATGCAGGTATCTCCTACTCCGGGTTCAGAAACAACTACGGTACGGTAGCCGAGCCTAATGTTCGCGCCGACATGCAGAGCGACCGCTGGGATTTCGCCGGCGAAGCCAGAGAATTAGGCGGTATGATCGAACGTGTAAAAATGAAGCTGGCACACACGGATTATCAGCATCAAGAGTTAGAAAACGGTGAAGTTGGTACTACATTCAAAAATCGCGGGTTGGAAGGCAGTTTTGAGGCCGGGCACGCCAGCATCGGCAATCTGAAAGGCGTAGCCGGTTTTCAGTTCCAGAACTCAAATTTTGAAGCTTTGGGTGATGAAGCATTTGTGCCTTCGGTCAATACACAAAGCAAAGCACTGTATCTATATGAGGAGCTGCCGTTAGGCCGCCTCAAACTGAGCCTAGGCGGACGGGTAGAACATGTAACACTGGATGCCGGTGCGTTTAAGGATGATGCAGCAAAAAAGAGCAGCTTTAATCCAGCCAGCTATGCATTAGGCGGCCTTTACACATTCAATTCCAACTGGTCACTGGCAACCAACCTCTCGCACAACGAACGCGCACCCAGTTACTTCGAGCTTTATGCGAATGGCGCGCATCTGGCAACCGGCCAGTACGAAATCGGCAACGCCAGTTTCGGCAAAGAACGCTCCAACGGTATTGATGCGCAGATTCGCTGGAAAGACGCTAAAAACAGTTTTAATTTCGGGGCTTATTACACCAGGTTCGGCAGTTTTCTAGGCTTGCTGAACACCGGCGATACTGATGCAGGGTCAGGCCTGCCGATTGCGCAGTTCTCATCATTTGCCGCAGCATTCAAAGGGCTGGAAGCCGATGGCAGATTCAACATTACCGACTACGTAGACTTAACTCTGCGTGGCGACTATGTACGAGCCACGAATCTTGACAGCAGCGACCCGATGCCGCGCATTACGCCCTTCAGGTTAGGCGCAGGCCTGCATTACCAAAAAGACCGTTTCGGTGCCAGGGCAGATGTACTGCATGCATTCGGGCAGAACCGTACCGCAGCAAACGAACTCGCAACGGACGGCTATACCAACCTGAGTGCAATG
>Ga0208887_100309_pt1 | contig 18456 bp, 18 predicted proteins | sample LakWasM106_HOW12_2_FD_183924 | JGI IMG/M metagenome (GOLD analysis project Ga0208887, IMG submission 183924) | Freshwater sediment methanotrophic microbial communities from Lake Washington under simulated oxygen tension - Sediment Metagenome... | ecosystem: Environmental > Aquatic > Freshwater >...
CACTCCTGGAAGCCGCGTCGCGCCTGGGATTGGATCCTGGCCTTTGTATCTATGTGGGCGACGACGAGCGGGATATCGCTGCGGGGCGTGCAGCTGGCATGGGAACGGTGGCTGCCACGTATGGATATCTGGGAGCGACGGCAAATCCTTTGCAATGGGGCGCTCAGGCGGTAATTAATTCTCCGGCAGAGCTCTTGCAATTGCTCGGGAAGGCCTAAAATGCTTTTCGTAGGGGCTGTCCTGGTTTCGACGTGGGTTCGGAATCGGTGTGGTGCATGTCGAGCTTGAGTCACGCTCGTAAATCTCGATTTAACAAACTAACTGCAAACGACGAACGTTTCGCACTCGCTGCTTAATTGCCAGTGAGCCTTGCAACAGTTGGCCGATGGGCTGGGCAAGGGGGTTCTGAGCAATCAGTTCCTCCCGGCTGCAAGGATAATTACATGGGCTGGCTTCGATCCGGGTACCTTGGATTGGGGCGAGAAAATAGGGTACTGGCGGCCGGTGTAGCGTGCGACTGCGCGATGCCGATGGCGAGACTTAAAACAGACCGCTAAACATGTAGATCTGCCCGATAAAGGCTTGCGGACGCGGGTTCAATTCCCGCCAGCTCCACCATAATGTGAAATCCCAACCCTTATCGGTTGGGATTTTTTTTGCCCATTCCCCCAGTGCTGGCGCGGATTCCGGTCATGGTCTCGCGAGCGCCACCCCTGCGAAGTCGGCGTTTTCGCCCCTGCCGACGCCTCTCTGTTCTCCGTTTTTTCTGGTGGTCACGCGAGCGTTCTATAGGTCACTTCCTTTGCTGGCGCGGGTTTAGAGAGGTCAGGTTGTGGTTAGCAACCCCTGTAGCTGTGGCGACCCAGCCGCGACAGTGGGTTGGCCGCCGTGTGCTTTACTAGCAAAAATTTCTTCGAACAATTAAAATGCAACGGTCGTTACATTAAAATAGAAGTATGAACTCGATTGCTTGGCTGCTACTGACGTACAAGGTGCCGCCCGAGCCGGCCAAGAGGCGCATCGCCCTCTGGCGCAAGCTCAAGGGGATGGGGGCCGTCTACCTCCAGAACGGGGTCTGTCTACTTCCCAAGACTGACGATCACACGCGGCGCCTCAAGATCATTGGGCACGAGATCAGCGAGATGTCCGGCGATTCTGTCCTGTTGGAGACGGCCGCACTCGACGAAGCGCAGGCGGAAAAGGTGATAGCCCGTTTCAAGGCTGACCGTGATGAGGAGTACGCCGAGTTCCTCGACAAATGCAAGGACTTCGAGTCAGAGATCGCCAAGGAAACTGCAGCCCAAAAGTTCACCTACGCGGAGTTGGAGGAGAACGATGTTGACCTGAAAAAGCTCCAGTCCTGGCTGGAGAAGCTTGGCAAGCTCGACTTCTATGGGGCGACCCTGGCAACTGATGCCCAGCAGCGGCTGCAAGCGTGTGCATTGCTGCTGGACGCCTACGCCCAGCGTGTGTTCGAGGCCCACGACGAAAACCGTTAACACCCATTGATCATGACAACAACGACAACAACAACGTCGCTCAGCAGGATTCCATCCGGCATCTGGGTGCTCGGGTTCGTGAGCATGCTGATGGACATCTCTTCCGAGATGATCCACAGCCTGCTACCGCTATTCATGGTCGGCACGCTGGGTGCAAGCGCATTTGCGGTCGGCTTGATCGAAGGCCTGGCCGAATCGACTGCGTTGATCGTCAAGGTGTTCTCGGGTGCGATCAGCGACTATCTGGGCAAGCGCAAAGGCCTGGCCGTTTTTGGCTACGCATTGGGGGCCTTGACCAAGCCCCTTTTTGCTATCGCACCCACCACCGGCATCGTGCTCACAGCACGCCTGCTGGATCGGGTCGGCAAAGGCGTGCGCGGCGCTCCGCGTGATGCGTTGGTGGCGGATATCGCCCCGCCCGAAGTGCGTGGCGCAGCGTTCGGGCTGCGCCAGTCCCTCGACACCGTGGGGGCGTTTCTCGGCCCGCTGCTAGCCGTCGGCCTGATGCTGCTGTGGGCCAACGATTTTCGGGCGGTGTTCTGGGTGGCCGTGATTCCCGGGTTGCTCGCGGTCGTATTGCTACTGTTTGGTGTGCGCGAGCCCGAGCGCCACGTTGGCGAAAAGCGCACCAACCCGATCAGTCGTGAAAACCTCAAGCGCTTGAGCGGCGCGTATTGGTGGGTCGTCGGTGTGGGCGCGGTATTCACTCTGGCCCGATTCAGCGAAGCCTTTCTGGTGTTGCGAGCCCAGCAGAGCGGCATCGCCGTTGCGTTGGTGCCGTTGGTGATGGTGGCCATGAATGTCGTCTACGCAGCGTCGGCCTATCCGTTCGGGAAGTTGTCGGACCGGATGAGCCACAAGAAGCTCTTGGCTTGGGGCTTGGTCGTCCTGGTTGCTGCCGATTTGGTCTTGGCGATGGATGACCACTGGACGACGGTGCTCGCAGGCGTGGCGCTGTGGGGTGTTCACATGGGCATGACGCAGGGCTTGTTGGCGACGATGGTTGCAGATGCGGCACCCGCCGACCTTCGTGGAACCGCCTTCGGCTTCTTCAACCTGGTCAGCGGTCTTGCCATGTTGATCGCCAGCGTCGTCGCTGGGCTGCTGTGGGATCAGTTCGGAGCCTCGTTCACCTTTTATGCGGGTGCCGCTTTCTGCGGTGTGGCTTTGCTCGGCTTGTTCAAGAAATTCTGATCGAGGCTGTACGCGGGCGGTGCCGTGTCAGTGACCCATGGCAGCTGCTTCGGGCGGCTCCCATCCCGCATGCCCCTGGCTTTGCCGGGGATGGTTGCTGGTTGCATTAGCGGCTACTGCGCCGGGCCATGGCTTCCCCGAGTTGGATTGGCCGCGCAGCCGCCCAGTCATGATTGAACTCCAGCGGCCCCTGCGGGAAAAGCATCACCACGGTAGAGCCCAGCAGGAAACGTCCCATTTCTTCGCCTTGCTGCAGGCTTACCTGGCCCGCTGCATAGTTCCATTGCCGCAGCTGGCCCGTGCGGGGCGGGTTCACCTGACCATGCCATACGGTGGCCATGCTGCCCACGATGGTGGCTCCCACCAGTACCAGCACAAAAGGCCTGTGGTCTGATTCAAAGACGCACACCACGCGCTCATTGCGTGCAAAAAGGCCCGGTACGCCACGCGCCGTGGTGGGGTTCACGGAAAAAAGGTCACCCGGCACATGCACCATTCGCGTGAGTTGGCCCGCGCAGGGCATGTGGATGCGGTGGTAGTCACGTGGACTCAGGTACAAGGTGGCGAAATGGCCGTGATCAAAGCGCGCTGCCAGTGCGGCATCACCACCCACCAGCGCGGTTGTGGAGTAGTGGTGGCCCTTGGCTTGAAAGATCAGGTCTTTTTCTATGCGGCCAAGCTGGCTGATGGTTCCGTCCACTGGGCAAATCAGATCGGCCGATGCCAGCGGGCGCAAGCCCGGTTTCAGCGCGCGCGTGAAAAAGTCGTTGAATGATGGATAGCTGGCGATGTCCGGATTGGCCGCCTCTGCCATGTTCACGTTGTAGCGGGCCACAAAGCGGCGTATCACCGCGGTGGTCAGGCCTCCCAGCCGTGCCGACGCAAATCTGCCGGCCAGCGTGGTGAGTGCCCGCTTGGGCATGAGGTACTGCGGCAGAACTGCCAGACGATCAGACACGGGCAAGCCTCTCAAGGACGAAAGCGGCTGATTCTATCGGCCGCATGCCTCGGGACTGGTGCCATGCATCCCCGCAGCTCTTGCAGTGACTGGGGTTGGTTCTGCGTGTTCGGTGCGCAGCGAAATCACCGTGCGACAGCCCTGGAAACCGAAACCCGTTTTGCCGAGGCGGCTCGGCGCGCGTGGCGGTGGGTGCAAGAAATGCTGGCAGATGCTTTGCTGCCGGGTTTTGGTCGGGCGTCCATCGCACTTCGGCGGACTTCGGCAAAATACGGGGCCAGGTGCTGGTTCAGTGCGATTTTTTCGTGAATGAGTCTGAACCACGAACACGATAAGCTGAGGTGCGACGGTGCCCTGGCGTTTGCGATTGCGTCATGTCCTCTCCACATTCGGGCCTTCCTCCCACCCCTCCTGCCACACTTCTGACATCGCCTGGCGCGCGGTGGATGCGCTGGCTTCGTCGTTTCTGGCCCGCGCCGGTGGGCATTGATGGCCGTGAAAGACTTCGGGTGATTGCAGGGGTCTCGCTCGGTGTCCTGATTGCAGCCCTGCTGAGTCGCTGGTGGGCGATAGGCCACGCTGGCCCGTGGATGGTGGGCTCGCTGGGTGCGAGCGCCATTCTGGTCTTTGGCATGCCGTCCAGCCCATTGGCCCAACCCTGGCCGGTGCTGGGCGGCAGTACTCTGTCGGCACTGGTGGGCGGTGTTTGTGCGGCGCTGGTGCCCGATCCTGCCGTTGCAGGAGCACTGGCGGTGGGGCTTTCCATGGCGCTCATGGTGCCCCTGCGTTGCCTGCATCCGCCAGGTGGTGCCATGGCACTGTATGTTGTGATAGCCCAGGGCAACGGATTGCAACTGGCGGCTTTTCCGATTTGCTTCAACGCCTTGGTTCTGGTGGTTTTGGGTGTGGCCTACAACACCCTGACGGGGCGCCAATATCCGCATTCGCAACGCTGGCGCGAACCAGCGGGCCCGCCACAATCGGGACCCTTTGCCGCATCGGACGTGGATGCCGCGTTGTCTCACTACAACCAGCTTCTCGATGTGAGCCGCGAGGATCTGGAAGGGTTGTTGCATCTGGCCGGTCGGGCGGCCTTTCAGCGCACGCTGGGCGATCTGCGCTGTTCGGACGTCATGTCCAAGCCGCCGTTGGCCGTGGAGGCGGGAGTGTCGCTCAAGGACGCCTGGGCACTGATGCGCAGCCAGCAGGTCAAGGCGCTTCCCGTGGTGGATGCACATCGCCTTGTGGTGGGTATCGTCACCGTGGCGGACTTCATGCGGCTTGCCAACCTGGATATGCACGAAGGTCTGGGGCAGCGATTGCGGACACTGGTGATGGGCCGCAGCGGCCAGCCGGCATCGGTGGGCGAGATCATGTCGCACCCTGTACAAGTGATTGGAGAACAGCAGCACGCCATGGATCTCGTGCCTCTTTTTTCGCAGGGTGGGCATCATCACATTCCGGTAGTGGACACCCGTCAGCAGTTGGTGGGCATCATTACCCAGACAGATCTGGTGCGCACGCTGGCTGGCGCCTTGCAGATTCCGCAAGTGGCGGGCTCCACCCCTGCTGGGTAGTTTGGCGCGCCGGCATAGGCAGACCGGGGACATCGCGCTACAATCAGCAGGCTCATGCACAGCGCCTCGCCTGTCCATTGAAGCCGTCTCCCCGGCCTCTTTTCTGATCTGCGCCCCGGGTGCAGCGACTCCCCCGCCCGCAAAGCACCGTGCCCCGAGCCCCCTGAAGGCACGGTAACGGCGGTCGTGGATGCACGATGTGCTGGTGTGCCAACCACAGAATATTTGTTTTTAAGAGATAACCATGGCCAAAGAAGAACTCATTGAAATGCAAGGCTCCGTGACGGAAGTTTTGCCGGATTCGCGTTTTCGCGTCACCTTGGAAAACGGCCACCAGCTGATTGCCTACACCGGTGGAAAGATGCGCAAGCACCATATCCGCATTTTGGCGGGCGACAAGGTGTCGCTGGAATTGTCGCCCTACGATTTGACCAAGGGACGCATCACTTTCCGCCATCTGGCGGGTCGTGGTCCAGGGCCCTCCAGCCGTTGATTTTTCTCCATGGCGGCTCCTGCCGCAGGAGAGACGTAAAAATGAAATGCGTCAAATCCAAAACAGGCCGGATTTTCGGGTTAGAATACGAGCTGTCGGAGCGTAGCGCAGCCTGGTAGCGCATCTGCTTTGGGAGCAGAGGGTCGCGAGTTCGAATCCCGCCGCTCCGACCAATGTTCAAAGGACTTGCAGCACAAGCTGCAAGTCCTTTTTGCTTTCTGCCTAATGGGAGTATGGTGCTTTGCCAAGCTCCAGCCCATTCGCGATGAGAACCACATCATCACCATAAAAAAAACGCGGCCTGGGCCGCGTTTCCTGTGGGTGAGTGGGCGTTCCGGGTGAACGCGGCGACTTCCCTTTTTATTCCACCTTGGCCTTGGCGCGCAGTTCTTCCTGGAACTTAGCCAGCTTTTGCTGCTGCAGTTGCTGCGCCACCTGGGGCTTGACCTCGTCCAGCTTGGGCAACTGGGCCTGGCGCATATCGTCCAGGCGGATCACGTGCCAGCCAAACTGGCTCTTGACAGGGGTCTCGGTCATCTTGCCCTTGCTGAGCTTGATCAGGGCTTCGGTGAATTCGCTCACATAGCTGGCGGGATTGGCCCAGTCCAGATCGCCGCCCTTGGCGCCAGAGCCTGGATCCTTGGATTGCTTCTTGGCGATGTCTTCAAACTTGGCGCCTTTCTTGATGGAGGCAATGATGGCCTTGGCATCGGCTTCCTTGTCCACCAGGATGTGGCTGGCCTTGTATTCCTTGCCACTGTTGGCTGCCGCGAACTTGTCGTACTCGGCCTGGATTTCAGCGTCCGTGACGGGGTTGTTTTTCTGGAAATCGGCGAACAGTTCGCGGATCAGGATGGTCTGGCGGGCCAGTTCCATCTGTGCCTTGTAGTCTGTCGATGTCTCCAGGCCACGCTTTTGCGCTTCCTGCAGGAAGATTTCGCGGGCGATCACTTCTTCCTTGATCTGGCCTTCCACTTCAGGGGTCACAGGGCGACCGGACCGCTCCACCTGCTGGCGCAGGACTTCGGCGCGCTCTTTGGGTACGGCCTTGCCGTTCACGATGGCAATGTTCTGGGCGGAAACGGGCAGGGCCATCGTACCCAGCACGGCAGCGGCCACGAGGCCTGACAGGATCTGTTTCTTCATGCGGAATCCAAAAAATGAGAGGGTGATTGCAGGCTGAAGGCCGGCAGCTGCATAGATGGGTGCCGGTTCAGAGAACTTCAATGGCGATGGCGTGAACGCCCTGGTCAATAAATTCTTGCAGCGCATCATACACAAGGCGATGCTGCGCCACGCGGCCTTTTCCTGTAAGCAGGGGTGACGCAATGCGCACCCTGAAATGGGTTCCGAAACCCGTGCCGTTGGCGCCCGCATGGCCCGCGTGGGCGGCACTTTCGTCCAGCACTTGCACATGGGTGGGGGTGAGTTTTTCAATCAGGCGCTGCTGCATGGCCTGGGCCAGGATGGGAAGTTGGTTTGCGGTCATGCCTGTGGCCCTTTGGTGTCGTCGGTGTCCTTCATGTAGCGGCTCAGATACAGTGCCTGCGCCAGCACAAACACGAACATCAGGCCCATGCCGCCAAACAGCTTGAAGGTGACCCAGGTGTCGGTATCAAAGTGATAGGCCACCCAGAGGTTGAGCACGCCCATGACGGCAAAGAAGCCCGTCCAGCTCCAGTTCATCGTGCGCCAGGCGGACTCTGGCAGATCCATCTGGGCACCCATCAGGGACTTGAGCAAATTCTTGCGGAAGAACAGCTGGCCGCCCAGCAGCGCGCCACCCATCAGCCAGTACAGCACCGTGGGCTTCCATTTGATGAAGGTGTCGCTGTGCGAGAGCAGGGTGGCGCCGCCGAATAGCACGATCACCCCCAGGCTGAGCCATTGCATGGGTTCGACCTTGCCGTGCTTGTAATGCAGGTAGCCGATCTGCACCGCCGTGGCGGCAATGGCCACCGCCGTGGCGATGTAGATACCCCAGATCTTGAACGCCGCAAAGAACAGGAAGATGGGAAAGAAATCGATCAGTAGTTTCATGTCGCCTGAGGGTAGGGGTGATGGTCTGGGCGTGTTTCAGGGGGCGTCGGGCTCGAAATCGAGCGAGGCCGAATTCATGCAGTAGCGCAGGCCGGTTGGCGCCGGGCCGTCTTCGAAGACATGGCCCAGGTGCGCACCGCATTGTGCACACACGGTTTCGGTGCGGACCATGCCGTGGCTGTGATCGACGATTTCGGCAATGGCGCCCGGTACTGCCTGCGAGAAGCTTGGCCAGCCGCAGCCGGCATCGAACTTGGTGGCGGCATCAAACAACTTGGCCCCGCAGCAGATGCAGTGGTAGCTGCCATCGGCCCAGTGGGCCTCGTATTTGCCAGTGAAGGGGCGTTCTGTGGCCGCATGGCGCGTGACCTGCAGGGCTGCAGGTTCGGCGCCTTTTTCGCGCAGGATGGCTTGCCATTCGGCGTCGGTTTTCTGGAGAGGAAAGTTCATGATGAACAGCTGATCTCGATGGAGGACGCCCAGTCGGGCGGAAAGTCGGCCCAGGCATCGTGGCCGGGGTGTTCGTCGAACGGACGCTCCAGCAGGCGCTGCAAGGTGCGTAGCTCGGAAAAATCGCCAAGTTTCGCCGCGCGGATGGCCTGCTCGCCCAGGTGGTTGCGCAGCACGAACTTGGGGTTGGTTTTTAGCATCAAATCGGCCGATAGCTCTTTATTCATAAGCGCCAGAAGCGCTGAATAAGATAGCTCCCACCGGTCCCAACCCGCAGGGTCTGCAAACAGGTCACGCACGGGCTCGAAGTCGTTGTGCGCCACCGCCTGCGACAGGCGGCGCCAGAAGATGGTGTAGTCCACGCCGTTTTTGGCCAGCAGCAGCAAGATGCCGTCGATCAGATCGGCATCGCCGGCACCCTCCTGCACAAGGCCCAGCTTGGCGCGCATGCGGGCCATGAATTCGGTGGAGAAGACGGTTTTGTACGATACCAGGGCCGCTTGGGCCAGCTCTTGGTCGCCGATCAGCGGCAGCAGTGCCTGGGCCAGGCAAAACAGGTTCCAGTAAGCCACGTTGGGCTGGCGGTTGTAGGCGTATCGGCCCTGGGTATCGCTGTGGTTGCAGACATGGCCGGGCACGAACGCATCCAGGAACTGGAAGGGGCCGTAGTCGATCGTCAGGCCCAGGATGCTCATGTTGTCGGTGTTCATCACGCCGTGGCAAAAACCCACGGCCTGCCATTGCGCCACCATCGTTGCCGTGCGCTCGCTCACGGCCTGCAGCAAGGCTGCATAGGCGTTGCCACCCGGCTGCGGTGCAGTGCGGCAGGCCGGGTAATAGCGGTCGATCACATAGTCGGCCAGCGTGCGCAGTTCTTTTTCCATGTCGCGCGCGGCGAAATGCTCGAAATGGCCAAAGCGGATGAAGCTCTGTGCCACCCGGGTCACTACGGCGGCGGTCTCTGTCTCCTCGCGGCGCACGGGGGCGGGTGATCCGGTGACGCACAGAGCCCGCGAGCTCGGTATGCCCAGTGCATGCATGGCTTCGCTGCACAGAAATTCGCGGATGCTGGAGCGCAGCACCGCGCGCCCATCGCCCATGCGCGAGTATGGGGTGCGGCCGCTGCCCTTGAGCTGCACTTCCAGCCCACCGGTGGTTTCGCCCAGCAGGATCGCGCGCCCGTCGCCCAGTTGTCCTGCCCAGACGCCAAATTGGTGGCCGCTGTAGACACTGGCCAGCGGGCGGCTGCCGGGAGGGCAGGCATTGCCCGTGAACACCCGCAGGGCTTCGTCGGACGCCAGCCAGGCGGCGTCCAGGCCCAGCAGATCCGCCACGCCGCCGCTGGTGCCCACCCAGTATGGCTGGGGCAAAGGCGTGGGATTCAGGTGGGTAAAGAATGCCGGTCCCAGGCTCGCAAAACCGCCGCAGTCGTCCGTCAGGTCCAACGGTGGGGCGGGGGGGCAGTCGGCATGGGGGTTCATGGGGGCATTGTCTCGTAGTCGGGATGCCCCGGCGCCCGCAGGGCCTTGCGTGCGTTGGCCCGCTGCGCGCGGCTGTTCAGTTGTCGATGGTGGCTGCCAGGTAGGCGCGCAGTGCGTCGTCGTCCACCACGGCCACGCGCCCCAGGTCCAGCGTGACGATGCGCAGGGCCTCCAATGTGCGCAGCACGCGGTTGACCGTTTGGCGCGACAGTCCTGCCAGGTGCCCCAGTTCTTCCTGGGTGAGCAGGATGCGCCGCGTGCTGCGCCAGAACAGGGGGCTCAGGTACAGCGCTACGCGGTGCTCGGGCGAGCGCATGCGGCCGGCTTCGATGATGGCCATGGCCTGGCCGAGCCGCATGTTGAGGTGGTTGGCCAGGTACTGGTTGAAAGCAAGGCTGGTGTCGCGCAGTGCCGAGAACAGCGGCAGCGGCAGACACAGCAGCCGTGTCTCGCGCAGCGCGACGACGTGGTAGCGGCGGGGTTCGGGCTTCATGGCCGAGCCTTCTCCGAACCACTCGCCATCAGGCACGCCCAGAAACGCGGAGTGCCGCCCGCGCGCTTCAGGGCTGTGCAGCATCACCAGGCCGCTGAGCACGGCATGCCAGCCCTGAACCGCGGTGCCCGCGGCCAGCATGGTTTCGCCCTTGCCGCCCTGCAGTGTCTGCACGGCATCGCGCACTTCTTCCTGCCGTCCCGGCGAAAGGCTGTGGAACCACGGTTGGGTGGCGATGAATCGCTGGGCAGAGGGAGCGGAAAACATTGCTTGCATTGTGCCGCGCGGCGCTGGTGGCTGGCTCCGCCGCGGTCGGCGCTGCCGACGAAAGGGGGGAGTGAACAAATGAATGGGAACCTACCGGCCGCAGGGGCGGGAAAACCCGCGCCACCTGTCAGCCGCGCGACATGTGTTGGCGCCGGACGCGAAACGCTGCAGACTGTCGCACGGGCCGAGAGCGGCTTGGCGCCTTGCATCCACGTGCGTTTGCAACGGCGGCTGAGCAGCAGCGGCGTCGGCCTGCAGGGCGCGCGGCGTAAGCGTTTGCGCGACCTTGCCACGGTAGGATAAGGATTCCAAATCACATGACTTTCAAGGAGCGCACATGCTGGGCCTGATGCAGAGCCAACCACTGCTGATTTCGTCGCTGATCGAGTTTGCCGAACGGCACCACGGCGATGCAGAAATCGTTTCACGCCGGGTCGAGGGAGACATCCATCGCTACACCTATCGCGACCTCGCATTGCGCTCCAAGCAACTGGCCAACGTGCTGGATGGCATGGGCCTGGAGTTCAGCGACCGCGTGGCTTCGCTGGCATGGAACGGCTATCGCCACATGGAGATGTACTTTGGCGTGAGCGGATCCGGCCGTGTGCTGCACACCGTCAACCCACGCCTGCATCCTGACCAGATCGCATGGATAGTCAACCATGCGCAAGACCAGGTGCTGTGCTTTGACACCACCTTCCTGCCGCTGGTGCAGGCCGTGCATGCGCGCTGCCCTTCGGTGAGGAAGTGGGTGGCGCTGTGCGATGCCGACAAGCTGCCCGCCGATTCGGGCATTCCGGGCCTGGTGAGCTACGAGGCGTGGATAGGCGGTGCATCGAGCGATTACGCCTGGCCGGTGTTCGACGAAAACTCGGCCTCCAGCATGTGCTACACGAGCGGCACCACCGGCAATCCCAAGGCGGCGCTCTACAGCCATCGCTCCACCACGCTGCATGCCTATGCGGCGGCACTGCCCGATGTGATGGGCCTCTCGGCGCGTGACTCTGTATTGCCTGTAGTGCCGATGTTCCACGTCAATGCCTGGGGCATCCCCTATTCGGCACCGCTGACCGGCTGCAAGCTGGTGTTTCCCGGGCCGGCACTGGATGGCAAATCGGTGTACGAGCTGATCGAGGCGGAAGGGGTGACCTTCGCCGCCGGCGTGCCCACGGTCTGGCAGATGCTGCTGAACCATGTCAAGGCTGGGGGCCTGAAGTTCAGCACGCTCAACCGCACGGTGATTGGCGGCTCTGCCTGCCCGCCCGCCATGATCCATGCCTTCCAGGATGAATTCGGTGTGTCGGTGCTGCATGCCTGGGGCATGACCGAGATGAGCCCCCTGGGCACGCTGTGCACGCTCAAGAACAAGCACCTCGCACTGCCGCGCGATGGGCAGATGAAGATCCTGCAAAAGCAGGGGCGCGCCATCTACGGCGTGGACATGAAGATCGTCGACAGCGCGGGCAATGAACTGCCCTGGGACGGCAAGAGCTATGGCGACCTGCTGGTGAAGGGGCCATGGATCGTGGCCGACTATTACCGCAGCGAAGGCGGCAGCCCGCTGGTACCCGACGCACAGGGACGCGGTTGGTTCCCCACAGGCGATGTGGCCACCATCGACGCCGATGGCTTCATGCAGATCACCGACCGCAGCAAGGATGTGATCAAGTCCGGCGGCGAGTGGATCAGCTCCATCGACATCGAGAACATCGCCATGGCGCACCCGGCCATCGCCATGGCGGCGTGCATCGGTATGCCGCACCCCAAGTGGGATGAGCGCCCGATCATCGCCGTGGCCCTGAAGCCCGGTGCCGAAGCGAGTCGCGAGGAACTGCTGGCCTTCTACGAGGGCAAGACCGCCAAGTGGCAGGTGCCCGATGACGTGGTGTTTGTGGACGCCATTCCGATCGGTGCCACCGGAAAGATGCTCAAGGCCAAGCTGCGCGAACAGCTCAAGGACTACCGTTTGCCCGGCTTGTGAACCGCAGTGGGCGTGGCGCTCGGGGGAGCGCGCTGCCCGCTGACATGCCGGTCGCTTCTTGCGGCATGTCGTTGGCTTTCGGCGGGCCAGTCGCCTGCGCGATAGCTGCTAGGGGCAATCCCTGAGGGGTGGTTTGGTGCAACGCGGTACGCTGCGTTCGGTTGATTCAACAGGAGACAAGACCATGAAATTTGCTATCAAAGCAGTAGCTGCATCCGTCATTCTGGTAAGCGCTGGCGGCGCGTTCGCCCAAAAGGGTGAAACGGTCAAGATCGCCTGGCTGGATCCACTCTCGGGTCTCATGGCTGCGGTGGGTACGAACCAGCTCAAGAGCTTCCAGTTTCTGGCGGAAGAGTTCAACAAGAAGAATGCAGCCGGCGTCAAATTTGAAATCATCGGCATCGACAACAAGCTGAGTCCGCAGGAAACCACCAGCGCCCTGCGCTCGGCCATGGACCAGGGTGCACGCTACGTAGTGCAGGGCAATGGTTCCGGCCCCGCGCTGGCCATCATCGACGCGCTCGAAAAGCACAACGCCCGCAATCCCGGCAAGGAAGTCCTGTTCCTCAACTACGCGGCCGTGGACCCTGATCTCACCAACAGCAAGTGCAGCTACTGGCACTTCCGTCTGGATGCCGACACCTCCATGAAGATGGAAGCGCTGACCACCTACATGAAGGATCTTCCAGAAGTCAAGAAGGTCTACCTGATCAACCAGAACTACTCGCACGGCCACCAGGTTTCCAAGTTCGCCAAGGACATGATGAAGCGCAAGCGCCCCGATGTGCAGTTTGTCGGTGACGACCTGCACCCGCTGGCCCAGGTGCGGGACTTCTCGCCCTACATCGCCAAGATCAAGGCTTCGGGCGCCGACAGTGTGATCACCGGCAACTGGGGTTCCGACCTGGCGCTGCTCATCAAGGCGGCCAACGACGCCGGCCTGAACAATGTCAACTTCTACACCTACTACGGTTCCGTGACCGGCAGCCCCACTGCCATGGGTGCCGCAGCAGCGGGCCGTGTGTACATGGCGGCTTACGCCCATATGAATTTGCCGGGCCCGCTGAACCAGATCGTGCTGGACTACAAGAAGAAGTTCAATGACGACATGTACACCGGCGCCGTGTACCACGCCTTCTCCATGCTGTCCGAAGGTTTTGCCAAGGCCAAGTCGACCGATCCCGTCAAGGTGGCTGCCGTGCTCGAAGGCATGAAGTTCAAGAGCTTCAATGGCGAGGTCGAAATGCGCAAGGCCGACCACCAGCTGCAGCAGGGCCTGTTCATCTCCAAGTGGGAGAAGGCCGGGGGCAAGTACCCGCTCGACTCCGAGGGCACCGGCTACACGTTCGTTCCGGTGAAGTACTACGAGCCCTATGTGGCCAGCACGCCCACCTCGTGCCAGATGAAGCGTCCGTAAATTCGGCTCCATCGCTTCGAGGCCCGACCTACTCGGGCCTTTTTTTTACCCAGCAATGAAAAATTCCAATGAATCCTGAGTTTTTCGTGATCTCCACGCTCAATGGCGTGAGCTATGGCCTGCTGCTGTTCATGCTCAGCTCCGGCCTCACCCTCATCTTCAGCATGATGGGGGTCCTCAATTTCGCGCACACCAGCTTTTACATGCTGGGGGCCTACATCGCCTACACGATTTCGAGCGTGGTGGGCTTCTGGCCCGCGCTGGTGCTGGCCCCCCTGCTGGTGGGGGCCATGGGTGCCCTGTTTGAACGCTACAGCCTGCGCCGCGTGCACAAGTTTGGCCATGTGCCAGAGTTGCTGGTGACGTTCGGGTTGTCTTATCTGATCCTGGAGCTGGTGCAGCTGGTGTGGGGGCGTTCCACGGTCCCCTATGGGCTGCCCACGCAGTTGCAGGGGCCCTTGTTCACGCTGTATGGAACGCAGTTTCCCAGGTCACGTTCCTTCGTGATGCTGGTGGCTTTGCTGATGCTGGTGTCGGTGTGGCTGCTGCTCACCCGCACCCGCATTGGTCTGGTGATACAGGCGGCCCTCAAGCACCCCGAGATGGTGGAGGCCCTGGGCCACAACGTGCCCCGCGTGTTCATGCTGGTGTTTGGCGGTGGTGCGGCCCTGGCGGGGCTGGCCGGTGTGATTGGCGGCAATACCTATGTCACCGAGCCCGCGATGGCGGCCTCGGTCGGCTCCATCATCTTTGTGGTGGTGGTGGTGGGCGGCATGGGCTCGCTGGCCGGGGCCTTTCTGGCCTCGCTGCTGATTGGCCTGGTGCAGACCTTTGCCGTGGCCATCGATTACTCGCTGGCATCGGCGCTGCAGGGCATGGGTGTGGCAGTGTCGGAAGCGACCTTTGGCTGGCCCTTGCTCAAGCTCACGGTCTCACAGGTGGCACCCATCCTGCCGTATCTTTTTCTGGTTCTGATTTTGATCTTCCGCCCCAAGGGCCTGCTGGGTACCCGGGAAGACTGAGGCTATGAAGTCCACCACTACAACTGTTTCTCCGGCCACGCAATACCACCGGTTCAAGCCATGGAACGTGGGCCGCCTGGTCATCTGGAGCCTGTTTGCGCTTGTGCTCATCGTCGCGCCCATGCTGTTTCGCAGCAGCCTGGCGCTGACCATGCTCTCGCAGATCGGCTACCTCATCATCATCTGCCTGTCCTACAACATGCTGCTGGGGCAGGGCGGCATGCTGAGCTTCGGGCATGCGGTGTACACCGGCCTGGGCTCGTTCATCGCCATCCATGTGATGAACCTCGCGGGCAAGGGTGCAATGCCGGTGCCGCTGGTGCTGATTCCCCTGGTGGGCGGCCTGGCCGGCATGTTCTTCGCCATCCTGCTCGGGTTCGTGACGACCAAGAAATCGGGCACCACGTTCGCCATGATCACGCTGGGTATCGGTGAACTGGTGGCCTCGATGGCGCTGATGTTTCCCGAGTTTTTTGGCGGTGAGGGCGGCATCACCACCGACCGTGTGTATGGCCAGTCGTTCTTTGGCATCACGTTCGGCCCCGCCATCCAGGTGTATTACCTGATCGCTGCGTATTGCTTTGTCTGCACCGCCGCCATGTTCGCCTTCACGGGCACGCCGCTGGGGCGCATCCTCAATGCCGTGCGCGACAACCCCGAGCGCGTCGAATTCATCGGCTACAACACCCAGCGCGTGCGCTACTTCGCCTTCATCATCGCGGGCTTCTTTGCCGGCATCGGGGGGGGGCTCACGGCGATCAATTTCGAGATCGTCACGGGGGCCGACAGCGTGAATGTGCTGCGCTCGGGCGGGTATCTGCTGTTCACCTTCCTGGGGGGGGCCACTTTCTTCTTCGGGCCCATCATCGGTGCGGTCTTGCTGGTGCTGGCGTCGGTGCTGCTGTCGGAGTTGTCCAAGGCCTGGCTGCTGTACCTGGGGCTCGTCTTCCTGTTCATGGTGATGTATGCGCCCGGCGGGATTGCCAGTCTGGTCATGATGAATCTGCGCCTGGCCAAGTTTGGCAAGCTGCGCGGCCTGTGGCCCTCGTACCTGGCGCTGGGCGGCACCGCACTGGTGGCCGTGCTGGGGGCCGCAGCCATGGTGGAGATGACCTATCACCTGCAGCTCAATGCCGCCTTGGGGCCGGAGCTTGATTTTCTGGGCGCCACCTTGCATGCCAACTCGGTGGGCAGCTGGTTTGGCGCAGGGTTTGTGCTGCTGACGGGGCTCGGCTTGTTTGAGCTGTGCCGGCGCCAGTTTGTGCGCCAATGGGGCACTATCCAGGAAGAGATCGAACACGAAATCAAGCGGGGGGAGGCGCTGTGAACATGGCGACAAACGCACCTTGTGCGCTCGAACTGCGTGATCTGCGCAAGAGCTTTGGCAAGACAGAAATCATCCGTGGCGTGAACCTGGCCGTGAGGCCCGGCGAGCGGGTGGCCATCATCGGCCCGAATGGCGCGGGCAAGTCCACGCTGTTCAACCTGATCAGCGGGCGCTTTGGCCCCACCAGCGGCGAGGTGCTGCTCAATGGCCAGCGCATCGACGGCAAGGCACCCTACGAAATCAACCGCATGGGCTTGTCGCGCAGCTTTCAGATCACCAACATCTTTCCCAAGCTGAGTGTGTTTGAAAACCTGCGCTGCGGCGTGCTCTGGAGCATGGGCTACAAGTACACCTTCCTGCGATTTCTCTCGAAGCTGGACGACGCCAACGAGCGCGCCAGGCAGCTCATGGAGATGATCAAGCTCGACAAGAAGCGTGACACCCTGGCCGTGAACCTGACCTACGCCGAGCAGCGCGCCCTGGAGATCGGCGTCACCATTGCCGGCGGCGCCAATGTGATCTTGCTCGACGAGCCCACCGCCGGCATGAGCCGCAGCGAAACCACGCGCTTCATCCACCTCATCAAGGAGGTGACCGAAGGCCGCACCCTGCTCACGGTGGAGCACGACATGGGCGTGGTGTTCGGCCTGGCCGACAAGATTGCCGTGGTGGTGTATGGCGAGGTCATCGCCTTTGACACCCCCGACAAGGTGCGCGCCAATGCGCGCGTGCAAGAAGCCTACCTGGGCTCCGCCGTGGCCGATGCACAGGCGGGGGGACATTGACATGCTGAAAATCGACAACCTCCACGCCTACTACGGCAAAAGCCATGTGCTCCATGGTGTTTCCTTCGATATCCAGCCCGGTGAAATCGTGGCCTTGCTGGGGCGCAATGGATCGGGCCGCTCCACCACGGCCAAGGCCGTGATGGGCCTGGTGGACTGGGAAGGCTCGGTGCAATGGAAGGGGCAGGCCCTCAAGGGAAAAAAGGCCTACGAGATTGCCCATCTGGGCATTGGTTATGTGCCCGAAAGCCGCGATGTCTTTCCCAACCTCACGGTGCACCAGAACCTGCTGCTGGGGCAAAAAGGCAAGGGCAAGGGCAGCCGGTGGTCGTTTGATGACATGTACGACATGTTCCCCCGCCTCAAGGAGCGCCGCAACATCGAGGCGGGCGTGATGTCGGGCGGCGAGCAGCAGATGCTCACCCTGTGCCGTACCCTGATGGGCGACCCCGACCTCATCATCATCGACGAACCCACCGAGGGCCTGGCTCCCAAGATCGTTGAACTGGTGGGGCAATACCTGCAGACCATCCAATCGCGCGGCATCTCGGTGCTGCTGATCGAGCAAAAGCTCACCATCGCCATGACCATCTCCGACCGGACGCTGGTCATGGGCCACGGCAGCATCGTTTTCCAGGGAACCCCCGAAACCTTGCGGGCCGACAGCTATGTCCGCAAAGAGTGGTTGGAGGTCTGACCACGCGGGCCGGCGATGCAGGGGGCGCAGGCCTGCTGGCGCCGGCGAGGTGCTCACTGCCTTGTGCCATGAGCCGTATTTGCTCCCATCTGAGTGGCTGTTCGTCTTTTGTCCCGGGCGAGACAAATCGGCACAGTCAACGCCGGCAGAACTCTCTACAATAAAAATCGCACGATCGTTCTTTTCTAATTTTCAAGGAACAACAGCATGACCGCTGAATACAAAGTCCACGGCTCCGTTGCCGTGATCACGCTGGCCAATCCTCCCGTCAACGGGCTCGGCCTGTCGACCCGCCAGGGCATTGTGAACGGCCTGACCCGTGCCAATGACGATGCCGCGGTGACGTCCATCGTCATCACCGGCGCGGGCGGTGCGTTTTCCGGCGGCGCCGACATCAAGGAATTCGGCACCGACAAATCCCTGCAAGAGCCCAACCTGCACTCCGTGATTGCTGCCGTGGAGAATTCGCCCAAGCCCGTGGTGGCCGCGATCCACTCGGTCTGCATGGGCGGTGGACTGGAGCTGGCCCTGGGCTGCCACTACCGCATTGCAGCCCCTGGTTGCAGCGTGGCCCTGCCCGAAGTAAAGCTGGGCATCCTGCCCGGCGCTGGCGGCACCCAGCGCCTGCCGCGCGTGGTGGGTGTGGAAGCAGCCCTGAACATGATCGTGAGCGGCGAGCCCGTCAAGAGCGAGCTGCTCGGCTCCATGCCCGGCCAGAAGCTGTTCGACAAGATGGCGGCATCGCCTGAGGCATTGGCCGCCGAGGCCCTGGCTT
>Ga0208887_100321_pt1 | contig 17989 bp, 17 predicted proteins | sample LakWasM106_HOW12_2_FD_183924 | JGI IMG/M metagenome (GOLD analysis project Ga0208887, IMG submission 183924) | Freshwater sediment methanotrophic microbial communities from Lake Washington under simulated oxygen tension - Sediment Metagenome... | ecosystem: Environmental > Aquatic > Freshwater >...
CCGTAGCCCCCAGCTGCGATGGCAGATTTTTAAAAGCTGCAAGATTTAATGCCATTTTGAACCCCAATTCCAAAAAATATTATACGTACCCTGTAACCGGCTACTCATCACCAACATTTTATAAACGATGCATTACATAATTTACTGCTATGCCACTGCAACCGCGCACATCACAACACTATCCAAAACCGCAGCGGCTTTAGATTTTAAATAGGCTGAATAAAATTTTTATCCTGTACCAGCACTTCAGTATCAAGTTCAAACCACTCATTACCATCAACATCACTCAGCCGTTGCTTGCTGAATAATTGTTCAGATTCATCATTACTCGGCTCGGTGTGCATTTCCTGCACACTGCGCAAGCCAACCAGCCCATCAACCAGCAAGGCAACCTGCGCGGTTGTTTCCGTACTCAGCAGCATGATCCGGTTGTTAACGGACTTTGCAGTAGCCGGCATGTTCAGGAACTGCGCCAGGTCACTTACGTTATACAAGTTACCGCGCACGTTGGCGGTGCCCAGAAACCAGGATTTAGTCAAAGGCACCGACAGAATAGGCGGAACGGGTAACACCTCTTTAACTTCACTCAGATTGATTAAAAACCTTTTGCTGCCGACAACCACACCCAACCGAGATGAAGACTCGGCGCCTGAATGGTTTGCCGCGTCTTTAAGTTTTGCAAGAATCGCTTCCTGGAACTCACGTAAATTTGAAGTTTTTGCCACGATTTATTAACCAATCAAAATGGAGTATTAGCTGCACTTACTCTAAAGTTTTAATCAAAGCCAGCAGCTCAGAACCGACAACCGGCTTGGTAACACAGGCTTTGGCGCCCATTTTCAATGCCCATGCCAGATCAGTTGCCTGTGACTTACCGGTACATAAAATCACCGGAATATTCGCAGTATCCGGGTTTTTAGTCAGCGTACGTGTCACCTGAAAACCGGTTAAACCCGGCATCACAACATCACACAGGATCAGATCAGGATGGATTTCTGTTGCTTTAGCCAGACATTCTTCACCACTCTCAGCGCCAATCACTTTGTAACCGGAGGTTTCCAGTAGCTCGGTTAAAAAGAAACGGTCTGTTGCAGAATCATCAACCACTAAAATATTTTGTATTGCCATGTTTAATCCTCTTCTTGATTTTTTCTAGATTGCGCAGCATAAACCTGCACTGCTTCCAATAATGTTTCTTGTGTAAACGGTTTGGTGAGATATTGGTCTGAGCCGACCATACGTCCGCGGGCACGGTCAAACAGGCCGTCTTTGCTCGATAGCATAATGACCGGTGTTGTTTTGTAGCGTGCATTTCTTTTGATGAGTGAACAGGTTTGATAACCGTCCAGTCTTGGCATCATGATGTCGACAAAAATCAAATCAGGATGTTCGTTGGATATCTTTGCCAGTGCATCGAAGCCATCCTCTGCGAGGATCACCTGACAGCCGGATGACTTAAGGAATATTTCAGCACTACGACGGATCGTATTGCTGTCATCTATGACCATGACCTTGATTGTAGATAATTGATCTGACGTCAATTTTTCTTGATTTGGCTTTTCCTGGGTCACCAGTAAGCTCCTTATAATATATGCAACTATTTATAGATATTGGTTATTTGCACTATGTTGTGAACCATTTTATATATAGTCTTAGTTAATAAGCAATACTAATTAAAATTTTCTTAAAAAAATAATATTTATTTCCCATTCGGCTGTAGGGTCATTTATAATAAATATTACATTTATTTACAATTTTGTGTAACATTTATTTACAACTTTAATTGTGCAAGATAAAGTGCATACAAAAATATTATAAAAATTCTGATGTTTTAAGCAGAAATCCGAGGGGTCAGCATGATAGTAAGACAAGAGTCATTAACGGCTAAAATGACGTTAAAAGATTTACCAGCCACGTCACCATTGCCTACCGCAAACCTGGTTCTGGTGTTTGGTTCGGTTAAACGTTTTGGCGAGGCCAAGCTACAAAGTGCATTAAAAGAGCGTTATCCAACCGCGCAGATTATCGGCTGCTCAACTTCCGGCGAAATCACCGCCTCCGGCGTATTTGATGATAGTTTGCAGATCACCGCAGTTTTGTGGGAAAAAACCGTTCAGCGCGTCACGCACACCAAAATGACCGGCATGCAGAACTCATTCGAAACGGCAGCAGGCCTGGCCAAACAGTTAAAAGCCGACAGCCTTAAAGCGGTACTTGTGTACTCCGACGGCCTGAATGTAAACGGTTCCGAACTGCTGGAAGGCTTTAAAAGCGTGCTGGGCGAAGTTCCTATCATGGGCGGCATGGCCGGTGATGGTTTTAATTTCAGCAGAACAGTACAGATATTCAACGATACCGTTGGCGACGGCCTGGTGATTGCGGTTGGCCTGTATGGCAGCCATCTGATCGCCGCCACCGGCGTTGGCAGAGGCTGGAAACCTTACGGCCCGCCACGTAAAGTAACCAAATCCGAGAAGAACATCGTACTGGAACTTGACGGCAAACCTGCCCTGCCGCTCTACAACCTTTACATCGGCGCACACTCGGCAAAAGACCTGCCGGGCAGCGGTTTGAAATTCCCGTTTGCGATCATTGAAGAAGGCAAACGCGATATTGAAAAAATCCGCACACTGCTGGCAATCGACCCAAAAACCAACAGCCTGACTTTTGCCGGTAACGTGGATGAAGGTGAAACCGTACGTTTCTGCCAATCCACCCATGACCGGCTGGTAGAAGGCGCCGGCGATGCAGCGCATCTGGTCAAAGACAATACCAATGTCAACCAGACCGGCTTGGCCGTATGCGTGAGCTGTGTTGGCCGCAAAGGCGTGATGGCCGACCTGGTGGCCGATGAAGTGAAACTGGTACAGCAGATCTTAGGCAACCAGACGGCGATCACCGGCTTCTATTCATACGGTGAGTTCGCACCGCGCCCGGACACCAGCGACAGCGTGCTGCACAACCAGACCATGACGATTGGCTACCTCAGCGAAAACCTGATTTAAAATCATAAAAGACCCTACTAAAACAAAGGGTTATATTTAAGCATGTATCCTCATACGCTCAGTGCAAACTGGGCGTTTTTGTTTTATGATGTGCGTATCCGCGGCTTTAGGGCCGATATTACAACACTCAACAAAAAGGATTACGTATATGACAAACTCAGTTACCCTAAAAGGCGGGCCAGTCGACATCGGTGGCAATTTCCCACAAAAAGGTCAAACCGCACCAGATTTCAATTTAGCTGACAAAACACGTACAGACGTAACACTGGCCAACTTCGCCGGCAAACGTAAAGTATTGAATATTTTCCCTAGCATAGATACGCCAACCTGCGCGACTTCAGTACGCACTTTCAACCAGCAGGCAGCCAGCCTGAACAACACGGTAGTGCTGTGCATTTCTGCCGACCTGCCTTTTGCACAAAACCGCTTTTGCGCGGCGGAAGGCATTGAAAATGTAGAAACGCTTTCAACATTCCGTAATACAGCGGCATTTGCCGAAAGCTACGGCGTGGCTATCAAATCAAGCAGTCTGGCAGGCCTGACCAGCCGCGCGGTAGTCGTGCTGGATGAAAGCAACAAGGTTCTGCACAGTGAACTGGTTGCTGAAATCACGGAAGAGCCAAACTACAATGCCGCATTAGCTGTTTTGTAATCAGCCAGGCTTGTAATTAAGTCAGACCCGGCAACAAGGACCCGACAATAAAAAAGACCAGCGATATGCTGGTCTTTTTTATTGCCTATTAGCGAAATCTATTTAATCTTTAACATTTAATCTTCGCTATAAGCCGTGTATCTGGCATTGCTGCCGCGTGCTTTATCCGCCGGGTATTTCTTGGCATTCAGGTCGATTTTCTGATTCGCGGCCGTAATCAGGTCAATCTTCAGCACTTCGGCAATACGCAGCAGGTATACAAAAGTATCCGCCAGTTCATGGCTCACCGCCTCGCGCTTTTCAGGGCTCAAGTGCTGGCTTTCCTGCGCGGTATCCCACTGAAACTGCTCTACCAGTTCTGCCGCTTCCACGATCATCGCCATGGCCAGGTTTTTAGGGGTATGGAACTGCGCCCAGTCGCGCTCTGCCACAAAATCATTGATACGCGCCGTTAGCGCCTGTAGTGAATCAGCCATCATTTCTTTCCTTACGATTTGAACCAGCCACCATTTTAATCTCGAACAAACGACACTCCAATGGGCCGTTAAACAACGGCGTGCGCTTGCTGGGGGTGAGGCGCATCAGTTTGGGCATGCGCAGGTCATTGGTCAGGAAATAAGCATTCCAGCCGGCGAACTTACGTTTCAATGCTTCGCCCATTTTCGGATACAGCAAAGCCAGTTCTTCATCTTCACCGATACGCACCCCGTATGGCGGATTGGCTACAAGCACGCCACTATCAGCCGGCGGCACCACATTGACCATATCCACATGTGCCACCTGCACGGCCTCCAGCAGGCCTGCTGCCTCAAGGTTCTGCTTGGTCACGCGCACTGCGCGCAGATCCATATCGGAACCATATATCTTCTGGAACGATATATTTCTGACTTTGCTCAGTGCCTGGTTCTTGATTTTCTTCCAGGCGTCAGACTCAAAAGTCCTGAGTTTCTCAAAACCGAAGCTGCGCTTTAAACCGGGCGCAATATCAAGCGCTACCATGGCCGCTTCAAGCAGAAACGTCCCGCTGCCGCACATCGGATCCAGAAACGGCTGCCCCGGCTGCCAGCCGGATAATTTCAAAATGCCTGCGGCCAGGTTCTCGCGCAGCGGCGCCTCAATGCTTGCGCCGCGGTTACCGCGCTGGTACAAGGCTGCACCGGAGGTATCCACATAAAACTGGTACTCATCTACAGTTAAGTAAGCATGGATACGCACCGCCGGGGTTTTGGTATCAATATAAGGCCTGCTGCCGACAGCCTGCCTGAATTTATCGCATACTGCATCCTTGATCTTAAGGGTGGCAAACTCCAGGCTCTTGAGCGGACATTTCACGCCCGTTACCTTCACCATGAAGTCATGCTTGACCTCGAACCATTGCGGCCAGTTCAGTTTATAAGCAGCGTTGAACAGGTCTTCTTCATTCGCATACTTGCCGCGTCCTACCTGCCATAAGATACGCGTAGCAATGCGCGAATGCAGATTAGCGGCATAGCATACCGCCCAATCGCCATCAAAACTCACACCGCCATCGGTGACCTTGATGGACCTGGCGGCAACTTTCTGCAGCTCATCTGCAAGTAACTGCTCCAGGCCTCGCGGGCAAGTTGCAAAATATCGGTTTGGGGCAAGCTGTGCCATAAATTAACGATCACTTTTCATAAAAATTCGGTTACTGGTACTGTCATTGTGTTCTGCCAGTTTTTCTACAAACTGCAAAAACTCTATCTTGTGTGTTTTTTCCAACTCTTTTGCACGTACGCGCAAGCTACTGATGCGCAGATCTGCCGGCTCACGTTTAAAGCCGAACACTGCGATATTGCCAGGCCTGCCTGTGGGCAGGATCAGCGCTTTTCCGGAAAAACTCTGCTCGATGCGGCTCAGGTAAACATCAAAGTGTTTATCGCTGCCCCATAAATTAATCACCAGAATACCATCATACCTGAGGGAATCCGCACATTGATCAAAGAAGTCCTGGCTGCAGAAATCGGGCGGTATGCCATTGCTGTCAAAAGCATCGATCATCAGTACATCAGCGGCCTCTTTATGTTCCGCCAGGTACTGCAGGCCATCCGCTTCAATCACCTGCAGCCGTTCATCATTCTCCGGCACACAGAACTGATTACGTGCAACCTGGATAATCCTCGGGTTGATTTCAACGACCTTGCTTTCGATTTCAGGACAGTATGCATGCACATATTTTGTAATAGAGCCGCCGCCCAATCCAATTGTCAGCAGATGCCTGACGCTATGGTGAAACAGCAGGAAACACATCATACCGCGTGTATAGGCCAGTTCGAGCGCCAGCGGATCCCTGATGCGCATTGCACTCTGTATCGTTGCAGACCCTAAGTGCAGCGCGCGCACGCCATCCAGCTCACTCACATCTACGGCTTCATCCGCCGCCGAAGTTTGCGTCAAGCCCCGCAGTAAATGTTTAGCAACCCGAAACACTACGCAGCCTCCCCCTCGCTCACCGAATCAGCGGCGCTATTACTTGGAACTTCAGTACCGGCAGCTTCAGCATCCACCACTTCTGCGGCTTCAGTCACTGCCATATCCATCGCCTCCCCTTCAGCATCATCCAGCAGCAAAGGCTGCACAGGTTCTTCTTCCAGCACGCGCTGGAATTTTGTCCGCAGGTCCATCATCAGCGTATCGACATCCTGTACCAGCAAACTTACACGCGTGCCGGGCTTAAGCTCAGGCATGCCATAAACCTTGGTCATATACGGCAGATTATCCAGGCGTACCAGGTTCTCACGCCACACCGTAGCGTGAATCTCCTGAACGCCTTCCTGAATCAGGTATTGCAGGCACCAGTAGCGCTCCATCCGTATCTGGAACTCGCTATAGGCTTTATAAGTCAGTTCGAAGTTGCGCATATGCGAGGTCAGGGCATCGCTTTTCGGCGGGTAAGCAGGTGCTGCATTCTGTACCACGCTGATAATCTGGCGCTGGTTGATCAGGTCTACCGCGCGGCGCAGCGGTGAGGTACTCCAGCTATATTGGGCAACGCCCAGGCCTTGATGCGGTTCAGGCTTGGTGGTCATGTACACCTTGCCGCCCATCTGCGCCCGGTACAGCCCCGGCACCTCATGCGCCGCAAGCAGCGCGCCCCATTGGCTGTTGGCCTCGATCATCAGTTCCGCCACCACTTTATCCATAGGCGAGCCACGGCGACGGCTGACTATACTGACCTTGTCGTCATTGACATAAAAATTGTAATCTACCTGCGGTGGCTTGGTCGGGTCATATTTACCGCGGGCTTTTTCCAGAGACTCCGCCAGGTCGAACAGGAAACGCAGCCTGCTCCAGTACGGGTGGCCGCTGTCAGCCTCGAGTGTATTTTCATTAAAGAATGGTTCCAGCGAATCATGACGCAGGTTATCTGCGATTTTAATACGCTCAACTTTGCTGTTGCGCTGCAGCACTGTCATATCAGGCGCAACATCAAGGTATAACGACAATACCGGCTTGATCTCGCCCTCATCAAGACTGAACGGCCTGATGGTGGATTCAGGCAGCATCGTGATTTTATGCCCCGGCATATAAACCGTGGATAAACGGTACATCGCCTCTTTATCCAGCGCGCTGTCCACCGGAATACCCAGCGCCGGCGCCGAGATATGGATACCGACCCTGGTGATGCCGTCAGCCAGCAACTGCACGGACAATGCATCATCAATCTCGGTCGTCGTGCTATCGTCAATACTGAATGCTTCAATCTCTGCCAGCGGCAAATCATCGGGCGCAGCGGGAACCTCATCTGCGCCGAAGCCTGTGCCCTTGGGGAAATACTCACGCAAAAACGCGCCAAGGTGATAATCGTGTATGGATGGGATAGCGCCGCAGGTATGCAGCAGCTTGATGTGGTTCAAATGCAGGGCACCGGCGGCGGCATCCAGCGTTTTATATTCAAATGCATTTTTATCCGGCTCGTACAACAGCATATCAAGTTTCTGCATCAACTCATCAGGCATGCTATGTGCCTTGAGCTGCTCGACATAACTCGCCATTTTTTCCGCCAGCAGGCGTTTTTTCTCAAGCCCGGCCAAGGCGGCTTTTAATATTTCGGCAGGTGCAGCTTTGTAACGCCCCTTGCCCTTGCGATTGAAATACACAGGAGCGCTATGTAGTTTGATGGCAATCGCAGCCGCCTCAGTCGGTGCCGGTTTACGGCCATAATACTCGGCAGCGAATTCTTCAAAGCCAAACTCCGGCTCGCTGCAGCATTCCCACAGAAAATCAAGATCCAAGGTCTCAGCCTCGGTGTTGGCAGCTTCCAGAAACCCGGCCATAGGTGCTTCAAAACGCATCAGCACATTACTCGCCTTGAGCTTGCTGCGCTTACCGCTCGCAGATTCTATTTGCATAGAACCCTGCGTTTCGGTCATGATAGAGGCAACTTTAAAACTGCCGTCTTCTTCAAAAAATACATTCATACAGTGCCATAAATTAAAATTTGTGACATTTTACCTTGTATTTGGCAGATTCCCTTTGAATAAAACCAAACATCATTATGGATAATCGAATCCCCGTCACCCTGCTCACCGGTTTCTTAGGCAGCGGAAAAACCACACTGCTGAATAAGCTGCTGTACCACCCCGCCATGCGCGACACTGCCGTTATCATCAACGAGCTTGGCGATGCCGGCCTGGACCAGATTTTTGCCAACAGTAACCTGGCACAAAATATTGAAAGTGAACATATCGCAGACAATACCGTGCTGCTCAGTTCCGGCTGCCTGTGCTGCTCGCTTAAAAACGAGCTCGCTGACACCATGCGCGACCTATTTTTCAAACGCGCACTGCAGGCGATTCCGGAGTTCAAGCGCCTGGTGATTGAAACTACAGGCATGGCAGACCCGGGGCCGATACTGGCCAACCTCATGAATGAACCGGTGATCGAATCCGTGTACCGGCTGGATGCGGTAGTGGTAACGATAGACAGCATTTACGGCCTGGATCAGTTAAAAGCTAATCAGGAGGCACTTAAACAGGCTGCCGTTGCCGACGTATTGCTGCTGACCAAAACCGACCTGGCCAGTGATGCCGAGATCGGCGACCTGGAACTGAAACTGAGCGCCATCAACCCCGGCGCGACCCAGCACAGGATTGTGCATGGTGACATTGACCCTGCATTGATTATTGATGCCGGTTTATTCAATATTGAAACCAGACAGGCAGAACCGCAGCGCTGGCTGCGCGCACCGGTGAAAAACAATCTGCCGAAAGGCACTCTGCCGCAAAAAGCACATGATGATGAAATCAAAAGTTTCACCGTAACCATGCCCACAGCACTGAAATGGCGTGAGCTGAAACCGGTGATTCTAAAGCTATGCCAGGTGCATGGTGAAAAATTACTGCGTTTGAAAGGTATCATCCATGCCGTTGACCAGCCGGCGCCACTGGCTATCCATGCGGTGCATTTCACTCCCTACCCGCCTACGCTGCTTGAAGGTTGGAATGAAGCGGAGCCTGTGTCACGTATTGTGATTATCGGCAAAGATCTGGATGAACTGGAAATCAGGAAGATATTAATGCAGGTTTAATGCCTGGCATCACAAATTTTCCGGCAGATATACTGTCATAATTGCAGTGTGCAGGGTCAATCAGCGCAACGGGGAATGGCAATGAGCTTTTACGATAAAGAACAGGCTGAAAAATTCATGCGATACGCCATTGAGCTTGGGCGCAAAGGCATGGAGGCCGGAGACGGCGGGCCATTTGGCGCTATCATCGTTAAAGACGGCAACATCATAGGCGAAGGCTGGAACCACGTACTGTCATCCAAAGACCCGACCGCGCATGGTGAAATAGTTGCAATCCGCGATGCCAGCAAGCGCATTCAATCTTACGACTTAAGCGGCTGCGAGCTTTACACCAGCGGCGAACCCTGCCCGATGTGCCTGAGCGCCATCTACTGGGCACGTCTGGATCGCGTATTTTACGGCTTCAGCATACAAGCCGCTGCGGCGGCGCAATTTGATGATCAACTGATCTTTGAAGAACTGAGTAAAGCGCCAATTCAGCGCCGGATACCCGAAATCCAGATTCTTGAAGCTGAAGCATTAAAAACACTGGAGGACTATACCGCCAACCCCAGGCGCATCATTTACTGATGCTGCTTCACCACCAATTTTATCGCAGGCGTTTTGATTCAAATCGGTTATTTTCACTGCCCGCAATGGTATGTGGTTTAAGTCTGGTTTAAGTCTGGTTTAAGTCTGGTTTAAGTCTGGTTTAAGTCTGGTTTAAGTCTGGTTTAAGTCTGGTTTAAGTCTGGTTTAATGGTCTGACTTAATGGCACGGTTCTGGCTGGGCTTACGTTGGGTTGGCCTTACGGCGAGGCCGGGCTGCAAAGGTGATTTTTTCCAGTTCGGTTTAAGCGGTGTCATGCCGACCACACGTTTCTTGGCAACGATAAAATACACGCCGCCCATGAATGGCAGCCAGCGAGTGCCGAGTTTCTGCATAAAGCGGAAACGCTGCCGCCACGTTTCCTGCTCAAATGGTGGAATATGGCAGCAGGTCTCTACTGACAGTACTTCAAACCCAAGTAAAGTCAGCCAGTCTTTCAGGCGGGTAAGCCCGATGAACCTGCTGTTCCATGGGTAGGTGCGAATGCAGCACCGGCCTGAAACTATGTTTTTCAAGCCCAGCGCCAAGCCCCACAGGCTCAGGGGATTGAACCCGGAAATCAGCAAGTGCCCTTCCGGAATCATGACCCGCTCCGCTTCACGCAGCGTCTGGTGCGGACGCTCGCTGAACTCAAGGCGATGCGGCAATAACAGCAAATCCAGGCTGGTATCGGCAATCGGCAAAAAGTCATCGCAGCACTGCAAATCAGCTCCGGCTGCCGTGTCAGCAGAGTCTGAAGATACGTAACGGTAAGCAACACGAGAATCACGCAGCAGGTCCATCTGCGGGCAGCCCATCTGCAACGCATTGAAGCCGAACAAATCGACTACAGCCTGGTCATACAGAAGTTGCTCCTCCTGCTGCAGGTAACGCCCTAGTGTGCTGTCAAGCCACGCATGGCGGGCATCATTCACTTGCTGTTGATTCGGCTGCTCACTCATTACAAGGGTATTATTCCAATATGACGCAATATTCAGTAAAAAAATTGAAACCTTTTGCCAGATAATAGACGATATGCAACATCAATTACAAATTATTCCGGTACCGGCCTTCAATGACAACTACATCTGGCTGATCCACAACGGCACCAAAGCCGTGGCGGTTGATCCGGGCGATGCAGCGCCATTGCTCGGCAGGTTGAATGCACTGAACCTGGAGCTGGAAGCGATCCTGATTACGCATCATCACCAGGACCACATCGGTGGGGTAGATGCGCTGCTCCATCAGTTTCCCAATACCAAGGTATTTGCGCCGAGGCTGGAACAGTACGATTTTCGGCACACACCGGTCGCCGAACCTGACCGCTTCAAATGTACCGACTGGTTAGCGGAAATCAAAGTGCTGGATGTACCTGGCCACACCCTTGGCCACATTGCGTTTTATATCGAGCATGCCGGTAAAAAGTGGCTGTTCTGCGGCGATACACTGTTTGGTGCCGGTTGCGGCCGCCTGTTTGAAGGCACACCGTCGCAGATGCTGGCATCGCTGCAAAAGCTGGCGGCACTGCCGCCCGAAACACAGGTATTCTGCACCCATGAATACACGCTGCATAATATCAATTTTGCATTATCAATAGAGCCTGACAACAAAGCGCTGACCACAAGGCAGCTAGATACTGTCGCCATGCGCAAGGCGCAATTGCCCAGCCTGCCGTCTACGATCGCACTGGAACTGGCAACCAATCCATTTCTGCGTTGCGAATCTAAACAAATCCAGCTGTCAACGCACTTGCCAAACCAGCCGTTACTGCAGGTTTTCACAAAACTAAGAGAGCTAAGAAATTCTTATTAATCATAATGTTATGATTAATATATAAAGTAATTTACACTGGAATTTTACTTGACTTTACAAGCATCTATTCGTTACCATGCTGCTACCTTATGATTTACAGCGTACCCATGGAATTTCTATTGATTTGCGCATTGATCATTTCAATAAAAATATCCTGCGTCCCACTTGAATGAAATCTTCCAGCATCAAATTATCAGTTGTCTCCTCAATATTGCTTGGCAGCAGCCTGCTGGCCAGCAACCCGCTGCACGCTGAATCCAACGTTATCAGCAATGTACAGGGTGATGAAATCATCATCTACTCCGATGACAGCTTTAAACCGGCCTTGCGCGACATGGGCAGTAGTACCGGCAGCCAGAACGACTATTCGCAGAAAAACAGCGACCGGAAAAACACCAGCCCGTCGCCGAATGCCGTGCCGGCTTATAACAACGGCAGCAGCCCGATTTACAATAGCGGTGACGGCGTCATGCCGAAAAGCCCGCGTGATGACAGGATCACCAAGGTACTGGATTTAACGGTTCCCCTGGACGATACCTACCAGAATACAGCACAGAATGCGATGCCCCAGATCGAAAGGGGTGATTTATGGCAGCGCATCAAAAACGGATACGCTATACCGGAATCAACTTCCAGCCTCACGCAAAAACATGAGCAGTGGTATAGCTCACGCCCGGACTATGTGAAACGCATGGTAGAGCGTAGCCAGAGGTACCTGTTCCATGTCGTGGAAGAAGTGGAAAAACGCGGCATGCCTACCGAAATCGCGCTGCTGCCCATGATTGAAAGCGCTTACAACCCCCAAGCCTACTCTACCAGCCGTGCCTCAGGCATCTGGCAGTTCGTGCCATCTACAGGAAAATATTTTGGCCTGAAGCAGAACTGGTGGTTTGATAACCGCCGCAATATTACATTTGCAACCGATGCCGCACTGACTTACCTGCAGAAGCTCCATGCCATGTTCGGCGCATGGGACCTTGCACTGGCCGCATACAACGCCGGTGAAGGCACTGTATCGCGCGCTATTGAACGCAACCGCAAATTAGGCCTACCCACAGACTACGAAAGCCTGAACCTGCCGCCGGAAACCAGGAACTACGTACCCAAGCTGCAGGCAGTCAAGAACCTCATGACCAACCCCGGCAACTATGGCCTTAATATCCAGACCATTGCCAATACCCCCTACTTTGCCAAAGTGACCGCCCCGGCGCAGATAGATGCGCACTTGGCCGCCAAGCTGGCTGAGATCAGCGATGAGGAGTTCCTGGCATTAAACCCGAGCTTTAACCGACCGGTCATTACCAACGAAAACAAGAACGTGGAATTGCTGCTACCTATCCTGGCGGCACAAAACTTCAGGACAAACCTTGAGAACTACAATAAACCGCTGGTAAGCTGGAAAACCTATTTTGCAAAAAAAGGCGAACGGCTGGAAAAAATTGCGGATAAGTTTGGCATTCATGTCAGTAAGCTGCGTGATGTGAACGATTTACCGGCACAAAGCAAAATCAAGAAAACCGCAACGATCTTAGTCCCCAACGGCAACCGGACAGAGTTCAAGGCTGACGGCAGCACTGCCAGCTCTGCGGAAACAGCCTCACAAAGTACGGCTACGGATTTTTCCGCTAATTCGGAACACAGTGCTGCCAATATCAATTTGGCCGCCAGCGAAGATAATTCGTTCAGCAGTGAATCAAATGACGAAAATGAACCAAAAGTAAACCGCAGCGTCTCACACAAAGTTAAAAAAGGTGAGGTCATGGCCACCATTGCCAAGCGCTACGGCGTCAGCGTCAAGCAGATCATGGCTGCCAACTCACTTAAAACAAGCCGGGTAAAAACCGGTCAGGTACTCAATATCAATGTTGCTGATAACAGCAGTACAAAAACCAATAAGGCGAATAAAACAAATGACGCTAAAAAGACACAGTCCTATATTGTGAAGCGTGGCGATACGCTGCATAGTATCGCCCAGAAGTTTGATGTTACAGTTGCAGACCTGAAGCGCTGGAACAAGAAATACAGCAGTCACATTCAACCCGGCAACAAACTTACGATTAAACAACCTGATGCCCCTTAAATAAAAATACCAAGATGACAAACGCATTTTCGAGCTTTACTCAATCAGCTTCAATTGTTCTTGTCACCTTAATCATTTCCGCTTGCGGGTCTTCACACAACCCCAGTACAAGCGGCCCGGACTTATCCAAGCCTTACCCAAGCGAAGCTGGCGGCATCCTGATCAGCGCCATGACTGCTGAACCCAGCGGCTTGATCTCGATGATTGCCGGTGAGTCAGCGTCATCAGCCATCAGCTCAAACATCTTCAACACGCTGCTCAAGTACGACAAAAACCTCGAACTTGAAGGTGATCTGGTAAAAAGCTGGGAAATCTCATCAGACCAGAAAACCATCATTTTCAGGCTGAAACCCGGCCTGAAATGGGCAGATGACAAACCGTTAACGAGCGCAGATGTTTTATTCACGTGGCAAGCCGTGACCGACGACAAAACAGCAAGCCCCTACGCCTCGGACTTCCAGCTGGTTAAAAAAGCCGAAACACCGGATCCGCTCACGTTTACTGTGACATACGCCCAGGCTTACGCACCGGCGCTGGACAGCTGGGCAGGATTACAGATACTGCCCAAGCACCTGCTGCAAGGCCAGGATTTACACACGACTTCATTTGCACGCAACCCGGTTGGCAGCCATTACTACAAACTGGACCGCTGGACGCATGGCGAAAACCTCAAACTGTCCAGGAACCCTAACTCGGTACTGGGCCAGGCCAAAATCGACCAGCTGATCACACGCATTATTCCTGATAATTCAGCCCAGTTTCTCGAACTGATGGCCGACAACATTGACTACATGGGGCTGGATCCGATTAAATATTCACGCATTATTCCGGCACGCCCCGAGTTACAGCAGAAACTCGCGCTTTATAAAGAGCTTGGTAACAGTTATACCTACATGGGGTTCAACCTCAAGCACAAACCTTTTAATGATGTCCGCGTGCGCCGCGCCATTAACTACGCGATCGATAAACAGGAAATCATAGACGGCGTATATCTGGGTCTGGGCATCAACATCGCCTCTCCCTACAAACCGGGCACACGCTGGAGCAACCCGGCGCTCACCCCCTACCCTTACGACCCGGCCAAAGCGCGGCAACTGCTTAAAGAAGCAGGTTTTGCCGATACGGACGGCGACGGCATACTAGAACGCGATGGCAAACCTTTTACGTTTGAAATCATCACCAACCAGAACAAAGAACGTGAAAAATCTGCCGTATTGATTCAGCGCCGCCTGAAAGATGTCGGGATTGATGTCAAAATCCGCGCAATTGAATGGGCGAGCTTCATCAGCCGCTTTATCAAAACCGGGGATTTTGATGTAGTGGTACTGGGCTGGGGCCTGGGTCTTGACCCTGACCAGTTCAACATCTGGCATTCCAGCCAGCAGGCGCCGGGGCAGTTTAATTTTATCGGCTACCATAACCCGACAGTAGATCAATTGCTGGAACAAGGCCGACTGGAACTGAACCCTGACAAACGCATGAAAATCTACCATGAGTTCGCCCGCGTATTACTGGACGACAGCCCGATCGTATATCTATCGGCCGGCTATGGCCTCACCGCCATCCATAAACGCGTAAAAGGGATTGATGACCCTGCCCCTCCCGCCGGCATTGGTCACAACTCACAGGATTGGTATATTCCACAGCCGCTCAGGCGTAACGAAATAAGTCAGTAACCATGCTTAAATATATTATCAAACGTGTTCTATGGATGATCCCGCTGCTGGTCGGCATCAGCCTGGTGTCGTTCCTGATCATGCACCTGGCGCCAGGTGACATCACCAGCAATGAATCGGCCTTCAACCCGAAAGCCAGTGAAGAATCGCGCCAGAAACTGCGTGAAATGTATAACCTGGATAAACCGGTGATCGTGCAGTATGGCTTATGGTTGAAGCGTATGGCCACGCTGGATTTCGGAAAGTCATTCGCGAGCCATCAGAAACCCGTGTTCTGGCAAACCACAGATAAAGACGGCAATGTGACCAAAGGCCTGATCCAGGAGGCACTGCCGATTACCTTGATGATTAACCTGCTAGGGCTGGCGATTACGCTGCTATTGGCGATTCCGCTAGGCATTATCGCTGCGCGCAAGTACCTGGGCTGGCAGGATCGTGCGATTACCCTGTTCAATTTCATCGGCTTCTCAATCCCCGGCTTCTGGCTTTCGCTGCTGTTAATGTACTGGCTGGGCGTCGTTAACAACTGGTTCCCGATTTCAGGCCTGCACAGCCTGAACTATGATTCATTCGACACCTGGGGCAAAATCAAGGACTCCCTGAGCCATTTATTCCTGCCGGTGATTATTCCGTCCATTACCGGCCTGGCAGGTATCACCTTGTTTGTTAAAAATGGCATGCTGGATGTACTGCATCAGGATTACATCACGACCGCCCGGGCAAAAGGCCTCAATGAGCATAAAGTGATTTATACACATGCATTACGCAACGCACTGCTGCCGCTGATTACGATCATAGGCCTGTCGATTCCCGGCCTCATCGGCGGCTCCGTAATCGCAGAGACTATTTTTGCCATACCGGGCATGGGTAAGTTATTTTATGACGCAGTGCTGATGCGCGACTTTCCGGTGGTGATGGGAATACTGACCATCGGTTCCGCATTAACGCTGCTTGGCAACCTGCTTGCGGATCTCATGTATGCCTGGGCCGATCCGCGCGTACGGCGCGGTGTGGTAAAAGGATAACGACATGAATTGGCCCCTGTTCAGAAAAGCGCTTTCCAACCCGCTGGCACTGGGTGGTTTCATTATCATCCTGCTGATATTTGTACTCGCGATGCTGGCACCTGTGATTGCGCCCTATGACCCGAATGAAATCAACGTAAAAGCCATTTTACTTGGGCCATCCATGCAGCACTGGATGGGTACCGATGGCCTGGGGCGCGACGTGTTAAGCCGTATGCTGCATGGTGGCCGTATCTCCTTACTGGTAGGCCTGGTCGCTGTCGGTATTTCAACCCTGATCGGTATACTGCTTGGGGCTATTGCCGGCTTCTATCGCGGCTGGGTGGATGTGCTCATCATGCGCCTGGTAGACGTCATGCTGTCCATTCCCAGCTTTTTCCTGATACTGGCAGTGATTGCTTTCCTGACCCCTTCCATCATCAACATTATGATCGTGATTGGCCTGACCTCATGGATGGGCGTCACCCGGCTGGTACGAGCCGAGTTCCTGAGCCTGTGCGAGCGTGAATATGTCATGGCATCACGCACCTTGGGGGCCAGGGACTACCGCCTGATTTTCAGGCACTTGCTGCCCAACAGCCTGACCCCGATTATCGTGAGCGCAGTGCTGGGTGTTGCAGGTGCAGTGCTGATGGAATCAGGCTTAAGCTTTCTAGGCTTAGGTGTACAGGCACCGCAAGCCTCGTGGGGCAATATACTGACCGATGGTAAGGAATATATCCAATTTGCCTGGTGGCTGTCGCTATTCCCGGGATTAGCGATTTTAATCACGGTGTTAGGGTATAATTTGCTCGGTGAAGGTCTGCGCGATGCGCTGGACCCCAGGAGCGGTCATCTCAAGTAAATGCCGCATAGCAAAACAAATTACAGATTTAACAAATCATTACAGGATTCATTATGGGATTTTTAGCAGGCAAAAAAGTACTCATCGCGGGCTTATTAAGCAACCGCTCTATCGCTTACGGCATTGCAGCGGCAATGAAGCGCGAAGGCGCTGAACTCGCATTTACCTACCAGATGGAAAAACACGAAAAACGCGTTGCTGATTTAGCTGCTGATTTCGATTCTAAGATCGTATTGCCATGTGATGTTGCGGAAGACGCGCAGATTGACGCATTGTTCCCGGCACTGGCGAAACACTGGGATGGCCTGGACGCACTGGTACACTCCGTTGCGTTCGTGCCAAAAGTAGCACTGGATGGTGACTACCTGGACAATATCAACCGCGAATATTTCCGTATCGCTCATGACATCAGTTCATACAGCTTTTCAGCGTTGGCAAAAGCCGCCTATCCGATGATGGAAGGCCGTAACGGCAGCCTGCTTACACTCAGCTACCTTGGTGCAGAACGCACCATGCCTAACTACAATGTCATGGGGGTTGCCAAAGCCAGTTTGGAAGCGAATGTACGCTATTTAGCACAAAGCTTAGGCCCACGTGGCATCCGCGTGAATGCGGTGTCTGCAGGCCCGATTAAAACGCTTGCAGCATCAGGCATTGCCGACTTTGACAAAATGATAGGCTTCAATGAAAAACACGCTGCGCTGCGCCGCAATGTAACCATTGATGAAGTGGGCAATGCTGCAGCTTTCCTTTGCAGCGACCTGGCTTCAGGCATT
>Ga0208887_100325_pt1 | contig 17654 bp, 17 predicted proteins | sample LakWasM106_HOW12_2_FD_183924 | JGI IMG/M metagenome (GOLD analysis project Ga0208887, IMG submission 183924) | Freshwater sediment methanotrophic microbial communities from Lake Washington under simulated oxygen tension - Sediment Metagenome... | ecosystem: Environmental > Aquatic > Freshwater >...
TCGCCGCGCGACTCGAACACCATCCGCACAGCACGTTCCCGAACCTCGGGCGAAAACTTCGTTGATTTCTTCATCGTGGCTCCATCTTCTCAAAGAAGGGAGCCTCCTCAAAACCCGGGGCGATTCACGTTCGTTAATTCGAGCGAAGCTCTACCATGCTCAAGTCGGTTACGTGTAACGCCTGAAAAACCGCTTCATTGCTCCTGCTCGACGAGCGGGAGCAATCCCAATCTTTTTCGGGTGGCTACATGTTTCAGAGGAATGCAATCGTCCTCGAGGGATTCGTGCGCCATCTTGACGCACACCTTCCTGGATTTCAGAGCTTGAAGCCAACTCATCAAGTCAGTTTGGCCAAAATGATCTTCGATGCCGGTGACTGGCGCTTTGATCACAACCGATATGAAGGCTATTCATCCTTCGGTTGTCGCGATTTAGATCAGCGCTTTGGCCGCGGCCAGTTCAATCGAATCAATTCCGAAATCGTCGTCTTCGAGCGGACTCCTTCATTTCAGTTCCGGCCGAAATCTGGGCTGCCTTCGACCTATGGGTACAAGTTGATGCCTGAGGTAGGGGCCATCAAACAGGAGTACCTTGCGGCGCCTGATGGGGAACTCAGCCATCTTCTGCGGATGGATGCCAAAGTGATGCATTCGATCCCCGCTGCGATTGATTCAATCGATTCGAATGAGCTGCCAGACAAAGTATGGCGGGGCCTTGATCTTGTCTGCGCTGTGCCGGTTGATCTCTTGGCGCTACACCATCTCGAATCATTGCTAGTGAAGGTGTTAGGCGCCGGTGCGGGGAATGAGGCATCTCAAGCGCTGACCTTTGAACTGGAAGCCACACGAAAGCTTCGGCGCCTCGCGGAGACGCGCATTGCAGGACCGGGGCGCATCCTTCATCGCTACAGGGCTTCACCATCCGGACGGCTGTACGCGCAGAACGGACTGTCACTGCAAACAGCGCCGCGCAGGGTTCGGTCATTTGCCTTGAATGGGTTGATCGACTACGACATGGAGGCGTGTCATCACAACATATTCATCCAGCTTGCCAAGCAATGCGGCTATCAAGCCGATGAGGTCGAGGCCTACGTTCGCGATAAGGTCGATGTGAGGCGCGAACTGGCTCAACGCATCGAGATATCGATTGATGACGCAAAGTTTGCACTGCTGGCAATACTCTATGGTGCGAAAGCCTCAGTTGGCCGAACGCTCAGTAATGGCCATCAGGAAAACTCCATCCCCGAGCGATTAGGGGTTGAGCGATCAAAGGCCCTCTTTGCAGACAAGGTCTTCGCGGGTATCGCGCGTGATGTTAGGGCAGGGCGCTCAGCCATCCTCGGAGCGTGGCCGCAAAGAGCCGTTGGAATCGTCAATCACGTCGGCAAGGCCTTAAGCATCAACGGGACGAGCCCCGAACAAAAACTCGCACACCTTTGCCAGGGTGTCGAGGCTGCCGCTCTTCGGTCGGCAATAGACGGGGAGGCCGAATCTGTCCAACTGCTTATGCATGACGGCTTCGTCACGTCGAGGCCGATTGATATGGGGGCGGCAGAGCACCGGATATTACTCAAGACCGGGTATCAATTGCAGTTGCTCGAGAAGCAAATCTCCGCATTCGATTACATGTCTGAATTAAAAACTGCCATATTAGCGAAATCGATTGCGCTGCAATGATTTCAGCACCTATGCTGGGGCATGGCTGCACAATAATACTGCCTCGTTGGTTCTACTGATTTCTTGCCCGATATAGTAGCTACTGGCTGCGCGGCCCCCGGCGCAAAGGGTGCAAAGGGTGTCGGTAAATCCTATCCGCGTATCGAGGCTGACTCATCCTTGATGAGTTTTGCAGCGCCCTCCGGCATTCGTCCCTCGTCAATCGGCGATTGACCAGCGACTGACCTCGCAGACTTTGGTATTTTCGAGTCGGGCGTTGTCGGCAATGATGATCGCGAGCGGGGTATTGGTGAGTACAGGGCTATTCAGGATTGCCAGTGCCTCGTCGAAGTGCTGCAGCTGACGTAATAGTTCGGCCTGGATCAGCAGTGTTGCCGACTCGTCCGGCAAGCTTCTCGTTAGCTTCAGCAGTGCCACCTGATTGTCGTGGGTTTGCTCGGGCCTCATCGGGTTCTTGTGCATCGAGCCACGGTCAGGATGGTTGCCGGCCCACCACAGTTTGGTGCGCAGTTTCTGGGCTCGTTCAGGTGTATTGCCAAGGCCGTGTTCAATTGCCCACAGCAACTCACGCCCCCTCGGTTGTTCTATGGCGCCAGCCCAGTGCCACGAATCAGGTATGGCTCGCCAGGCTCGTTCTGTCGCCAGCAGCGACGCATCCTCCTTGTTGAAATGGCCGAGTGCTCGTTTCCACGCCGGCCACTCCGTTGATTCAGGTTTGTGATGCATGATGCCAATTTGCGTCGCATCGTCGAGCCAGAACATGCCTTCGCAGCATGGGCAGACGGCAAGGTCATGGTTACGACTAAATCCAATGATGCTTGTGAAGCCATCTGACCAGCTGGTCGCACCGTAATTGTTGATCGATGCCAGCCTGGGGCGGAGCATCGGCACATCACAATGAGGGCAGACATGTACGGCCGGTTCAGCGAAGCGGGTCATTTTCGTTTATTTACGCGAGGGTGTTATTTGGGGGAGGTGAGATGCTTTACACTGCTATCAAGCGCCGTGTGGGCTACGACCTGCCAAGCGGATTGAATAATGCACATCGAAATGCAACGGCAATTTGGCCAATTTTTCGCAGGCGATCTAGGCAGCGCTTTCACGGATTTGAATCACCTTCGCCCCTGACTTCAATTGGCCAAGGTAGTCGGCCCACTCTTGCATCATTTTCTTTCGCTCAGGCAGGTACTCAGCGCGGTTGTAGGCGGCTCGCACCTGGTTCTGCTCGGCATGGGCCAGTTGTCGCTCGATCACGTCATGGCGGTACCCTTGCTCGTTCAGGAGCGTGGAGGCCACTGAACGGAAACCGTGACCCGTCATCTGGCCTTTGAATCCCATGCGGGCAAGGGCATAGGTGACGGTATTTTCAGATAAGGGGCGTTCCCTGTTCGTCATCGAAGGGAAGAGCAGGCGGCTGCTGCCGGTCAGGACATGCAGTTCCTTGAGATAGTCGATGACTTGCTTGCTGAGTGGCACGATGTGCGCTTCGCGCATCTTCATGACTTCTTTCGGAATGCGCCACAAAGCAGCATCGAAATCGAACTGCGACCACTCTGCAAAACGGATTTCCTTCGTACGCTGGAAGGTATAGGCCAGCATCAGCATGGCAATTTTGGTGGTCACCTCGCCACGATACTCGTCGATGGCACGAAGCAGATCCGCAAAATCCTTGGGGTCGGTGAGGGCGGCGTAGTGCGTGGTTTTGACGGTTGATAAGGCGCCATGGAGGCTGGGGGTTGGATCGGCATCGGCAATGCCGGTGCTGATGGCATAGCGGAATACGGCACCGCAGTGCTGCTGAATACGGTGTGCCATGTCGACCGTGCCGCGCTTCTCGATGGCCCGCAGCATGGTCAGCAGTTCGGGGGCGGTGATGCTCTTGATGGGCTTGATCCCGATGATCGGAAAGGCGTGGCGCTCCAGGCAAGCCTTGGTCTTGCCCGCATAGGTCTCGCTCCATTCTTTACCGCGCACCTTCATCCAGTCGCGGGCGATGGCCTCGAAGGTGTTGGCCTGCGTATCGCGGCGCTCAGCCTTGTCCTGTTTGCGCTGGGCGGATGGGTCAATTTCCTGGGCCAGTAGCTTGCGTGCTTCATCGCGCATTTCTCGAGCTTTGGCCAGGCTGGTTTCGGGGTAGGTACCGAGTGCGAGGGTCTTGCGCTTGGTGTCGAAGCGGTAGTCCATGCGCCAGAGCTTTGCGCCGCTCGATTGAATCAAGAGATACATCCCCTTCTCATCGGCCAGCTTGCGGGCTTTCTCGCTAGGTTTTGCCGTCCGGACAGCTACATCGGTGAGCGCCATGGTGTGCCTCGTATCGAGAGTTTGGCGGTATTTGAGGGTGTATACCGTCATTCATACCGTCAAAAGTGGCGGTATTTCATGGAATCACTTTAGACCCTATTGGACTATCGGGCAACAAAAAACCCCGCCGGAGCGGGGTTTCAGGACTTCGATGAATCTCATCGGAGTGGTATTTGGTGCGTCCTGACGGGCTCGAACCGCCGACATTCTGCGTGTAAGGCAGACGCTCTACCAACTGAGCTAAGAACGCGAAAGGGCGCGCATTATAACCAGATAAGCCGGGCTAGCGGGGTTTTCGGGAAAAATATTCGGGCGACTGGTCAGTCAGTTTGTACCGTATCCAGCCGATAGCCCTTGCCATAGACGGACGACAGCACCAGCCCGCTGGCGCCATCCAGCCCCAGCTTGCGGCGCACCCGGCTCGAATGGGTGTCCACGGTGCGGGTGTCGGTGGCGATTTCGCCTTGCCACAGGCTCTTGAGCAGTTCGTCGCGCGAAAAGATGCGCCCGATATTGGTCAGGAACAGTGTCGCGAGGTCGAATTCGCGCTGGGTCAGGCCGGCGTCGGTGCCGCCGAGCAGGATCGTCTGGGTGTTGAAATTGATTTCGATGTTGCCGACGCGCAGCCTGGGCGTGGCCGTGGCATGGCAGTGCCGCAGCAGGGCTTCGACCCGGGCCATGAACTCCATGTAGCGGATCGGCTTGGCGATGAAGTCGTCGGCCCCCGCCCGCAGGATGTCCGAGACGTTCTCCTCGGTGGTAAGCGCCGAGCAGACGACGACGGGAATCTGCCAGCCGTGGCGGCGGCGGATTTCATCGAGCAGTTGGCTGCCGCTGATGTCGAGCAGGCCCCAGTCGAAGACGAAGAATTCGAACGCGCCGCCATCCATGGCGTCGAGGCAGGCCCGGCCTTCGGTGAAGATCTCGCCCTTGTGCCCTTCGCTCTTCAGCAGTGCCTTGATGACTTCGGCCTGCTTGCGGCTGGGGTCGACGATGGCAAATTTCATGATGTTTACTTCCGGACGGTGAATTCGACGACGCGCTTGCTGCTGCGGTCGTGGAGTTGGCCGAGGGCGATCCAGCCGGTGCCGGCGAGCGTCGTCATCTTGCGCCTGACATGGATTGGGGCGCCCTGCTCGAGAGCGATGTAGGTGCCGTTCGTGCTCTCGTCGACCAGGACGTAGCTGTCGTTCTGGATGACGATCCGGCAATGCTTGCGCGAGACCTCGGGGCTGTCGATCACGATGTCGTTGGCCGCGTCGCGCCCGATGGTGATCACCCGCCGGTTGGTGGGAAGGCGCAGTGCTTTCCCATTCATGCGCAATTCGATCCGGGTTGTCCGCGGCGAAGCGCCCGCTCTTGTCGCAGGGGCGAGGCTCCGGACGGGGATGGGCTCGGGCGGCAGGACGGCGTTTTGCCAGTCGAACGACAGCACGGATTGGGCCAGGTCATCGGGCGTCAGCGGCGAGGTTTTCTGGCGCAGGGTGGCGGGCAGGGCGTCGGCCACCTCTTTCGAAACGACGATATGGTCCATGCCGCCGCAAGCGGCCAAACGGGCGGCGGCGCTCGCCGTCGTGGCCTTGCGCTGGTCGGCCGGGCCGACCTCGATGCCGATGCGGATGCCCACCCGGGTGCCGGGAAGCTGGGGAATGGCCGCGCAGCAGCGCTGCATGTCGCAGGCGCCATGGATGGCGGCCTCGGCCGTGTCGAAGGCTGCCAGCAAGCCGTTCGGCAAGGCGTGGACGAGGGTGCCGGCACGGCTGCCAAGGGTGCGTTCGATGCGCTTCAGGCGGCGCCGGACGAGCTTGCCGAGCGTTTCGTCGTCGGCAGCATTGGCGGTGGTCGTTTCGATGACGTCGATGCGCAACAGGAAAACTCGCTGCACTTCGGGCGTTGCGGAATATTCGGAAATGGTCAGGTCCGAATTATTGAACATGGTGGGCCCGCGCTGAATGCCGGTCGCCGGCGCGGTGCTTCGGGACCGTGGTTGGCTGGTGTCTGGCAGCGGCTTTGCCGGCCCGTGGCGATGCGCACGGGCTGGGCTGTACTTGGGGAGAAAAGAGCCGAATCGACGATGCCATGACGTTTGAATTATCTCACCCGGATAGCCGGGTGGGTGCCCTGCTGCTAAAACCTCACAAATCCTTACAAAGGCCGGCAAGCGAGGCTGCTTTGCCGGTGCTCGATATTCAATATCAGAATATGACGATATTTTGCAGTTTTGCTTTGATGCCAGTCAATGACCAGGGTATAAAAACGCCGCGGCCGGTCGCAGGGATTTGCGCTACCGGCCGCCAATCAGAACTGCTTGACCTCGATATTCAGCGTCTGGATGCGGTAGGCGATCTGGCGCGGCGTCATGCCCAGGATGCGGGCGGCCTTGGCCTGGACCCAGCCGGCCTGCTCCAGCGCGGCGATGACGCGCTCCTTCTCGGAGAGATTCGGATCGTTGATGTCGATTTCGGAATTTGGCGAAAATTCCGGGGTGACCGCGCCCTTTCGGAAGTCCCCTTGGGGGATAGCATTGGCCGTGCGCAGCGGGCGCGGCGTGTTGCGTTCCCGGGTGCTCGGGAAGCGGATCAGGTCGACGTCGATTTCGCCGTCCTCGGACAGCACGGCGGCGCGTTCCAGGCAGTTTTCCAGTTCGCGGACGTTGCCCGGCCAGTCGTGGTTGGCCAGCCGGCGGTTGGCCATGTCGGTCAGCTTCAGCTTGCGTTTCTGGTCGTTGCCGATCTTGCCGAGCAGGTGGCGGGCGATTTCCGGAATGTCCTCGATCCGCTCGCGCAGTGGCGGCAGGAATAGCGGCATGACGTTCAGGCGGTAGAACAGGTCTTCGCGGAAATCGCCCATTTCGACGGCGGTTTCCAGGTCGCGGTGCGTCGCCGCGATGATCCGGACATCGACCTTGATCGTCTTGCTGCCGCCGACCCGCTCGAATTCGCCCTCCTGCAGGATGCGCAGCATCTTGGCCTGGAAGGCCGGCGAGACTTCGCCGATTTCGTCGAGGAACAGTGTACCGCCGTGCGCCTGCTCGAAACGCCCCTTGCGCGACTCGACGGCGCCGGTGAAGGCGCCGCGTTCGTGGCCGAAGAGTTCGGATTCAAGCAGGTTTTCCGGCAGCGCGGCGCAGTTGAGCTTGACCAGCGCGTTGCGGGCGCGCGGCGAGTTGTAGTGGATGGCGTTGGCGATCAGTTCCTTGCCGGTGCCGGTCTCGCCGCGGATCAGCACGGTGGTGTTCCACTTGGCGACCATCCGCGCCTGGTCGAAGACGCGGCGCATCACGGCCGAGCGGCCGACCATGCTGTCGAAGCCGAACTGGTGGCGGACGGTGCGCCGCAAGAGGTCGCGCTCTTCGAGCAGCGAGGACTTTTCCTGGGCGACGTCCATGGCCAGGCGCAGGCTCTGGCCGATCAGGTTGGCGACCATTTCAACGAACTGGGCGCGTTCCTCGAGCAGGCCGTCTTCCGGCGCCTCGGGCTGGACGGCCAGCACCCCCTTCAAGTCGCCGCCGACCTTGATCGGCACGGCGATGAAGGGCAGTTCCGGCTGATAGACCTCTTGGCGATTGAGGAAGCGTGGCTCGTCGGCGACCCTGGCCAATTTGATGGTGCGCGGCTTTTCCAGGACCAGGCCGATGATCCCTTCGCCCGGGCCGTACTGGTTGTCGTCGAGGATCGGGCCTTCCGGGCTGTAGATGGTGTGGATGTTGAGCTTGCCGCTGTCCGGATCGACGACGCTGATCAGGCCGCGGGTCAGGCCGGCCTCGTCGTGCAGCACGCGCAGTACGTCGCGCAGGCTTTCGTTGAAATCCAGCGTCCGGCTGAGTACGCGGCTGACGGCGTAGAGCGCGGCCAGCAGTTGGATGTTCAGCTCGTGCGTTCGGCAGAAGCCGCCGGGCGGCGGACACTCGTCGGAGAGGGGATGGAGGGTGTGATCGTGCATGCTGTTCTCGTTCTAATTGTCAGATCGGGTCGCCGTCTACGCGGAATTCGACGATCGCCGCGCAACCGCCGCTCGGACTCTCGTCGAGGTCGATGATGCCGCCGTGGTCGGCGACCACCTGCTGGGCGCGCGACAGGCCGGTGCCGATGTGCTTGCCGCTGCCGCCCTTGGCTGTGAAGAAAGGCTCGAAGGCCTTCAGGCGCCAGTCGGCCGGGATGCCGGGGCCGCTGTCGAGCACCGAGATGACGATGCAGTCGCCGTGGCGGGCGCTGGTCAGCGACAGTTCGCGACGCTTCCAGCCCTTGATGTTCATCGCCTCGATGGCGTTGTCGACCAGCGCCTTGAACAGCATGCGCAGTTGCAGCGGCCGGCCGAGGATGGGCGGCAGCGTCGCCGCCGGCTGCCAGTCAACGACGATGCCGGCGCCGAGCAGGCGAGGGGTGCTGACCTCCAGCACGTCGCGCAGGATTTCGTTGATGTTCACGCTGACGACGATCTCCTGCGGGCTTTGCGGGATCACCTGGCGCAGCGTCTCGATGTGCTCGCGGCTGCTGTTCAGCGCCATCTGCAGCATCGTCGCGGTGGCCGGGTCGCGGCGCTGGAGCACCGAGATGGCCGAGGTCATCACGTTCATCGGCTCTTCGAGACGGAAGATCGCCGCCGACAGGCCTTCGCGGATCGCCGCCGTGCGTTCCTCCTCGGCCAGCACGGCCTGCAGCGCCGAGGCGCGGGCGCGTTCCTGCTCGTCACGCAGGTTGGTTACGTCGGCGATGACCAGCAGCAGGCCGGGCTGGCCGGCGGCGCAGAAATAGCTGTCGGCGCAGTCGCTGTGCATGCCGATCACCGACGAGGTGACCGACAGCCAGCGGGCGCGGCCGGCGGCGCGGTCGATCCGTGCCTCGCTGTTGTGCATGACCAGTTGCCGCGGGTCATCGGCCAGCGTTTCGCGCCAGGCCGGGCTCAGGCCGTCGAGCAGGGCATGGGCCGGTTCCTTGACGCGCAGGTCGGTGACCAGCTTCTTGTATTCCTGGTTGTCGAGGATGACCCGGCCGCTCGGGTCGAGCAGGGCGAGCGCCATCGGCGCCGCATCGACGACCGACTCGATCAGGTGCTTCTGGTTGGCGACGACGCGTTCGAGGCGGTGCAGCTCAGTGATGTCGCGGTGCATGCCGAGAAAATGCGTGGTCTGACCGGCGGCATCGACGACCGGGGAGATGGTCAGCTCGGCCAGGTACAGCTCGCCGTCCTTGCGCCGGTTGAGCAGGCGGCCCGACCACGGCTTCTGCGCCGACAGGTCGGCCCACATGGTCTTGTAGAGTTCCGGCGGCGTCGTGTGATTGGAGAGCACCGACTCGTTCTTGCCGACGATCTCGTCCGGCGCGTAGCCGGTGACCCGGGTGAAGGTTTCGTTGGCGAACAGGATGTTGGCCCGGGGGTCGGTGATCGAAATGGCGAGGTCGGCCTGGTCGACGGCCTGGCGATAGGCCTCCGGCGGCAATGAGGATTCCGGTGCTGGTTTCGTGCGCTTGCGGGCAAGGGGTGCGGCCGACATGAAGAGGCTCCTGAGTGGATCGTTTTCCCTGGCTTAGCAGAATCCATGCCGCAGGCCTGGTCGAGATGCGGCAAAGGCCGGCCGGCCTTCGTTCGGAGCAAATGCGACGAAATTCCTGTCGCGTTTGCGACATTCACATTTTTCAAAATCGCACCATTTTTGGGCGTGACCGTAGCATTCCGTATCGGCGTGGGCTTGGCGGGGTGTCGAGGCCTGTTGGAGCCTGTTGGCACGGCTTGTGCAGTGATGGGCGCAAACCAACCCGCAAGCCGATCATGACTACCTCCCAATCACTGCCCGATGTACCTGTCGCCAGCCAAGCCAAGATGTTCAAGCATGGCTTGATCCTCGGTCTGTTCTGCCTGGGGTTTGGGTTGCTGCTGGCGATTACCGATGAGGTCACCCTGGACGACATCGCCGCCCGCGCCATCGAGGACAAGCAGAATTCGCTGAGCCAGGTGCTGCCCGACGAACTCCATGACAACAACCCGGTGACCGATACGCTTACTTTGGTAAATGCCGAAGGCAAGGAGCTGACTGTTTTTCGTGCCCGGAAAAATGGCAAGGTGACCGGCGTGGCCTATGAAATCTTCGGCAGCGGCTACGCCGGCGAGATGAAGCTGATGATGGGCATCGACGCCGACGGCAAGCTGCTCGGCGTACGCGTGCTGGCCCACAAGGAAACGCCGGGGCTGGGCGACAAGATCGAGGCCAAGAAGGGGCCGTGGATCGAGCGCTTCACCGGGCTTTCGGTCGGCAACCCGCCCATCGAGCGCTGGAAGGTGAAAAAGGATGGCGGCGACTTCGACCAGTTTGCCGGCGCGACCATCACGCCGCGCGCAGTACTGAAGGCTATCCGCGGCGGACTGGAGTTTTTCGCCGAAAACAAAACCGCTTTGACGAAGGGTGACTGACATGGCAAACGGCAACTACAAGACGATCATGAAGGACGGCCTGTGGGACAACAACGGCGTGTTCAGCATGCTGTTGGGCATGTGCCCCTCGATGGCGATGACGACCAGCGCCACCAACGGCTTCGGCATGGGCCTGGCGACTGCCGTGGTGATGGCGGCATCGAGCTATCTCGTCGCGGTCTTCCGCAACCGGATTACGACCGAGGTGCGGATTCCGGTCTACATCCTGATCGTCGCCGCCATGGTCACCGTCGTCGACCTCGGCATGAACGCCTGGATGCACGAGCTGTACAAGGTGCTCGGCCTGTTCATCCCGCTGATTGTCTCGAACTGCCTGCCACTGGCGCGTCTTGAGGCCTTCGCTGCCAAGCAGCCGCCATTGCCGGCCTTTCTCGACGGTCTGTTCATGGGCCTGGGTTTCACGATCGCGCTGACCGTGATCGGTGCGGTGCGCGAGATCATCGGTTCCGGCACCCTGTTCGCCGATGCCTCGCTGCTGCTCGGACCGAGCTTCAAGGCCATCGAACTGCGTCTGCTGCCGGCCGACATGGGGGTGCTGATGATGATCCTGCCACCGGGCGGTTTCATCGTTACCGGCCTGCTCGTTGTTGGCAAGCGCCTGCTCGACGTGCGGGCCGGCAAGGAAATCCAGATGGCCGGTGCCCACGCCGTTTGATCATGAGCGCCCATCACCCGAACTCCTCGCCAGCCGATTCGAGCGCCGCGCTGCGCTCGGTCGAAGGCATCGCCCGTGTCGTGCGGATCGACGGCGATCAGGCCTGGCTGGAACCGGAACAGACGACCAGTTGCGGCCACTGTGCGTCGAGTGCCAGTTGCGGGGTCAGCGCCCGCGAGGCGTCCGGGATCGGTACCGTAACCAGCCGCCTGCAGGCGCGTCGCTTCTATCTCGACAACCCGGAGGGGGTGTCGGCATTTCATGAAGGCGACCGTCTGGTCGTCGGCGTCAGCGAGCGTGCGCTGCTCAATGCCGCGCTGACTGCCTACGGCTTGCCCCTGATGTTTGCCCTGGTGGCCGGTGGCCTGACCCAGGCCGCCTACGGCGAAGATTTGACAACGATGCTCGGCATGACCGGCGGACTGGCCCTCGGCCTCATCGCGGCCCGGATTAACGCCCGCCGCCTGGCGAAACGGGGCGACCTCGCCCCGCGCTTCCTGCGCCGGGCGCGGCCTGACGAAACCTGCGGAACTGTATAGGAACGACCATGAAAGAATTTGCCCTGATGATGATCGGTGCGGCGCTGGTGAACAACGTGATCCTCGCCCGCTTCCTCGGACTCTGCTCCTTCATGGGGGTGACGACGCGGGTCGATACGGCGGCCGGCATGGGCCTGGCGACCACCTTCGTGATCACCGTTTCCTCGATGGCCGACTGGGCGGTGCAGACCTACCTGCTTGATGCCTACGGCCTCGGTTTCCTGCGCACGGTGACCTTCATCCTGATCATCGCCAGTGCCGTGCAATTCACCGAAATGACCATCAAGAAGGTGTCGCCCAGCCTGTTCCAGATGCTCGGCATCTACCTGCCGCTGATCACCACCAACTGCGCGGTGCTCGGCGTTGCGCTGCTGCTGGTCGAAGGCAAGATGGGCTTCCTGAGCGCGACGATGTTCGCCTTCGCCTCGTCGGTCGGCTACAGCCTGGTCATGATCATTTTCGCCGGCCTGCGCGAGCGTCTCGTGCTGGCCGATGTGCCGCGACTGTTCGCCGGCCCGCCGATCGCCTTCATCGTCGCCGGCATGCTGGCCATGGCTTTCATGGGCTTTTCCGGCATCGCCACGAGCTGATCGTTCAATAAATCAGGCAGGAAAAAGGAGTTCATCATGTTGATGTCGGTAGGAAGTCTCGCAGCCATGGGCCTCGCCCTCGGGAGCGTACTCGGTGTCGCATCGCGTTACCTGGCCGTAGAGGAAAACCCGATCGAGGCCGAATTGCAGGCGATGCTGCCCGGTTCGCAGTGCGGCCAGTGCGGGTACGTCGGCTGTGCCCAGGCGGCAGCGGCGCTGGCCAAGGGCGAAGCACCGGTCACCCTGTGCCCGCCCGGGGGCAAGGCCACCGCCGAGGCGCTGGCGGCCAAACTGGGCGTCAAGGTCGATCTTTCCAAGGTCGCCGACACAGGGCCGCAGATTGCCGAAGTGACGGAGGAAATCTGCATCGGTTGCTGCCGCTGCATGAAAGTCTGTCCGACCGACGCGATCATCGGCGCCGCCAAGCAGATCCACAACGTGATCCGCGAAGCCTGCACGGGCTGCTCCTCCTGCGTCGATGTCTGCCCGACGGAAGCGCTGGGCATGATGCCCATTCCGGTCACGCTGCAACACTGGACCTGGCCGAAGCCGGCGTCCGCCCACGCTTGAGGATGATGCCATGGGATTTCTCGACCGTTTCCTGAACAAGCCCAGCTGGGGGGTCCATCCGGACGATCACAAGCGTCCGGGCGCCGATGTGCCGCTGCGCGTCCTTCCGACGCCGGAGCGAGTCTACATGCCGCTCAGCCAGCACGTTGGCGGCGCCGCCCGGCCGATTGTCCTGGTCGGCCAGAAGGTGCTCAAGGGCCAACTGATTGCCGAGGCCCAGGGCAATATTTCAGCGCCCATCCATGCCTCGGTTTCCGGCACGGTAACGGCGATCGGCGACGTGACCGCGCCCCATCCGTCGGGCCTTCCGTTCAAGGCGATCACGATTGATTCGGACGGCCTGGATCGCTGGGTCGCCAATCCGCTGGCTGATCCGTTTTCCGTCGCGCCCGAGGAAGTTGCCCGGCGCGCCGCGCTTGGCGGGGTGGTCGGTCTGGGCGGCGCGACCTTCCCGTCGGCGGTCAAATTCGCGCTGGGCAAGCGTCTGAAAGTATCGACGCTGATCGTCAATGGCGGCGAATGCGAACCGTATCTGTCGAGCGACGACCGGATCATGCGCGACTTTGCCGATCAGGTGGTCGATGGCGCCCGACTGGTGATGTACGCGATCGGGGCTAGCGAGGCGTTGGTCGGCATCGAGGACAACAAGCCGGAGGCGATTGCCGCGATGCGCAAGGCCGCCGAGCCCTATCCGGAAGTCAAGATTCGCCCGGTGCCGGCGCGTTACCCGATGGGCTCGGACAAACAGCTGATCCAGACGCTGACCGGCAAGGAGGTGCCGTCGGATGCCCGCGCCGCCGAAGTCGGCGTGCTGGTCCATAACGTCTCGACCTGTGCCGCGGTGCACAAAGCCGTTCGCCTCGGCCAGCCGCTGGTCGAGCGCATCGTGACCATCAACGGCGGCGCAATTGCCAACCCCGGCAACGTCTTTGTGCCGCTGGGTACGATGATCGGTGAAGTGCTGGCCTTCGTCGGCCTCAAGGAAGCGCCGTCCCGACTGATCCTGGGCGGCCCGATGATGGGCACGCCGCTGCTGCATGACCGGATTCCCATCGTCAAGGGCGCCTCCGGCATCCTGGCTTTCAACGCGGCCGAAGCCATGGTGCCCGAAGCCGGCCCCTGCATCCGCTGCGGCAGTTGCACCAAGGCTTGCCCGATGGGGCTGCTGCCGCTCGAAATGGCGGCGCGCATCAAGGTCGGCGATCTTGAGGGGGCGGAGGCCTACGCGCTGCAGGATTGCATCTCCTGCGGCTGCTGCGCCTACGTTTGCCCGTCGCACATCCCGCTCGTCCAGTATTTCAGCCACGCCAAGGGCGAGCTGACTGCCGCCGAGCGGACCAAGCTGCGGACGGAAGCCACCAAGCGTCTGGCCGAAGCCAAGGCAGCCCGGATCGAGCGCGAGAATCGGGAAAAGGCCGAAGCCGCGGCGCGCCGCAAGGCCGAACGCGATGCCGCCAAGGCGGCAACGGCTGCGCCACCAGTCACCACTGAGAAGCAGGGAGTTTCAGCATGAGCCAATCGTACGGAATGACGGTCGCTGCGCCTCATACAACGACGTCAAACAACCCCGGGCGCATCATGACGCTGGTCATGCTGGCGCTGGCCCCGGCTACCTTCTACGGTTTCTGGCTCTACGGCTGGCCGGCCTTTTTTCTCTGGGCCATCACGGTCGCTTCGGCCATGCTCGGCGAAGCATTCTGCCTGCGTTGGCAGAATCGCAGCGCCGCCCCTGTCCTGCAGGATGGCTCGGCGATCCTGACCGGCTGGCTGCTCGCCGTCTCGCTGCCGCCCTGGGCGCCCTGGTGGATTGGCGTGTTTGGCGGGCTGTTTGCGACGATGCTGGGCAAGCAAGCCTTCGGCGGGCTGGGCCAGAATCTGTTCAATCCGGCCATGGTGGCGCGCGTGGCGCTGTTGATCTCGTTTCCGGTCCAGATGACGGCATGGGTGGCGCCGCTGCCGATGTTCAGCGCCGGTGCCCCGGGCATGCTCGACGGCTTGCTGATCGTGCTCAAGGGCATGCCGCAGTCGCTGGACGCAGTGACCAGCGCGACGACGTTGGGTTTCGGCAAGACCGAATTGTCACGCGGCATCGACCTGCTCGAATCGCTGCCGCATGCACCGGCCTTGTCCTTCATCGGCAACCGGCCCGGCAGCCTGGGTGAAACGGCGGCCTGGCTGATTCTCGCGGGCGGTGTGGCGACGATGTTCCTGCGCATCATCACCTGGCACATTCCCCTGGCCATGCTGGCCGGCATTGCGATTCCTGCTGCCATCCTGCATGCGGTCGATCCGGCGCGCTATCTCGATATGGGGGCCCATCTGCTGTCGGGCGGGGCGATGCTCGGGGCCTTCTTCATCGCCACCGATTACGTGACTTCCCCCAACTCGCCGCGTGGCCAGCTGATTTTCGGCTTCGGTTGCGGTGCGCTGACCTACGTCATCCGGACCTGGGCCGGTTATCCCGAGGGCGTGGCCTTCGCGGTGCTGCTGATGAACTCGCTGACGCCGATCATCGATACCTATTTCAAACCGCGTATTTACGGCCGCGACCGCAAGGGGAAGCCTTTGCAAACGGCCAATTGATGGAGATCAGACGACATGCAGATCGGTGTTGCCTATTCCGAGCCGGGCCAGCAGATCTGGCTCAATATCGAAGTGCCGGACGACTCGTCGGTCAAGGAGGCCATCGACCGTTCCGGCATCCTCAAACAGTTTCCCCACATTGACCTGGGCACGCAGAAAGTTGGCGTATTCGGCCGCCTGGTCAAGCTTGATGCGGCGTTGAAGCCGGGCGACCGGATCGAGATCTACCGGGGAATCATTGCCGACCCTGAAACCGTCCCCCGTCGGGACACCAATGAAGAAGACTAAGCATCAATATGCCGATAACTATAAGTGTGGCGCGCGAACGCGTGCCGGGAGAACATCGTGTCGCGCTCGTCCCGGAGACGGCGAAGAAATTCGCCACGCTCGGGGCCAGGCTCTTGATGGAGCAAAGTGCCGGGGCTGAGAGCCACTTCCTCGATTCCGACTACGCGGATGTCCGCATGGTCGGCGGCATCGCCGAAGCCTACGGTGCCGCCCAGCTGATCCTGCGCGTCACCCCGCCGTCGCCCGAAGAGATTGCAGCGATACCTGAAGGTTCGATCCTGATCGGTCTGCTCAAGCCCTTCGAGGACAAGGCCCGTCTGGCCGCCCTGAATGCGAAGAAGATCACCGCTTTCTCGCTCGAACTCCTGCCGCGCATCTCCCGGGCGCAAAGCATGGACGCGCTTTCTTCCCAGGCCTCCTGCGCCGGCTACCAGTGTGGCCTGATCGCTGCCGCTCGCTGCACCAAGTTCTTCCCGATGCTGACCACCGCCGCCGGCACCATCCGCCCGGCGCGCGTGCTCGTTATTGGCGCCGGCGTCGCCGGCCTGCAGGCGATCGCCACCTGCAAGCGCCTCGGGGCCATGGTCGACGCCTACGACGTCCGCTCTGCCGCCCGCGAACAGATTGAATCGCTCGGCGCCAAGTTCGTCGACACCGGCGTCGCTGCCGACGGCACCGGCGGCTATGCCCGCGAACTGACGGCCGAAGAGAAAGCCGCCCAGGCCGAGAAACTGACCAAGGCTGTCGCCCTGGCCGACGTCGTCATCACCACCGCCGCCATTCCCGGCAAGAAGGCCCCGATCATCATCACCACCGAGATGATCGGCCGCATGAAATACGGCGCCATCATCGTCGACATGGCCGCCGAATCCGGCGGCAACTGCGCCCTGACCCAGCCGGGCGAACATGTCATCGCCAACGACGTGAACATCCACGGGCCGCTCAACCTACCGTCCCGGATGCCGACCCACGCCTCCGAGCTCTACGCCAAGAACCTCTACAACTTCCTGTCGCCCTGGATCAAGGACGGCAAGCTCGAATTCGACTGGAGCGACGAAGTCGTCGCCGGCACCGTCCTCTGTCGTGACGGCGCCACCGTGCATCCAGTGGTCAAACAAGTGATGGGAGAAGCGTAATGGACGGCCTGCTCGCGCTATATATCTTCATGCTCGCCGCCTTCACCGGCTACGAGATCATCGCCAAGGTCCCGGTCATCCTGCACACCCCGCTGATGTCCGGCTCCAACTTCGTCCACGGCGTCGTCGTCGTCGGCGCCATGCTGATGCTGGGCACCGCCGATACCGTCACCCAGCAAGCCATCGGCTTCTTCGCCGTCGCCCTCGGGGCAGCCAATGCGGCGGGCGGCTACGTCGTCACCGAGCGCATGCTCGCCATGTTCAAGAAGAAGGAAGGCTGACCATGACGCTCCCAATCTACGTCCAGGGCGCCTGGTTCCTCGGTGCGCTCCTCTTCATCTTCGGCCTGAAGGGCATGAGCTCGCCGGCCAGCGCTCGCAAGGGTATCGTCATCGCCGGCTACGGCATGCTGATCGCCATTGCCGGCACCTTCCTGGTCCCCGGCCTGAAGAACCTCGCCCTGATGGTCGCCGCCCTCGGTCTCGGCGGGGCGGCCGCCTGGATCTCCGGCAAGAAGGTCAAGATGACCGACATGCCGCAAATGGTCGCCATCTACAACGGCATGGGCGGCGGTGCGGCCGCCGCCATTGCTGCCATCGAGTTCGCCAAGGGCGATGCGCACAGCACCGTGACCACGGTACTGGCGGTGTTGGGTGCGCTGATCGGCGCCGTCTCCTTCACCGGCTCCTGTGTCGCCTGGGCCAAGCTGCAGGGGGTGCTGAAGAAAGCCATCCGCCTGCCGGCCCAGAATGCGGTCAATGTGATCCTGGCGCTGAACGCCATCGGCCTGGGCATCGCGATGGTCGTCATGGCCCCGGCCAATCCGCAACTGATCGTCTTCTTCTTCGCCATTTCGCTGATCCTCGGCCTGATCGTCACGCTGCCCA
>Ga0208887_100332_pt1 | contig 17499 bp, 10 predicted proteins | sample LakWasM106_HOW12_2_FD_183924 | JGI IMG/M metagenome (GOLD analysis project Ga0208887, IMG submission 183924) | Freshwater sediment methanotrophic microbial communities from Lake Washington under simulated oxygen tension - Sediment Metagenome... | ecosystem: Environmental > Aquatic > Freshwater >...
AGCAGGGTTTTCTCACCTACGGTAATCCGGTCGCCTACCGTTAAATCCAGCGCATTAGCCAGCCTGGGTTCTATCCATGCCTCGCCGCCGGCAGGCGCCGCTTTGACGACCCGCCCGGCATCTGAAGCCGCAGTGCCTAAAGTCAAGTCGCCACGCAGGGGGAAGTTGTTGCCGACAGCCTTGATCTCAACCAGCTGACTGCTGTCACCGGCAACCACCATGCTTGGAAACTCATAAGTCTTGACCGCAGCAAACCCCTGCTTTTGCGCCCGCTCTGTAAACACAGCGGGAATCTCATGGTCAGCCGATACGGCAAGGTCACCGCCCAGCAGCAAAGCCCCCTGCCGGCTCAGTGCAGACTCGACACGTTCGGTAAAAAAGCCTACGGCAGTAATGGCCGATACCGCTAAAACCAGCGCAAATACCAGCACCTTGAGCGCTCCGGCGCGCCATAAACTCTGGCATTGCGACCAGGCCAATAGAAAATTACGCATGATCGCCTGCATTAGCGTGCCACCTCTTGCAGCACGCCGCCGGACAGCTTAAGCTGGCGCTGGCAGCGGTTAGCCAGCTGCGTGTCATGTGTGACCAGAACCAATGTCGTACCTGCTTCGGCATTCATCCTGAACAGCAACTCAATGATCATCTGCCCGGTAGCATGGTCCAGGTTACCGGTAGGCTCATCGGCAAACAGTATGGCCGGCTGCGTGGCAAAAGCCCGGGCTATGGCAACACGCTGCTGTTCGCCACCCGATAATTGTTTAGGATAATGGGTCACGCGCTGGCTTAAGCCTACTTTGTTCAATGCCTCCAACGCCAGTTCCTTTGCATTGGGCTGGTTTTTCAGCTGCAAAGGAAGCATGACATTCTCCAATGCAGTCAGCGCCGGCAACAGCTGGAATGACTGGAATACAAATCCCATACTGGCGGAGCGCACGGCGGCACGCCCGTCTTCACCCAGCTGGCTGAATGCTGCGCCCTGGATTTGAACTGAACCCGCAGTTGGTATATCCAACCCTGCAAGCAAACTTAATAAAGTGGATTTACCCGAGCCGGAACTGCCGATGATGGCAACCTGCTCACCAGCAAAGATATTCAGGCTCAGGCCTTGTAGAATGCGAATTTGGTTATCATGATTAATAATTTCATAATAGAGATCGTTCGCTTGAATGATTGGGAGCTGCTGCATCAATGTTATTCCGTTTATTTTCCAGATTTAAGGGTTCAATACTTAAATTATCAAGCCTTGAAATATTAAGCCTTGAAATATTAAGGCTTAAACCTTCAGGATTAAAAAATTCAGTTGTTAGTCTGTGTTTAATCAGTTTCGTTGCATGGGCTGTGCCTGTATTTGCGGCAAACCCTAAAATTTTAATCTATGGCGACAGCCTGTCAGCCGCCTATGGCATTCCGCAACAGCAGGGCTGGGTGGCGTTGCTGAAAGAAAAACTCAATCGTGAACAGCCAGGGATAGACGTCGTTAACGCCAGCATCAGCGGTGAAACCACCAGTGGCGGCCTGACCCGCCTTGCGCGCACCCTTGAGCAGAGTAAACCGCAAACCGTCATCATCGAGCTAGGTGCCAATGATGGCTTGCGCGGCCTGCCGGTAAAAAACATGCGTGAGAATCTTGATGCAATGATTCAGTTAAGCAAAAAGTCCGGAGCCAGGGTGCTGCTGGTCGGCATGAAAATACCGCCGAACTATGGCCGCAAATATACCGAAGAATTCAGCCAGGTTTATACCGCGTTAGCTTCGCAGCACAACGTGCCGGTCGTGCCGTTCATGCTGGAAAATATCGCGGTAAAACCACAGTTGATCCAGGCGGACGGGCTACACCCGAATGCACTTGGCCAGCCGATTATCCTCGAAAACATCTGGCCTGAATTGCAGCGCCTGCTTAAAAAAAGAAGCCGTTAGCCATGCCGGCATATCCGGTTTTCAGTTAGTACGCTGAATCCTGCCAGCTTATTTCCAGCCCGGGCTCATCTGGCTGCGCCTGCAGCTCACAGCTGATACCGACACCGGGCACACACGCCAGCTTGTCTTCCCAGTAGATCAACGGCATATACTGGCGCTGCCAGGGCGGCATATTCACTTCCTGCAACAGGTATTTAAGCGTCCTGGTCGGCCTTAGCGCATCCGGTTTAAAACGCTCGCCGCCATCGCGGTTAGTGATCCTGAGTTTAGTCACACCCTGCTTGAGCGCAAGCCCTGCGCCAAGCACCGGTTTGAAATACAGCTTGCCGCCGCTGGGCAATATGAGCTCCGCTTCACCATTCCATACCATATCAAACGGTTCGGCAGCTTTATCTTCACACAAATAAGCCCGCTGCTGGTATTTGCGCAGATACAGGTGCTGCAGCCTGATATTCAGGTCAGCATCTTTTCTTGAGTTAAACAGCTGGTCAACAATTTCATTCAGGTGTTCAGCTGCAGGCATCGCCAGCCCGTTGCATGAGAACCACCAGCGCAGCACATTTTTAGCGCGTGCATTGGTCAGCTGCGCCAGCTCCGGCAGGCCGACGCTGTTATCCGCAAGAGTATTTTCAGCATCCTGCCGCGCCAGCACCTCCAGCAGTTCACTGGCCTCGGCCATGTGCGATGCAGTCCTCGCTAGCACAGCCTTGATGCTTTTATAGCGTGTTTCCAGTACCGGCATCACTTCATGGCGTACAAAATTGCGCTCATATTGTGTGTTGTCATTGCTTTCATCATCACACCATTGCATATCGTGCTGCAATGCGTATGCCAGCAGCGACTGGCGAGAAACACCGAGCAGCGGCCTCAGCAGCCGCCTGGCATTATCCACGGCCGCCATTGAGGATAACCCTTTCACCCCGGCGCCCCTGAACAACTGCAGCAGCAGCGTTTCAGCCTGGTCATCCTGATGGTGTGCGGTCAGCACGAAATCAGGAAGCCGCCCTTCCGATGCATAAGTGAACAAGGCGTGATACCGCAGCTCGCGCGCTTCGGCTTCAATACCCTGCTCACTGTTCTTGTAATCGGGGTTGCCGGCTACATTCACATGCACAAGCTGCAAAGGCACATCGAGCTGCTGACATTGCGCGGAACAGAAAGCAGCCCAGCGATCGGCATTCGTGCTGATACCATGGTGTACATGCATGGCATGTAAATCAAACGGGATTGCGGCCCTGGCGGCTGCCAGTAACTGCAGCAGAACCATGGAATCGAGGCCGCCGCTCAAGGCCAGCAATAGTGCTGGCTTCAAGTCGCCGGTATGCAGGTGCTTAACAAGAAACGCATTAAGCTCCAGGCTTAATGCGTGCGTGACAGTTTCGGTATTGCCGTGAGCTTGCCGTTTCAAAAAAGCGCTATTTTTCTGCGACTTCTTTGAATTTGCCATAACTCATCAATCGTTCGTAACGGGTTACCAACAATGATTTGATTGATTTGCTTTTAAAGCGGGTTAATTCTTCTTTAAGTGCGGTGCGTAATGTTTCCATCATTACTTCAGGTGAGCGATGCGCACCACCTACTGGCTCAGGCAGAATTTTATCTACCAGACCCAGGGCTTTAAGACGGTCGGCAGTGATTGCCAGTGATTCCGCCGCCACAGAGGCTTTGTCTGCACTCTTGTACAGGATGGAAGCGCAGCCTTCAGGTGAAATCACGGAATAGGTGCCGTATTGCAGCATCAGCAGCTGGTCGACAACACCCAGCGCCAGTGCGCCGCCTGAGCCGCCCTCACCGATGATGACGCCGATGATAGGGGTTTTGAGCTCTGCCATTACATAGAGGTTACGTGCGATTGCCTCTGACTGGCCGCGTTCTTCGGCGCCGATACCAGGATAAGCACCCGGCGTGTCAATCAGCGTAACGACCGGGATATGGAATTTTTCAGCCAGGCGGTATAAACGCAAGGCTTTACGATAGCCTTCAGGGCGCGGCATACCGAAGTTACGGTATTGGCGCTCTTTAATATCGCGGCCTTTCTGATGGCCGATCACCATCACCGGCTGGCCTTCAAAACGCGCCAGGCCACCAACGATTGCAGGGTCATCCGCAAACGCGCGGTCACCATGCAGTTCTTCAAAATCGGTAAACAACGCGTTGATATAGTCCAGTGTATAAGGGCGCTGCGGATGGCGCGCCAGTTGTGAGATCTGCCAGGCAGACAAGTTACCGTAGATGTCTGTCGATAGCTTTTTGTTCTTCTTTTCCAGCGCATCCAATTCTTTAGAAATATCCAGATTGTCATGGTCATCATGTGATGTACGCAGGCTTTCAATCTTGGCTTCCAGTTCAGCAATTGGCTGTTCAAAATCTAAATAGGTAATTTTCATGCATTCAACCCGGTTATTGACACTTTGTTCTCAAAAATATTGATTGGGTAGGTTAACAACTGCCTGCGATAGACACGAAATAGTTTAAGCACACATTTTTCTGTAAAACAAACGCATGCAAAATCCACCCCAACCTCTCGTTGCGAGATTCGAATTTAGACTAGGAGCAGACTCGAAGACAGTACAACAAGTACGGCAAGAGGCTGCAACAAAGTATAAATTCGAATCTCGCAACGAGCGTTAATTATATAGGATTTTTACGTTTTCTCGACTTAACCACTGCGTTAAGCCGGCAATCAATTCATCGTGCAGGTCAACACGCCATGCATTTCCCAGCATCAGTTCCACTTTGCTGGTTTTGTTATTGTACTCAACCTTGACCGCACAACCGCGCTGCTCCTCTGATGCGCTCACGCAGTAAGGTTTCAGCAGTGCTTTTAATTTCGCTGCATCGGCCTGGCCGTTGCACGAGATTTTCAGAAAACTGGCCTTGCTGTTTCTCAGGCCAGATAGATCATGCAGTTTTCTTGCATTGACACGAATGCCGCCCGAGAACTCATCATTGCTGACGCGCCCTTCCACGATCACCAGCTGGTCATCTTTTAATAATTGCTGCGACTGGTTAAGCAGTTCATTGCCCACTACCACTTCAATCCGTGTTGTGCCGTCATCAATACCGACAATCGCCATCTTGCCGCGCGCCGTCATCCGGATACGGATACCGGATACGATGCCGGCCAGCAGCTGCGGCTGTTCACGCGGCGTTAAATTCGCCAGGCTTGTCGTGATAAAGTTACTCAAGTCTTTCTGGTATGCCCAGTAAGGGTGGCCGCTCAAATAAAAGCCTAATGCGATTTTTTCTTCCTGCAGCTTTTGCTGTTCGCTCCAGGCCGGAACATCCGGCAGCACATGTACAGACTGGTCGGAGGCTTCGCCGAACAGGCTGTTCTGGTTGCTGTTGGCATTGGTCTGTTCAGCCGCGCTGATCGCCAGCGCTACGCCGGACAGCAAGGCATTGCGATTCGGCTCCAGCTTGTCAAATGCGCCGGCGCGGATCAGCGATTCAATCACGCGGCGGTTTACCTTGCGCAGGTCAAGTCGGCTGCAGAAATCAAACAAGTCTTTAAAAGGCCCGTCTTTCCTGCGCGACTGCAATATCACCTCAATAGCCGCCAAGCCTGTGCCCTTGATCGCCCCCAGGCCATATAGCACCTGGGTCTTGCTGATAGGCCTGAACTTGAACTCGCTTTCGTTCACATCCGGCGGCAGCACTTCTACATTATTGGCTACGCAATCATCATAGAAGATATGCACGCTGTCGGTGTTATTCATATCTGCCGACATGGTTGCGGCAAGGAACGCCGCCGGATAATGCCTTTTCAGGAATGCGGTCTGGTAAGCCACCAATGCATAGGCGGCGGCATGCGATTTATTGAAACCATAACCGGCAAACTTTTCAAGCAGGTCAAACAGCTCGCTTGCCTGCTTCTCGGTCATGTCATTCTTGGTTGCACCTTCGGTAAAAATCTTACGCTGGGCATCCATTTCCTCTTTTTTCTTCTTACCCATGGCGCGGCGCAGCAAGTCAGCACCGCCCAGGCTGTAACCCGCCACTACCTGGGCAATCTGCATCACCTGTTCCTGATATACGGCGATCCCGTAGGTTTCTTTCAGGATAGGCTCAGTCAGCGGATGCGGATACTCCACGCGCTGCTTGCCGTGCTTGCGTCGGCAGAAATCAGGAATCAGGTCCATCGGGCCCGGACGATACAGCGCCACCAGTGCGATAATATCTTCAAAGCAATCCGGCATCGCCTGCTTGAGCATGTCTTTCATGCCGCGCGACTCAAGCTGGAATACTGCCGTGGTATTCGCGGTTTTCAGCAGCTGGAACGTAGGCTTATCATCGATCGGCAGGTTTTCGAACGACAATGGCGGCAGGTTATTCTGGGCGCGCTGCTTATTGGCATTCTCCAGCGCCATATCCAGAATGGTCAGCGTACGCAGCCCCAGAAAGTCAAACTTGACCAGGCCTACGGCTTCCACATCATCTTTATCATATTGGCTTACTAGGCTGGCGCCATCCGCCTGGCAATAAACAGGGGAAAAATCAGAAATCTTGCCTGGGGATATGAGCACACCCCCGGCGTGCATGCCGATATTGCGCGTCAGGCCTTCCAGCCGCAATGCCAGCTCCAGCAGTTCGCGCACTTCATCTTCATTTTCACGCCGCTCTGCCAGCTGCGGTTCTTTTTCAAGCGCAGCGGATAATGTAATGCCCAGCTCCAGCGGAATCAGCTTGGCAATACCATCTACAAAATTGAACGGCAAGTCGAGCACACGGCCTACATCGCGAATCACGGCCTTTGCCGCCATGGTACCGAAAGTGGCAATCTGCGATACCGCATCAATGCCGTATTTCTGCTTCACGTAATCAATGACGCGGTCGCGGCCTTCCTGACAGAAGTCAATGTCAAAGTCAGGCATGGAAACGCGATCCGGGTTCAAAAAGCGCTCAAACAGCAGGTTGTATTCGAGCGGATCAAGGTCGGTAATGCCCAGGCTGTAAGCCACCACGGAACCCGCACCGGAACCACGACCCGGCCCCACCGGCACGCCATTATTCTTTGCCCAGTTGATAAAATCAGCCACGATCAGGAAGTAACCGGCGAACCCCATCTGGTTAATCACGCCGGTTTCAAACTCCAGCCGCGCATCGTAAGCAGGCTGCTTGGCAGCACGTATATTCTCGTCGGGGAACAGCACTTCCAAGCGCTTTTGCAGACCGTGTTTCGCCTCGGCAATCAGGTAGTCATTAAGGCTTTCGCCATTAGGCGTCGGAAAATTAGGCAGGTAATTTTTACCCAGTGTCAAAGCCAGGTTGCAGCGTTTGGCAATTTCAACACTGTTGGCAAGCGCCTCCGGCATATCGGCAAACAATGTGCTGATTTCAGCCTGCGTCTTGAAATATTGTTCAGTGGTAAAGTTCTTGGGGCGGCGCGTATCGGCAAGTACATAGCCCTCGGCAATGCAGGTGCGCGCTTCGTGCGCACGGTAATCATCCGGTGTAGTGAACTGTATCGGGTGCGTAGCCACCACCGGCAACTCAAGCTGCGCGGCTATTGCACGTACATGCCGGATGTATTGTTCTTCGGCTGGTTTTTGCGCACCTACCGCGATGCGCTGCACTTCAAGGTAAAAACGATCGGGGAACAATGCCTTCCAGCCGGCGGCAAGTTTGACCGCCGCCGCCAGGTTACCCTGCACGCATGCCTGACCGACATCGCCGGCCATGGCACCGGAAAGCAGCAGCAGCCCGCTGGTGCCGCATTCAGTGAACCATTCCTGCTTAAACTCGGCGCGACCGCGATACTGGTTGGATAAATAAGCGCGGCTTAACAGCTGGCATAGCAGAAGATAACCTGCATGCGACTGGCACAGCAGCAAGGCACGCGAAGGCTGCTCCCTGTTAACGGGGTTTTCCAGCCAGATGTCACAGCCGATGATGGGCTTGACGCCCTTGCCGCGTGCCGCCTTGTAAAACTTGATGGCACCGAACAGATTATTCAGGTCAGTGAGCGCCAATGCCGGCATGCGGTCATCAGCGGCCTGCTTCACATAGTCATCAATCCGCACGATGCCATCCACAACGGAATACTCACTGTGACAACGCAAATGGACGAATGCAGGTGTTGCTGGATGTGTTGGGATGATCTCTGACATAGAGCAAATTTTACCTTAATTTATATCAGGTTTTCAGCTAGTTTTAATCTACGTTAAATGAAGTAATTTTTATCTGAGCAAACAAACTACAATGACGCTGCACTTAACAGTATTAGATTGGCATCTGTAACACCTTGCTATCAATGCAATAGTTAAGATAACCATTTCATACAAATGAAATAATTTCCCATTTTCTGTTACATTACACAGTTAACGCTATTATTTTATGTATAACTAATAAATCATTCCAGATTAACAATCCACACTAAAAGTGAGCGCATAGTGATGAATAAAAAAGAAACAAAACAAAAAATTACCGAGCTATTAAACGCAGGGATGTCTAAAACTGAAGCATTTCAACAATTTTCAGGTGGCGCCTTAAAAAGCAATGAACTGGCCTACCATATTGCTTCACATCTGAGTACTAATTTATATGGAGAGCATGATAAAAAAATTGATACTCTTATAACAATAATGTTTGTCTTGGCGATATTTGCGGCATTAGTAGGATGGGGAATCGGCGCAGCCACCGGGTCAACTGCTTCATGGTTTATTGCAGGAATGGCAGCGCTAATCCAACTGCTGTTTGCGTATGGTTTTTACAAGAACTACGCGCCCACATACAACATTTATATTGCGCTAACAATAATTCAATTACCGAAAAATCTTTCTGGTTTAACTTCCACTCCTATTGCTACAACCATTGGATTATTAATAGGCCTTGCCACATTAGGTTACGTTTGGTACGTGAGGTCACTGCTTTTTCCAGACTTTGTTTTTATGAGACCTAAAAAAATCAAAGGACAATATGTATTTTCCAATTAAACTCAAGTCAGCAGTGTGGACAGAAATAATATACCGTCCTAACACTAAAACTATGGTAAAAGTTTTTACCTTAACATCACTGATACTAATTTCCTTCGTTTCCAGTTGCCCGGCATCTGCCGAAAAAGTGGAGTACATCATTTACGACGGCCAAAACTACGGGCAGAACCAGATCGAAAGCGCAATAAGCTCACCTGTCTTGACAGCCTCCCCGTATAACTCCGGCAATGACTACATCATTCCACGCGCATCTGACGGTCATTTTTACATTGCTGGCTCAGTGAATGGTTTCCCTGTAGTTTTCATGGTTGATACTGGAGCATCTATATCAGTGCTTCCGGCAAAATTCGTAAGAAATGCAGGTATACGTGCAGGGCGCATGGTATATGCTAATACTGCAGCGGGTCAAAGTCGCGCCGGCTTATCGCAGGGAAATGTTTTGCTGCTTGGCCCCTATAAACTAGCTGATGTCAAAGTAGGTGTTAACGATAAGCTGGACACCCCCTTGCTAGGCATGGATGTTCTAAATAGATTCCAGATAACACAATCGAATGGAATGCTGGTTTTAAGAGCTAACCGATGAAGTTATGGCACATAAAATCGGCTATCTTCGCTAAAGGCAGTACGCAGTTTCCGGATATTTCTCAATAAAACATTAAACCTAATCCACTATTGCATTTTTTGCAAATCGAAAGAACAATCTTCATACAAAACCGTACAATAATGGCAAATACATCAACCCTGAACCCAAGGACTTTTGCCATGAATAAAACAACCAGCTTCACCATACTTACCCTGTTCAGCCTCCTGGCAATCCCGCTCTGGGGCTGTGCACCGGAAGTAGGCAGCGACCAGTGGTGCGCCAACCTCAAAGCAAAACCCGCCGGTGACTGGAGCATGAATGAAGCGGCAGATTTTGCAAAACACTGCATCATCAAGTAGCACCGGCATGCATCACCCTCTGCGCGCCCGGCATCATGACCACCGTTAACAGCTTTGCGCCGGTTGAAGGCCATGCGGCACGCGTGCTGATTCTGGGTTCCATGCCGGGCGTCGCATCACTGACTGCGGGGCAGTATTATGCGCATGCCCAGAATGCTTTCTGGAAGATTATGGGAGAGATATTGGAAGTTGATGCGTCTGCCAGCTACAAAAAACGGATTGAGACACTCAAAGACTCCCACATTGCATTGTGGGACGTACTTGAAAGCTGCATGCGCCCCGGCAGCATGGATGCAGCCATTGATATGAACTCAGCAAAAACTAACGACATTCTCGCTTTGCTTCGCAGGCAACCCGAAATCCGCATCATCTGTTTTAATGGCGGTGCCGCTGAAAAAATCTTCAAAAAACGGATACAACCATCGCTTGGAGATTATTGCGGGCAATATATCAGGTTACCTTCGACCAGCCCTGCCCATGCCCGCATGACATTCAAGAGCAAGGTCGAAGCCTGGCGTAGTGCGATTGAACCAATTATTTAACCGCAGCTTATCGCCATCTTGAAATTCAACATCATTCCCACCTGCGCGGGGATGATGAAACAAATTCAGGATATCGACTGCATCAGTTTGACTTCGCCAGCAAGGCGTTCACCTGCTCGACCAAGGTCTCGTCCTGCACCGGTTTACCGAGGAAAGCATCCACGCCGATTTCGGTGGCCACATTACGGTGTTTATCTGCGGTGCGCGAGCTAATCACGATCAATGGCGTATTCAGGGTTGCCGGGTTATCACGCACATAACGCGAGAACTCGAAACCATCCATGCGCGGCATTTCGATGTCGGTGAGGATAATGTCAGGCGTCACTTCCTGCAGTTTCTCAATCGCATCCATGCCGTCATTAGCGGTAACCACTTCAAAGTCTTCACGCTCCAGTACACGTGAAAGCACCTTACGCATGGTCAGGGAATCATCTACCACCAATGCCACTTTTCTTGTGTTTTCGACTACAGGTGCGATTTCTGCAACTTTAGCCGCGCCGACTGCAAACACTTCACGGTTTGCCAGCTGCACCGCGTTAATCACCAGCACAATCGCACCATCACCCAGCACAGAGGCGCCGATCATGCCTGGCACATGCGAAAGCTGTGTGCCCATAGGCTTCATCACAACCTCCTGGTTGCCGATAATTTCATCCACATGCAGTGCCGTGCGGTACGCACCGCTACGCATCAAGATAATTGGCGTGTAAATATGTGATAGCGCTACATGCTCAGTGTCACCTACCAGCCTGGAGAGGAAATGCAGCGGGTAATCACGCCCTGCCCATTCCACTTTACCGTTCTGGTAAGCGCTGTCCAGGTCTTTCTGCTTAAGTTTCTGCACCTGTTCAATCATCACGGTTGGTACCGCAAATACTTTATTTCCTGATCGAACCAATACCACCTGCGCCACTGACAATGTCACCGGCAGGTAGATATTGAACATGGCGCCGGAACCGGACACATTGCTTACATCGATACGGCCGCCCAGTGCGGCAATATCGCTGCGCACAGCATCCAGGCCTACACCACGGCCTGCAATCTGTGAAATCGAATCCGCTGTAGAGAAACCCGGCTCAAAAATAACAGCCATCAATGCCTGTTCGGTGACATCCTGACCGGCAGCCAGGAAGCCTTTTTCAGTCGCTTTCTGTTTCACTTTGGCTAAATTGACACCAGTGCCGTCATCGGTAATGATCAGTGTAATTTCATCATTTTCCATGCTGACTTTAAGCCGGATATGGCCAATTTCAGGCTTACCGGATTTCACGCGATCTTCGGTGGTCTCAAGGCCATGCGCTACGGCATTGCGCAGCAAATGCTCCAGCGGCGCACCCAGTTTGTCCAGCACACCGCGATCCAGTTCAATACCTTCACCGTCGATCGTCATCTCGACACGCTTATTCAACTCACGCGCGGTCTGGCGCACAATACGCTGCAAGCGCTCCGATATGGTGGCGAACGGCAGCATACGCACACGCATCAGGCCTTGCTGCAATTCACGGTTCATACGGTTTTGCTGCTGCAGTGCCGCATCGGTCTGATCCAGATTGAGCAGCAAACCATGCTGAATGGTCGAAACGTCGTTTACGCTCTCCGCCATCATACGGGTCAGCTCCTGCAGACGCGTAAAGCGGTCAAACTCCAGCGGGTCAAACGCTTCATTGGCTTCCTGCAGCAAGCTCATACGCGATTGCAGCTGTGTCTCAGCTTCGATTTCCAGCTCACGCAGATAAGCACGCAACCTGGTGATACTGTCTGTCAGGTCGATAGAAGACTGTTTGAAGTTCTGCATCTCCCTGTCCATACGGGAACGCATGATCGAAACTTCGCCGGCTTCATTGATCAACCTGTCCAGCACATCGGCACGCATACGCAGGAATTGCGTTTTACGTTCTGTCCTGCGTGCAGGAATCACTTCTACAGGCGCATCCGGACTCAACTCACCAGCTGCCGGTTTCGCTGCAGCGGAGCCGCTGGAAACCTGGTCAAGCATCAGGCTGATGTGGTCGAACTCCACAAACATGCTATCAAAATCATCGGTGGTGATCTTATGATTCAAGGCACGGATCACATGATCTTCCATGCCGTGTACACTGTCGCCGATTGATGCCAGGCCCGCCATACGCGCACTACCTTTAAGGGTGTGCAGCACGCGTTGCAGTGAATCAATGTACTCATGCTCCTGTGGGTTGGCACGCCAGCCACGCAGATCCTTGCCGATTTGCGGTACTAATTCACGGGCCTCTTCAAGGAACAGCGCCAGCAGTTCTTCATTGACCGCGCTATCTTTACGCTGCTCGGCTTTAAGCTGCGGAGTCTGCATTTCGGCAGCAACTGAAGCTTCAGCCGGTGCGGCTTCGGCAGCAGGCTGCGCCTGGGCAGCCTCGGCAAGCGGCTCGATCACCGGTAACGCAGGAACTGCCTGCTCAGTTGCTGCAACTGCGGCAGCTTTATCCGCTTTGGCTTCAGCGCTCGCTTTTTCTTTTGTCTTTCTGGCTGTTTTCTTGGTCTCGGCCACTTCAAGCACGGCGGCTTCCGCCTGCTGCGTAGCTGCGGCCTGCATGGCAGCGGTAGATTCACCCAGTGCAACGATCAATGCACGCGTTGTTTTTGGCTCTTTGAGGGCTTTAACGCTTTCCAGGCCTTCGCCCAGCGCTTTTACCACATTGGCATACAGCTCGATATGCTGCTCAGTCCAGTTGCCGTTATGCCCATCAAGCCAATGTTCAAGGGCACGAGCCAGGTCGCCGATAGGAGTAAAGCCGGCCGTTAAGGCATTGCTGCCTAATGTATGGGCAGCGCGATAACTCTCGCTTGATTCCATAATGATCAGGTCTTGCGCATCAACCAGGGTTTTATAATGCTGCTCGGCCTCGGCAAGGAAAATATCGAAGAACGCCTTGCTTAATTTGCGGGTACCGCCGATAAGCACTTCTTCTTTCTGCGGTACGGCTTTTTCTACCAGGGCTTGCTCAAACTCTGCCATCAGGTCTTTAGCCTGCTGCTGAAACGGCGCTGGGCTCAGGCTGACACTCTGTTTTTCCAGCAATTCGGCAACCCATGCGGCAAAGTTGGCAGTGACCTTCTCGATAAACGCCAGTATCGGCGTGGTCGGGAATGCCTTGCGTTCCAGCATGGTATTGAGCAGGTCTTCAACCGCCCAGGCAACCTCACCCAAGGCAGTCAGACCCACCGTACGGCCACTGCCTTTCAGGGTATGGTAGGCACGGCGCACTTCGGTCAAGGCCGCGCTGTCTGTAGCGTTAACACGTAAGGCCTGCAGGTTCTGTGCGAGCGTTGCCAGCACTTCTTCGGCTTCAGTCAGGAAAATATCCTGTAGCTCTGGATCCAGCGCTTTGTCTACTACAGTATCCGCTTCTGCAGCAACAGCGGGCTCTGCGGCCACTGCTTCGCTCAGTGCAGGCTCAGCGGCCACAGCCGGCTGAACGAACTCAGGAATTGCTTCATCGAATGCAATGTCATCATAGCTGACGATCATTTCCGCAGGCGCATCTGCAACCTGGGCAGTTTCCAATATGGGTTCAACACCCAGGTTCAGCGCACGGGCACCCTCTTCCAATCGCAGCAAAGCGTAGGACAAGGCCTGGTCTGACTCCGGACGTACATGGGGCAGCTCCTCAGCATATAGCCCCAGCATACTTAAACTCTCTGCAACCAGTTCAAAGCTGTTGCTGTATGGCTCACCGAGGACAGCGTTTTCGGCGTGATTCTTGAACATATCGACAAACAATGTGCTCAATTGCGCGATCGCCCTCGGCGTCGTCATTTCCAGCATTTCAAATGCAGCCATCACCTGCTGCAATGGCTTGTCGGCGCCACTCAGCGCACCGGCATCATCCGGGTTCCTGAAGAAAGTATCGAGTGCCTTTTCTATCAGAGCCAGAGATTCGATAATCTGTTTCGCAACAGCCGACACCACACTCGCATCCAGCTTGCTGGTTGCAAATGCATCAAGGGCAGGAGCAAGTTCATGCCCCTGTGCAACCGCATGCAGACGCTCACTCTGTGTGGCAACTTTGTGTTTTACGTCGGCATCCAGATGCTGGTAATGGTCGCAGCATTGTTCAAGCAGGTTTAAAGAGGCCGCAATTTCAATAAATGAAGATTCATTCAGTTTCTGCTTATCGGCCTGCAGCGCCTGCACTGCCTGATAAGTCGTGCTGATCAGCCGAATAACGCTTTGGCTGGAAATATTCTGCTGCACGGATGCGGAAATAGCTTCCAGCTTATTGATAAAAGCAGTTACATCAGCCGCTGAAGCATCGGCAGTGCTGGCGCTGATATTGGACCACAGCTCTTTAAGGCCGGGCAGGTCTGCGATCAACTGTGCCAGCGCGGCTTGCTCGGCGGCGCTCGAAGGCATCGTTTCGCTATCGGATGCACCATCCTGAGGCAAGGCATCATCCAGCTCGAATACATCTTTAACGCGGGATATTAGATCCGTCACACGGTCACTGATCGCGACGTAATAAAGCAACTCTCGCAGCAACTGTGACGGTGCCTTGGCATCTCCCGCTGCCAGGTTGCCTAACTGGCGATCCAGTTTGCGGCAAAGTTTTTTCGCACCGTTGTTGGCGGCCACTTTGTCCTGGCCCAGGGAATCGGCAAACGCCGAGGCTGTCCACCACAGCGTTCTCGGGGCATTTTTAACCTGAATCTGCTGAACTTTTACGATTGCTTCACGCATTGCATTCAACGCGTCCGTGTTTTTAGTGCGTAGCCAATCCAGCAGTGACTTCTGGAAAAGAGCACGCTGTTCCGCCACAAAAACAGGGATTGCAGTTTCTTCAATCGGATTTGAAGGCAGGTCTTTCGGCGCACTGTTGTCCGTATCCGGAAAGAACAGCTCACTTTCTTCAATAGATTCGCCTTGCGCCTCCACCAGAGGTTTCAGGGTCGGGTACAGGCGTATCGGCGTATCGGGAACGCCATTCATCAAATCTTGCAGATATTGTGACAGTGTCTCTACCGCCTCGACCAGATGCGCAATCAGTTCCTGGGTCACAGGGATGGTCTGTTGTGCAACCTTGCTGGTGAGCTTTTCAATTTCAGAACAATAGCGTTTGCAGCCTTCCAGGCCGACCATATCCAGCGCACCGTTCACCTGGTAAAGATGTGCCAGGGTAAGCCTTAAAGATGCGGAGCCGCCCAGGTTCTGGCTAACCTCATTGAAGCTTGCCAGCACTTTTTTCAGTGACTGGTCAATCTCGTCTTTCACCCAGGACAATGGGCCGGTATCAAATGCTTCAGGCATTCTGTACTCCCATTTCTATATACGATTTTTTCATGGAGTTTTATTTATCTCACGTTACAAATTAAACACGTAGCAATGACATAGTGGTGCAATCGCCTTGGGTTACAGTTTAAAGCCGGCTACTGAGTCGCGCAGCTCTTCAGCCAGCGAGTTCAGTTGGCCAACAGACTCAGCTGTCAACTTGGTACCCTGTGTCGTTTGTGTCGTAATTTCCTGAATCATCTGCATGTTGTTAGCCACCGTTTTGGCAGAATCGGTCTGCGCATTCGTAGCTGCGGAAATCGATTGAATCAGCTGCGCCAAGTTGGTCGTAACCGTTTCAATTTCATTCAATGCCTGTCCGGCAGCATCCGCAACGCGCGCACCGTCCACTACACCCTCGGTACTCTTCTCCATCGCGGCAACCGCGCCGTGCGTATCGGTCTGAATCGTCTTCACAATCGCACTAATCTGTTTGGTAGCTTCAGATGAACGTTCCGCAAGACGCTGAACCTCCTCCGCAACCACCGTAAAGCCCCTACCCGCTTCACCGGCTGATGCCGCCTGGATCGCAGCGTTCAGAGCCAGAATGTTGGTTTGTTCGGTAATGTCTGAAATCAGCTCAACGATCTCACTAATCTCTTGCGAGCTTTCACCCAGACGTTTAATACGTTTTGAGGTTTCCTGAATCTGGGTACGGATCTCGTTCATCCCTGAGATCGTGTTCTGTACCGCCTGTGAACCCTGCACCGCAGCTTCAAGTGAGCGCTGCGCAACCTGTGCCGCCTGTGCCGCGTTGCTGGATACCTGAAGGATGGAACGCGTCATGTCGTTTACCGCGTCTGTGGTCTGGATAATTTGGGCTGACTGTGTTTCTGCAGCACTCAGCAACTGTTCTGAAGTATCCTGCGCAACCGAAGTCGCTGACGTCACCTGCTCAGTCGCATGGTTAATCTCGGTAACCAGGTCTCGCAAGCTGTCGATCGTATAGTTGATAGAGTCAGCAATCGCGCCGGTAATGTTATCGCGAACTTCCGCTTTTACCGTCAAGTCACCGTCCGCCAGGTCACCCATCTCATCCAGCAGTTGTAAAACCGCCTCCTGGTTATCCTGGCCTTCTTTTGCGAGCTGATTGGTCAGCACTACAGACTGCGCCGTTTGTTTCTTACCGTAGAAGAACATCAGGAACACCAGCACCAGACCCAATAACAGCAAGCCCACCAGCACGAACTGGATAAAGCGGGTCTGTGTTTCAATCAGGGCATTGTTTTCTTTCTGAATCGCGAGCGTAAAGTTATTACCTGCCTGTTTACTGGCCTCAAACGCTGCCGTCAGGTCCAGCAATGGTGCTGATGCCGCAACCGTACCGAGCGGTAAGGCCGGAACATAGCGCTTGTTTGCCACTTCAAAAAAGTTAGAGCCTGCCTGAATCACGGCCTCCAGCTCTGCCTGCAATTTTTCGTTATCAAGGTTTTTACGCCAGTACTCTGAGCGCTGCTTAAACAGGACTTCACCGTTGGCAGCATTGGCCAGCGCCTTATCGCGCTTTTCATTGTTAAAGTTGGTGGAAGCAACATAAGCCTCGTTATAGGATGCAAACGCATCCAGCGGGAACATAGGTGGCGGGTTGGTATCGGAAGTCAGGTTCTGATACTCGTTCAGGATATTTGAAATCGGGCCATTCACACGCACCTGGTTAATAACCCAGAAACTCAACACCGCAAACAATATAAACGCAACGATTTGCAGCATGAGCTGGCGGTAACCTGCAGCCAAGCTACCGGCATCAGAAGAGCTTTTCTTACTGGAAAATTTATTTTTTAAATTCTGAAATAAACCACCTACCGTAGCCCCCAGCTGCGATGGCAGATTTTTAAAAGCTGCAAGATTTAATGCCATTTTG
>Ga0208887_100353_pt1 | contig 16907 bp, 18 predicted proteins | sample LakWasM106_HOW12_2_FD_183924 | JGI IMG/M metagenome (GOLD analysis project Ga0208887, IMG submission 183924) | Freshwater sediment methanotrophic microbial communities from Lake Washington under simulated oxygen tension - Sediment Metagenome... | ecosystem: Environmental > Aquatic > Freshwater >...
CAGCGGCATCCGCAGTACCTTGGCGCGTGGTGCCCAGCAGCTTCTTGGCTGCCTGCAGGATCTGGGGCGTTGCCTCCAGGACATCGCCCCAGGGAACCAGCTTGAGGGCGGTAACCCAGCCCACCGCCATGGTTACAGCACCTCGCTGGCAAAGTCCGCCAGGCGTGAACGCTCGCCGCGCGCCAGCGTGATGTGGCCGCTGTGCGGCCAGCCCTTGAAGCGGTCCACGGCGTAGGTCAGGCCCGACGAGCCTTCTGTGAGGTAGGGCGTGTCGATCTGCGCCAGGTTGCCCATGCAGATGATCTTGGTGCCGGGACCGGCGCGGGTCCGGCGCGGGTGATCAGCGTCTTCATCTGCTTGGGCGTCAGGTTCTGCGCCTCGTCGATGATCACGTACTTGTTCAGGAAGGTGCGCCCGCGCATGAAGTTCATGCTCTTGATCTTGATGCGGCTGCGGATGAGCTCGTTGGTGGCGGCGCGGCCCCATTCGCCGGCGTTGCCGCCGTCGCCCTTGGCCAGGAATTCGAGGTTGTCGTCGAGCGCGCCCATCCAGGGGCCCATTTTTTCCTCTTCGGTGCCGGGCAGAAAGCCGATGTCCTCGCCCACGCTCACGGTGGCGCGGGTCATGATGATTTCGGTGTAGCGGCGGTCGTCCAGCACCTGGGTCAGGCCCGCGGCCAGGGCCAGCAGGGTCTTGCCGGTGCCGGCCGTGCCGGTCAGTGTGACGAAATCGACCTCGGGGTCCATGAGCAGATTCATGGCGTAGTTCTGCTCGCGGTTGCGCGTGGTCACGCCCCACACCGCATGCTTGGTCGAGCCATAGTCCTTGAGCGTCTGCAGCACCGCGGTTTTCTCGCGGATCTCGCTGACCCGGGCAAACATGCTGGGCTCGCCCGGAGCCTCGAAGTACACAAACTGGTTGATCATCAGCTGCGGCACGATCGGGCCGCCAATGCGGTAATAGGTGCTCGCGCCGCTTTGCCAGCTTTCCACGTTCTTGCCGCTCTTGGCCCAGAAGTCGGGGGGCAGGGCCAGCACGCCAGAGTAGAGCAGGTCGCCGTCTTCCAGCGTCTTGTCATTCTGGTAGTCCTCGGCGTTCAGGCCCAGGGCGCGCGCCTTGACGCGCATGTTGATGTCCTTGGACACCAGCACCACTTCGCGCGGGGCGTGCAGCTTGCGCAGCGCTTCCACCACGCCCAGGATCTGGTTGTCGGCCTTGCCTTGCGGCAGGCTGGTGGGCAGGCTGTAATCCAGCGGGGCCGTCTGGAAGAACAGGTGGCCGCCTGCAGCGCGCTGGCCTGTGGAGTCGAGCTTGAGGCCATGCGCAATGTCGGCGCCTTGCACGCCCGCCAGGGCATCCAGGGTGCGGCTGGTCTGGCGGCCGTTGCGGGCCACTTCGGTCATGCCCTTCTTGTGGCCATCCAGCTCTTCCAGCACGATCATGGGCAGGAAGATGTCGTGTTCCTCAAAGCGGAACAGGCTGGTCGGATCGTGCAGCAGCACGTTGGTGTCCAGCACGAACAGCTTCGCAGGGCCCTGTGGTGCCGCCTTTTTGCTGCGGGACGCACCGGCTGCTGCGGGCGCGCTGGCAGTGGTCTTGCTGCCGGGGCTGCGCGAGCCGCGTGTGCTGGCAGAGCTGCGCGCAGCGGGTGCAGGGGCCGTGGCGGGTGTGCGTGCGGGTTCCGGCGTGCGCGACCGGGTCTCGACCTGGATCAGGGCAGGGGCCGCGCCCATTTCGATGGGCGCCTCATCGTTGCGTGCGCTCTTGCGTCCACCCCGGCTGGCGGGGATGGCCACTGTCTCTGGGTCGGGAAGCAGATTTTCGACGGGGCGGGCGCGGGCGCTTGCTTTGTAGGCTTCAGGCGCGAGGAGGGCGGCGCGCCGGCTGGGGGCGGGGGGCAGGGGCATGGTGGCGGGGTCTCGGGCAGTGGGGTGTTCAGAAAGCAAAAAGCCGCCTGGAGACCAAGGCGGCTTTGGAGGGAGAAAAAAGCGTTGCTGATTTCAGAAGCATCGAACCATTATGCCCATTCACCGTGTCGGATTGCGGAAGGCGTCCGCAGTCCGTGTCGGCAGGCTTGCAACGGTGAATTTCAGGCGGCCTTTTTCAGGGCCTTGATGGTCTTGACGGCCTTGAGCACTTCGTCCACGTGGCCCGGCACCTTGAGACCGCGCCATTCGTTGTGCAGAATGCCATCGGGTCCGATCAGGAAGGTGCTGCGCTCGATGCCCTTGACCTTCTTGCCGTACATGATCTTGTTCTTGACCACGCCGAACATGTGGCACATCTTTTCTTCGGTGTCGGCGATCAGCTCAAACGGCAGCTCCAGCTTTTCCTTGAACTCGTCGTGCGACTTCATGTTGTCGCGCGATACGCCGAAAACGGCTGCACCCGCCTTGACGAAGTCCTTGTACCGGTCACGGAACTGCATGGCTTCCGTGGTGCATCCAGGGGTGTTGTCCTTGGGGTAGAAGTACAGAATCACAATCTGGCCGAGGTGGGAGGTGTTGGACACCTTGATTCCACCAGTCGCGTTGGCTTCAAATTCAGGGAGGGGTTTGTTGACAACGATCGCCATGGCACTTCAATCTCTCAGGATGTAGTCGTTGAAAAGCCGGGGGAGCTGGGGTGTTATTGCTTTTGGTGGTGCCCCCGACCGCAACCCGAGATTTTACCCTGAAAACGCCCGAGAACCAAGCTGCCACCCCGCCCCCTAAGACCCTGGCGCTTCCAGAATGAGCGCCGCCACCACGTTGCGGCCTTCGCTGGCAAGAATGTTGTAGGTGCGGCAGGCAGCGGGGGTGTCCATGGTTTCAAGGCCCAGTCGCCGGGCCATCAGCGGCTGCAGCCAGGCGGGTGGCGGAAAGCGGTTGCGTGTGCCGCTGCCAAAGACGATCAGTTCCGCCTCCAGGGTGGCCAGCTGGGCGAAATGCTCGGGTGTCAGGTCTTCAAAGCGGGTGCATGGCCAGGCCAGGCGCAGGCCGCCCGAACCCAGGATGATGCTGGTGGTGATCTTTTCCGTATCCACACCGATCCAGCCGGGGCCGTAGGCACGGATGGTCTGCGCGGTGGAAGGTTCGGGCTGGAATTTCATGCAAGGACGGGGTGGGTGGGCGCGGGCCGTGGGTTGGGGCTTTACGGGGGGCGTTGTGGCCTCGGGGTCGCCGGCGATCTGTGGTCAAATTATAGGTTTCGCCAAAGCGCCCGGGGCGCTGTCAGGTCTCTGGCTCCATCGCATTCCAACGTCAGCCCATGAAAACCGTCCACAAATCCGCCAAGCTCGCCAACGTCTGCTACGACATCCGGGGGCCCATCATGGACGCGGCCCGGCAGATGGAGGAGGACGGTCACAAGATCATCAAGCTCAACATCGGCAACCTGGCCGTGTTCGGCTTCGATGCCCCCGAGGAAATCCAGCAGGACATGATCCGCAACCTGCCCAATTCGGCAGGCTATTCGGACAGCAAGGGTATCTTTGCGGCGCGCAAGGCCGTGATGCACGAGACACAGAAGCAGGGCATCAAGGGCGTCACGCTGGACGACATCTACCTGGGCAACGGTGCCAGCGAACTCATCGTCATGGCCACCAATGCGCTGCTCGACACCGGCGACGAACTGCTGCTGCCCTCGCCCGACTACCCGCTGTGGACGGCGGCGGCCAGCCTGTCGGGCGGCACGCCCGTGCATTACCTGTGCGATGAAGCCAATGGCTGGATGCCCGACCTCGATGACATCCGCGCGAAGGTCACGCCCCGCACCAAGGGCATTGTTGTCATCAACCCCAACAACCCCACGGGCGCGCTGTACTCCGACGCGCTGCTCAAGGGCATTGTGGCCATCGCCCGCGAGCATGGCCTGGTGATCTTTGCCGACGAGGTGTACGACAAGGTGCTGTACGACGGCGCCAAGCACACGGCCATTGGCTCGCTGAGCGAAGATGTGCTCACGCTCACCTTCAACTCGCTGTCCAAGAGCTACCGCTCGTGCGGTTACCGCGCCGGCTGGCTCGTGGTGTCGGGCGACAAGAAGCCCGCCCGCGATTACATCGAGGGCCTGAACATGCTCTCGAACATGCGCCTGTGCGCCAATGTGCCTGGCCAGTGGGCCGTGCAGACCGCGCTGGGCGGCTACCAGAGCATCAACGAGCTGGTGGGCGAGGGCGGGCGCCTGCGCAAGCAGCGCGACCTGGCCTACCAGCTCATCACCGCCATTCCGGGGGTCACCTGCGTGAAGCCGCAGGCTGCCCTGTACATGTTTCCGCGCCTCGATCCGGAGATTTATCCAATCAAGGACGACCAGCAGTTCTTCCTGGAATTGCTGCAGGAAACCAAGGTCATGCTGGTGCAGGGCACGGGCTTCAACTGGGCCTGGCCCGACCATTTCCGCATCGTGTTTTTGCCGCACGAGGATGACCTGCGCGAGGCCATTGGCCGCGTGGCCCGCTTCCTGGAGCAGTACCGCAAGCGGTCTGGCACCAACTGAGACTCTTTTTTGATAGCTGCTTGCGCTGATAGGTAAAGCGCTGCAATCATTTTGACTGGTAAATTTTCCATGAAACCGATCCAAGTAGGCCTGCTGGGCATTGGCACCGTTGGCAGTGGCGTCTTCAACGTGCTGCACCGCAACCAGGAAGAAATCCGCCGCCGCGCCGGCCGGGGCATCGAGATCGCCATGGTGGCCGACCTCGACGTGGAGCGCGCCAGAAAAGTGGTGGGCGAGGGCGTGCAGGTGGTGAACGACGCGCGCGCCGTCATTGCCAATCCCGACATCGACATCGTCATCGAGCTGATCGGCGGCTACGGTGTGGCCAAGGCGCTGGTGCTCGAAGCCATCGCCGCCGGCAAGCATGTGGTCACCGCCAACAAGGCGCTGCTGGCCGTGCATGGCACCGAGATCTTCGCCGCCGCATCGGCCAAGGGCGTGATGGTGGCGTTTGAAGCCGCCGTGGCCGGGGGGATCCCCATCATCAAGGCGCTGCGGGAGGGCCTCACCGCCAACCGCATCCAGTGGCTGGCCGGCATCATCAACGGCACCACCAACTTCATCCTGTCGGAGATGCGCGACAAGGGCCTGGACTTTGCCGTGGTGCTGAAGGAAGCGCAGCGCCTGGGCTACGCCGAGGCCGACCCCACCTTCGACATCGAGGGCGTGGACGCCGCGCACAAGGCCACCATCATGAGTGCCATTGCCTTTGGCATACCGGTGCAGTTCGACAAGGCCTATGTCGAAGGCATCACCCAGCTCAGCGCCACCGACATCAAGTACGCCGAGCAGCTGGGCTACCGCATCAAGCTGCTGGGCATCACCAAGCGCGTGGAAAGAACCGATGCCACCGGCAAAGCCGTCGGGGGCATCGAGCTGCGCGTACACCCCAGCCTGGTGCCTGCCAAGCGCCTGATTGCCAACGTGGAAGGCGCTATGAACGCCGTGGTGGTGCAGGGCGACGCCGTGGGTGCCACGCTGTACTACGGCAAGGGCGCGGGCTCCGAGCCCACGGCCAGTGCCGTGATTGCAGACCTGGTGGACATCACCCGCCTGCACACCGTGGACCCGCTCAATCGCGTGCCGCACCTGGCTTTCCAGCCCCACACCCTCGACCAGGCCATGAGCGAGCTGCCGGTGCTGCCCATGAGTGAAGTGGTCACCAGCTACTACCTGCGCCTGCGCGTGGCCGACCAGGCCGGCGTGCTGGCCAAGGTCACCGGCATCCTGGCTGGCGCCGGCATCAGCATCGACGCCGTGCTGCAGCGCGAGGCCGACGAGGTGGGCGGCGAGGGCTCCACGCAAACCGACCTCGGCGAGGGCTCCACGCAAACCGACCTCATCATCCTCACGCACGACACGCGCGAAGGCACCATGAACGATGCCATCGCCCAGATGCAGCAGCTCCCCACGGTGCTGGCCCCCATCACGCGCATCCGCAAGGAAGAGCTGAATTAAGAGCGAGATTGCCATGCTGTACCTGTCCACGCGCGGCCATCCCGACCGCAAGCATTTCTGCGACATCCTGCTTGAAGGCCTGGCGCCCGATGGCGGGCTGTACCTGCCCGAGCATTACCCGCAGATCGACGATGCCGCCCTCACGCGCCTGCGCAAGGCGTACCAAAGCCAAGGCTACGCCGAGCTGGCGTTCCAGATCCTGTCGCTGTACATCGACGACATTCCCGCCGCCGACCTGAAAGCCCTGTGCGCCAAGACGTACACCGCCGAAGTCTTCGGCACGGGCGAGATCGTGCCCCTGCGCCACCTCGAAGACGGCTTGTGGCTCGAAGCCCTGTCCAATGGCCCCACGCTGGCCTTCAAGGACATGGCCATGCAGCTGCTGGGCAACCTGTTCGAATATGAACTCAAGCGCCGGGGCGAAGAGCTCAACATCCTGGGCGCCACCAGCGGCGACACCGGCAGCGCGGCCGAATACGCCATGCGCGGCAAAGAGGGCGTGCGCGTCTTCATGACCAGTCCGCACGGCCGCATGAGCGCGTTCCAGCAGGCGCAGATGTTCAGCCTGCAGGACGAGAACATCCACAACATCGCCATCGAAGGCGTGTTCGACGACTGCCAGGACATCGTCAAGGCGGTCAGCAATGACCTTAACTTCAAGCGCCAGTACAAGATCGGCACGGTCAACTCCATCAACTGGGCGCGCCTCTTGGCGCAGGTGGTGTACTACTTCGCGGGCTACATCCAGGCCACGGAAACGAACGACCAGAAGGTCAGCTTCACCGTGCCCAGCGGCAACTTTGGCAACATCTGCGCCGGCCATGTGGCGCGCTGCATGGGCCTGCCGATTGCCAGGCTGGTGGTGGCCACCAACGAAAACGATGTGCTCGACGAGTTCTTTCGCACCGGCGTGTACCGTGTGCGCGGCAGTGCCGACACGCACGAAACGTCGAGCCCCTCGATGGACATCAGCAAGGCCAGCAACTTCGAGCGTTTCATTTTTGACCTGCTGGGGCGCAATGGCCAGCGCACCAAGGCCTTGTTCAGCGCTGCCTTGCAGACCTATGGCCGCTTCGATCTGAGCGCCGACCCGCTGTTTGCCGATGCCGCCGCCAAATACGGCTTTGAAAGCGGCAGGAGCACGCACGCCGACCGCCTGGCCACGATCAAGGACACCTACCACCGCTTTGGCGTGACCATCGATACCCACACCGCCGATGGCGTGAAGGTGGCGCGCGAGCACCGGGGCGACCCGGCGGTGCCGATGATCGTGCTGGAGACGGCGCTGCCCATCAAGTTTGCCGAAACCATCCAGGAGGCCCTGGGCCATGCGCCCGAGCGGCCCGCCAGGTTTGCCGGCATCGAGGCATTGCCCAAGCGTGTTCAGGTCATGCCGGCCGATGTGGAACGGGTCAAGGCCTACATCGAGCGGCATTGCCAGTGATCCCTGTCGGAAGTGCGGGATATCAGGGTTTTGAGTAAAAAATGCCCCTGGCGATTTTCTGATAAGCGCTGGCAGCTATAAATAGCATAGCTATTCACAGGAGCATTGGATGAAGGTTGTAGGCTTTGCCGGTTTCTCTGGCAGTGGCAAGACCACGCTGGTCGAGCAGCTCATCCCCGAGCTGCGCCTGCGGGGACTGCGGGTGTCGGTGGTCAAGCATGCCCACCACAGTTTCGACATCGACCACCCTGGCAAGGACACTTACCGCCACCGCGAAGCCGGGGCCTTCGAAGTGGTGGCCGCCTCCGACAAGCGCCTGATGCTGGTGCGCGAGTTCGAACAGCCCGCCACGCTCAGCGTGCACCACCTGCTGGCAGAGCTGTACCAGGGCGTGGACTGGGTGCTGGTGGAGGGCTTCAAGGACAGCGATCTGCTCAAGATCGAAGTCTGGCGCGCACCCGAGCCCGGCCGCGCGGCCAAGCCCGTGCGGTACCCCGACGACGACTTTGTGGTCGCCATCGCCACCGACGCCCCGCACAACCTGCCCGTACCCACGCAACGGCCCGTGCTCGACCTCAATGCCCCCGATCAGGTGGTGGACTGGCTGCTGCAGCATGCCGACCGCTTCGACTACCAGTGGGACCTGCACGGAGACCTGTTGCCATGCGTCCCCCAATGAAACCCCTGAAACCGCTGGATGAGGCGCTGGCCGAGCTGCTGGGCCACGCCACACCGCTGGCGGGCACCGACACTGTCACCACCTTTGATGCCGACGGCCGCGTGCTGGCGCAGGGTTGCTCCTCGGTGCTGCAGGTGCCTCCCAACGACAACAGCGCCATGGACGGCTATGCCGTGCGCTGCGCCGATGTCGTGGCGATGGGCCTTGCGCTGCCTGTGTCGCAGCGCATTGCCGCCGGCAGCGCGGGCGAGCCGCTGCAGCCCGGCACCGCTGCGCGCATCTTCACCGGTGCGCCCGTGCCTGCAGGCGCCGATGCCATCCTGATGCAGGAAGACTGCGAAGCGCTCGATGATGGCAGTGTGCGCGTCAACGCCGTGCCCCGCCCGGGCCAGTGGATTCGCCGTGCCGGCGAAGACATCACGCGCGGTGCCGTGGTGCTGCAGGCCGGCACCCGCCTGAGCCCGGCCGAGCTGGGCCTGGCCGCCAGCATCGGCCTGGCGCAACTGCAGGTGGCCCGCCGCCCGCGCGTGGCACTGTTCTCCACCGGCGATGAACTGGTCATGCCCGGCGACGTGCCGCCCGAGCAGATGCGCCCCGGCGCCATCTACAACAGCAACCGTTTCTTTCTGCGCGCCATGCTGCTGCGCCTGGGCTGCGAGGTGACCGACTTTGGCATCGTGCCCGACCGACGCGACGCCACCATAGCCGCCTTGCGCCAAGCCAGTAACGCACACGACCTGATCCTGACCAGCGGCGGCGTGAGCGTGGGCGAGGAAGACCACATCAAGCCCGCCGTCGAATCGCTGGGCACGCTCGATCTGTGGCAGATCGCCATGAAACCCGGCAAGCCGTTCGCCTATGGCCGCGTGGGTGCAGCGCACTTCATGGGCCTGCCCGGCAACCCGGTGTCGAGTTTTCTGACCTTCGCGCTGCTGGTGCGGCCATTTGTGCTGCGGCTGCAGGGCGTGCAGGATGTTGCGCCCCAATCCATGGCTGTCCGCGCTGATTTCACCTGGCCCAAGGGCGACAAACGCCGCGAATTCCTGCGCGTGCGGCACAACGCCACGGGCGGGCTGGACCTGTTCGACAACCAGAGCTCGGGCGTACTCACCTCGGCCGCCTGGGGCGATGGCGTGGTGGACAACCCGGCCGGCCAGACGATCGCACCGGGCGACATGGTGCGGTTCATCGCGTTTTCGGAGTTGCTGTCATGAACATGTGCCCCCACGCTTCCCACTTCGTGCGCTCGCTGCCCCCCGAGGGGGCCGCTTTTCATCTTGGGGCGGCCCAGCGATGAAAAAGATCACAGTGCGCTATTTCGCCTCCATCCGCGAGGCCATCGGCGCGGGGCAAGAGTCGGTGCAAACCACGGCCACCACCTTGGGCGCGTTGCGCGACGAGCTCATTGCCCGCGGTGGTGCCCATGCCACCAGCCTTGCACGTGGCCGTGCGGTGCGCATGGCGCTCAACCAGGCCTTGAGCGAAGAGTCGGCGGCTCTGGTCGATGGCGCCGAGGTGGCGTTTTTCCCGCCCGTGACGGGGGGGTAGCCGGGGTAGCCGGGGGAGCCGGATCGGCCAGACCGGCTGTGTTTCGGCACTGTGCCGCCGTTGAATGGTGTGGGCGGTATCCGGGTGCACCATGGCCTGCAGTCTGCTAGCGGCCGCCGCCCCCGAAAGTCGGCCTGCGTATACCCCTGGGTTGTTTTGACGTATGTCAATACTGCGATGGCATTTGGTTGCGGGCCAATTGACGTGCGGTTGCGTCAGGAATATCTTGCATGTGGCATGTCGCCAAACCGCAAGGGGATATTTATGAAGACGTTCCACCTCCTCGTCGTCGCAGGTTTGCTGGGTATGGGCTTTTCTGCGTGGGCCAACCCCCAGCTCGCTGACGAAAAACAATGCATGCAGTGTCACTCGATCACCAAGGATGGCGCGGGCCCTGCATTCCAGAAGATTGCGGTTCGGTGGAAAGGTGATCGGAGTGCCGAGAAAACCTTGGTGGCCACCATTCGGAAGGGCAGTGACGGCGGGAGCGGTCGGCATTGGGGCATCGCCAAGATGCCCGACGATTCCGAGCGGCCCTTGGTCAGTGAGGCTGAGGCCAAACAGCTCGTCAAATGGATTCTGTCGCTCTGATCGCTGCACGCAGCAACCTGGGGCGCTGGGATGGCGTGGCGGCGCCACCCGTCAGTCGCTCACCGTTGCATCCTTCGCCGGGGCCAGTTCAGGGCACTGCCACGCCAGCAACTCGGCCAGCCGGGTGACGATCCAGGTGGCTTCGGGCACTGACACACCCGATTCCGCCGTGCACAGCCCCGCATGGATGCGCCGCAGGATCTCGGCCTCGGAGGGCGCCTGCACGTGGTACAGCGTCTGGGCGTGTTCCACCAGGTGGCCCGCCAGGTCTTCGCACAGCTCGTAGCGGCTGCGCACTTCATCGGCCTTTCCGGTGAGGCGCCCGCGGGCGTCGGTGTACACCGCCAGGAAGAGGCGCCCGCGGGCGTCGGTGTACACCGCCAGGAAGGAGGGCGGCACGTGGATCTGGTTGTCGTCGTCCATGGGCACGGTTCAGTCGGGGGTGAACAGGCGCTCGAATTTGGCCTGGTCGGCCGCCAGCGCGAACGTGACCAGTTGCCCCATCTTCATGTCCGACAGGCGGCAGGCGGCAAACAGCGTGGTCTTGCCGGCCAGTTCCATGGCCGCCAGGTCGATGATGGCGTAGGGGTGGGGTACGAAGACTTGGCACTCGAACACATCGCGGACCGTGTTGCGCGGGGACGGATAGAGCTTGTACAGATCGGTCTGAATCGTTTGGGTGGCCATGGTAATCAGGTGCAGGGGGTTGCAGTGCGGGTACAGTGCGGGCGAATCGTACAGACAAACCTGTTTCACAATCTATGGCACGCAATAAAAGTGAATGGCCCGCCAAGGTGCTGGCGCTGGTGCGGGGCGGCAACCTGCCCGCCGCCATCGCGCAGATCAAGGTGGCCCCCACCGTGGCGGATGTCACGCGCCTGCAAACCCTGCTGGCCCAATTGCCGCCCTCGCCCGCGCTCGCGCAACTGAACAAGGTGGTGGAGGAAGAGCGCGCATTGCTGGCCGCACCCCGGCTGCACCGCTCGCCGTGAATCTGTCGCATGAAAGTCGTTTTGCCATGAACCTGCCCCGCGTTTCCATCCAGACCGAGGACTTCGACCTGTCCTGTGAAATCGCCGCTCTGCGCCGGGAGAACAAGGGCGTGGGTGCGGTATGCAGTTTCATTGGCACGGTGCGCGACAGGAACGAGGGGGACGCGGTGTCGTCCATGGAGCTGGAGCATTACCCCGGCATGACCGAGAAATCCATCGAAGCCATGGTGGACGAGGCCTTGCGGCGTTTCGACATCCTGGGTGCCCGCGTGATCCACCGCGTCGGGCTGCTCCAGCCGCTCGACCAGATCGTGCTGGTGGCCGTAACCAGCGCGCACCGGGGCCAGAGTTTTCAGGCCTGCGAGTTCCTGATGGACTACCTCAAGACCCAGGCACCGTTCTGGAAGAAGGAAGAAACGCCCCAGGGCGCACGCTGGGTGGATGCGCGCGTGAGCGACGACGCCGCCCTGGCACGCTGGGGCATCACGGCGAGCAATGCCTGAAGCCCTGGGCGTTGTTCGACATGGAGAATTTGGATGAAATTGGCCTTTGATGGCGATTGGTAAAGCGCTGGCAGCTATCAAAAAAGTAGTTTTCAGGGGCGATGGCTTCTGAATGGTGCATTGACACAGCGCAACCGGCAGGCAGGGCACTGCCTTGAAATCAGGCAGCCCCTGCCCCAAGTGCTCTGCAATTCGGAGGACATTGACCCATGCGTCTCGACAAATTCACCACCAAGTTCCATGAAGCCCTGAGCGATGCCCAGAGCATTGCGCTGGGCAACGACCACGCCTACATCGAGCCCGTGCACATGCTCGTGGCCATGCTCCAGCAGGACGACGGCCCCAAGGCGCTGCTGCAGCGGGCGGGCGTCAATGTGCCCGGCCTGCTGGCAGCGGCCGAAGCGGCCGTTAAGCGCCTGCCCCAGGTGCAGGGCCAGGACCAGGTGCAGGTCGGGCCCGAGCTGGGCCGCGTGCTGCAGGCCACCGAGAAGGAGGCCATCAAGCGCGGCGACCAGTTCATCGCCAGCGAGCTGTTTTTGCTGGCCGTGATCGACAGCAAGGGCGAGGCCGCGCGCATCGCCAAGGAAAACGGCCTCACGCGCAAGAGCCTGGAGGCCGCCATTGACGCCGTGCGCGGCGGCCAGAAGATGGACAGCGCCGAGGCCGAGGGCCAGCGCGAGGCCTTGAAGAAATACTGTATCGACCTGACCGAGCGCGCCCGCATCGGCAAGCTCGACCCGGTGATCGGCCGCGACGATGAGATCCGCCGTGCCATCCAGGTGCTGCAGCGCCGCACCAAGAACAACCCCGTGCTCATCGGCGAGCCCGGCGTGGGCAAGACGGCCATCGTCGAGGGGCTGGCCCAGCGCATCGTGGCCGGCGAGGTGCCCGAATCGCTCAAGGGCAAGCGCGTGCTGTCGCTCGACATGGCGGCGCTGCTGGCCGGTGCCAAGTTCCGCGGTGAGTTCGAGGAACGCCTGAAAACCGTGCTCAACGAGCTGGCCAAGGACGAGGGCCAGACCATCGTCTTCATCGACGAACTGCACACCATGGTGGGGGCGGGCAAGGCCGAGGGCGCGATGGACGCCGGCAACATGCTCAAGCCGGCGCTCGCGCGCGGCGAGCTGCACTGCGTGGGCGCGACCACGCTCGACGAGTACCGCAAGTACATCGAGAAAGACGCGGCGCTGGAACGGCGCTTCCAGAAAATCCTGGTGGGCGAGCCCACGGTGGAGGCCACCATTGCCATCCTGCGCGGCCTGCAGGAAAAGTACGAGGTGCACCACGGCGTGGAGATCACCGACCCGGCCATCGTGGCTGCGGCGGAACTCTCGCACCGCTACATCACCGACCGCTTCCTGCCCGACAAGGCGATCGACCTGATTGACGAGGCGGCCAGCAAGATCAAGATCGAGCTCGATTCCAAGCCCGAGGTCATGGACAAATTGGACCGGCGCCTGATCCAGTTGCAGATCGAGCGCGAAGCCGTCAAGCGTGAAAAAGACGAGGCCTCGCAAAAGCGCTTTGAGCTGATCGAGGAAGAAATCGCCTCCCTGCAAAAAGAGATCGCCGACCTCGACGAAATCTGGCAATCCGAAAAGGCCCAGGCCCAGGGCAGCCAGCAGGTGCGCGAGCAGGTCGAGCAGGTCAAGCTGCAGATCGAGGAATTGAAGCGCAAGGGTGACTTCAACAAGGTGGCCGAGCTGCAATACGGCAAGCTGCCCGATCTGGAAAAGCAGCTCAAGGAAGCCCAGGCCAAGGAAGAAGGCAAGGACGGTGCGGCCCAGGCCAACCGTTTGCTGCGCACCCAGGTGGGCGCTGAGGAAATCGCCGAGGTGGTGAGCCGCGCCACCGGCATCCCCGTGGCCAAGATGATGCAGGGCGAAAAAGACAAGTTGCTGCAGATGGAAGCCAAGCTGCACGAGCGCGTGGTGGGCCAGCAGGAGGCCATTGCCGCCGTGGCCAACGCCATCCGCCGTTCGCGCTCGGGCCTGAGCGATCCGAATCGTCCCACGGGCTCGTTCCTGTTTCTCGGCCCCACGGGCGTGGGCAAGACCGAGCTGTGCAAGGCGCTGGCGGGCTTCCTGTTCGACAGCGAGGAGCACCTGATCCGCATCGACATGAGCGAGTTCATGGAAAAGCATTCCGTGGCCCGCCTGATCGGCGCGCCGCCCGGCTACGTAGGCTACGAGGAGGGCGGCTACCTCACCGAGGCCGTGCGCCGCAAGCCCTACAGCGTGCTGCTGCTCGACGAGGTGGAAAAGGCCCACCCCGACGTGTTCAACGTGCTGCTGCAGGTGCTGGACGATGGCCGCCTGACCGATGGCCAGGGCCGCACCGTGGACTTCAAGAACACGGTGATCGTGATGACGAGCAACATCGGCTCGCATCTGATCCAGGCCATGGTGGGGCAGGACTCGCAGGACATCAAGGATGCGGTCTGGGGCGAGCTCAAGAACCATTTCCGCCCCGAGTTCTTGAACCGCATCGACGAGACCGTGGTGTTCCATGCGCTCGATGCGCAGCACATTGCATCGATCGCCAAGATCCAGCTGCAGTTGCTGCAAACCCGGCTGGCGAAGATGGACCTGGAGTTGCAGGTGTCTGACGCCGCCTTGGCAGAGCTGGCCAAGGTGGGGTTCGATCCGGTGTTTGGTGCGCGGCCGCTCAAGCGGGCGATCCAGCAGCGCATCGAGAACCCGCTGTCCAAACTGCTGCTGGAAGGGCGCTTCCCGCCCAAGAGCGTGATCCCGGTCGATGTCGATCCGGTGCGGGAGCCCGGCGTCTTTCACTTCGGCGCATTCGCGTCGGCGTGATGGATGGAATCAGGGCGCTATAAATAAAATAGCTATTGGCGCTTTGTAAATAAGCGCTGATGGCCTATTGAATGCAAAGAACTGGTGGATGCCTGAGGAGGTTGTTTGAATGATTTTGTGGTGGGCCTGACCCGCTGGCTCATCCGGGCCGTGGTGGTGGTGGCCGGGCTGGTGATGTTTCTGAGCCTGCTGGCCGCTGTGCTGGTGCTCGCACTGGCGTGGGGGCTGCGGGCGGTCTGGGCGCGCCTTACCGGCCGGCCCGTTGTGCCCTGGACCATGCGGGTGGACCCGCGCACGGGTTGGCGCACGGTGTACCGCTCCACCGAGCGCTGGTCCACCGCGCCCGCTGCCGGTACGCCCTCGCGCCGCGCGGGCGTGCTGCCGGGGGCCGGCGAGGTGGTGGACGTGGAGCCGCGCGAACCGCGCGAACCAGCCGATTTGCGGTAAAGCCGGCAAGCTGGCAAGGCACAGGTTCTTACGTTTCAGGCAGGGGGGCCGTCTTCTATGATGGCTGCCATGACACCTGACGACATCCGCGCCCAATTCAATCTGCAACACCAGGCCAGCCGCGAGCACATTGACGTGCCCCTGCTGGTCCGCCGCGAGCGCTTGCTGCGCATGCAGAAGATGCTCGACGAGCACGGCCCCGTGCTGGTCGCCGCCGTGCAGGCCGACTTCGGCATGCGCTCGCCGCGGTTGACCGAGATGGCCGATTTTTTCGTGCTGCGCACCTTGCTGTCGCACACCTTGCGCTACCTGGCGCGCTGGATGAAACCCCAGAGGGTGCGCACGCCCTTCTTTTTGCAGCCTGCGCGGGGCTGGGTCGCGCGCCAGCCCCTGGGCGTGGTGGGTGTGATTTCTCCCTGGAACTACCCCGTGCAACTGGCGCTGGCGCCCGCCATCACGGCGCTGGCGGCGGGCAACCGCGTCATGCTCAAGCCCAGCGAGCTCACGCCTCACACATCGGCACAGCTGGCCCTGCTGGTGGCGCAGTTCTTTGCGGCGGATGAGTTTTGCGTGGTACAGGGCGATGCGGCCACGGCGCAACTGGTGGCCTCACTGCCGTTTGATCACCTGGTGTTCACTGGCTCCACCGCGGTGGGGCGCAAGGTGGCGCAGGCGGCAGCGCAGAACCTGACGCCCACCTCGCTGGAGTTGGGGGGCAAGTCGCCGTGCATCGTGGACGCCGATTGCGACATGCAGGACGCCGCGCTCAAGATTGCCCACGGCAAGCTGCTCAATGCGGGCCAGACCTGCATTGCCCCCGATTACGTGCTGCTGCCCCGCGGGCGCGAGGCCGAGTTTTTGCAGGCCTACCAGGCCGCGGTGGCGCGCCTGTTTCCCAGCATCGAGGGCAACCCCGATTACGCCTCCATCATCACGCCGCGCTACTATGCGCGGCTGCGCACCCTGCTGCAGCAGGCCCAGACGCAGGGCGCAGAGGTGCACACCATCGATCCCACCGCAGGCAAGCCTGTGGCCGCCACCGTGGGCACACTGGGCGACGGGGCCAGCCGCCAGATGGCGCCCTCGCTGGTGTTTGGCGCCACGTCGGGCATGGGCCTGATGCAGGAGGAGATTTTTGGCCCCATCCTGCCCGTGATCTCGTACGACCGGCTGGACGATGCCATCACCCACATCAATGCGGGGCCCCGCCCACTGGCGCTGTACTGGTTTGGCCGCAGTGAAGCGGTGCAGCGCGATGTGCTGCGCCGTACCGTGAGTGGCGGTGTCACGGTGAACGACACGCTCATGCACTTCGCCCACGACAACCTGCCCTTTGGCGGCGTGGGCGACAGCGGCTGGGGCGCCTACCACGGCGAGCAGGGTTTCCTGCGCTTTTGCCACCAGAAGTCGGTGCTGGTGCAGTCGCGCTGGGCCATGGGTTCGCTGCTCTATCCGCCGTACGGCCCGCGGTTCGACCGCATCATGGGGCTGTTGCGCCGCTGGCTGTAAGCGCCGCTGTCAATGTGCCTCGGGTGGCGGGGCGCTCCTGGCCCTGGGCCAGCAGCTGCACCATGGCCTCGCGCAGCTGGCCGGTGGACACGGGCTTGTGCAATAGCAGCGCCGAGGTGCTTTGCGCATCGCGCAGGCGCTGGGGCGAAGTGTCGCCCGTCATGATGATGGCCGGCACCGCAATGCCCAGACGGGTGCGCAGGGCCTGCAGCACCTGCTTGCCGGTTTCCTCGTGGCGCAGCCGGAAGTCCGTGATGATGAGATCCGGCCGGCGTTCGCCCAGGCGCGCGAGCGCTTCCGCGCCCGATCCGGCCACGGTGCAGCGGCAGCCCCAGCTTTGCAGCAGCGACTGCATGCCCAGGAGCACCGCTTCGTCGTCGTCGATGGCCAGCACATGCAGGCCCTCCAGGCTGTGGTCGTCGGATGGTGGCGCGGCTTCAT
>Ga0208887_100365_pt1 | contig 16226 bp, 16 predicted proteins | sample LakWasM106_HOW12_2_FD_183924 | JGI IMG/M metagenome (GOLD analysis project Ga0208887, IMG submission 183924) | Freshwater sediment methanotrophic microbial communities from Lake Washington under simulated oxygen tension - Sediment Metagenome... | ecosystem: Environmental > Aquatic > Freshwater >...
TCGCATCACTGCGCCTGCATCTTGCCATGGCTTCCGGCAAGCTGGTATTGAAATGTGATCGATTGCTCAAGCCTGTAAGTGTGTCATTCGATGCCAAAAACAGCAGCCTTTGCTCCTCAGTTCTGCGGCTAGAAATATCCTGAACAAACGCATAGAGCTCATGCATGCCGGCATTAGGAATATAGGTAATCGCCATTTCTACAGGAAACAACTCACCATTTTTTCTGATAGCTTCAAGCTGAATACGGCGATTTAATACTTTAGCGTGACCACTTTCGGTAAAACGCTGTATTTCATGCTGATGGGCTGCTCTGGATTGCTCGTGAATAATCAACTCATCCATTTTACGGCCAATGGCTTCGCGGTGACTCCAGCCAAAAATGTTTTCGGCCTGCTGATTCCATTCGATGATCAGTCCATTGTGATCTGCACCTATAAAGGCATCAAAGCTTGTATCGAGAATGTTTCTAAGACGTTGTTCTTGATTATGTTTGTTCATGGTTATTAATAATCATATGAATATTCAAAGCACCAAAATTCGCATTTGGTATCCAATAATCTTATATTATCAAAATCTTATAGCGATCATTAACTTTAGGTTCAGCCATATCCAATAAGGACAGAATCGCTCTCATTCTGAATATTAAGACTTTTAAAATCATTGTAAACGGCTACATGCACATCTATGCCGACCATGCATCCGACATTGGATTGTATATAAACATTCTTTAAATTATTGAGAATATTTAAAAATATTAATGAAACTTTTAACCACTAGCACTCTCGAACGGTGAGTGCTAGAATGGTATTTTAAGGAGGATGTAAAACCAATGACCACTGCTTTAACACTTCCAGTACTCACCGCTACTGACAGCCTTGAACAATATACAAGAGCGATTAAAGCTTACCCGATTCTTTCTGCGGAAGAAGAGTTTTCTCTGGCCGTAAAGTTTAACAAAGAAAATGATCTGGAAGCGGCTCGCAAACTCGTATTGTCACACCTGCGCTTAGTGACAAGTATTGCACGTGGATACACCGGTTATGGTTTGCCGCAGGCTGACCTTATTCAAGAAGGCAACATCGGCCTGATGAAAGCGGTAAGGCGCTACGATCCCGAGCGTGGCGTACGCCTGGTTTCTTTTGCGATGCACTGGATCAAAGCCGAGATTCATGAATACATCGTGAAAAACTGGCGCCTGGTAAAAATCGCGACGACCAAAGCGCAGCGCAAACTTTTCTTCAATCTGCGCAGCATGAAATCCGGCATCAATACCATGCAGCCCAATGAAATTGCGCATATCGCACGCGAATTAAATGTAAAACCTGAAGAGGTCATGGAGATGGAGTCACGCCTGAACGGGCATGAAATATCTCTGGAAGCCAATATTGATGACGACAGCGATGAGCACTACAGTCCGATTGCCTATCTGCAGGATGAAAGCCTGACCCCGGTTGAAGCGTTGGAAGCCAAGCAGTTTGAAACCGCTGAAACCACCGGCCTGGCACACGCACTGCAAAACCTGGACGAAAGAAGCCGCCGTGTAGTTGAAGCGCGCTGGCTGCAGGAAGATGGCGGCAAGACCTTGCATGAACTGGCTGATGAGTTTGGCGTATCTGCAGAGCGCATTCGCCAGATTGAGCAGAAAGCAATGCAAAAGATGAAAAGCCTGATGCAGGCGAGCCGTTAATAAGCGATATTAAAGAGCGAAAACAAAAGCTTCAGAAAGCAACAGTTAAGCAAAAGGTAATAGTTCCAAAATGAAAAAGGCTGCTCATGCAGCCTTTTTCATTTTCAGCAACGTATCACTAAGCCGCAGCAACCGCCTCGGCTGCCGGCTCAAAAGCCAGCGCGGTTCTCAGGTGCTCGCGCAGTTGATTGAGCTGCTCCAGCTGGGCATCAATGCTTTTCTCAATTGCTTCCAGTTCTGAAATACGATCTTCCAAGGTATCGGTTGCCTTGTAAATGCGCTTGATACTTTCCAGACGGCGACGCAATTGCAGCTGATGCTCACGCACCTGGGACTCCATCGGAGCAATCACGGCCTTCAGCCAGTTCTCAAGATCACGGTTAGCCACTTCATATACATGAATCACGCGGCTAGCCAATGTTTCGAAAAACTTGGTAGTAAGGGTCATTTTCTCATTGGCAATCATATTAAAAGCGGTATTGAACTGCTCTTTATATGCACGCTCCAGCTTTGCCAGCTCTTTCTGATAACGTAATGTTGAAAAAGCCGGTGGCTCGGACTTGCGCAAGCCGTGCTCTTTCGAGAACTTCTCGTACATGACATCCATCATTTTCTTGATTTCATCAATTTGCGAATCAGATGAAACCAGCCGGTTTTTCAGCTCGTTGAAGAAATTATCCATGGCTTCACGGATGGTCTTGGTAAAGCTGGCGTTAATCATGGTTTCACGTGTGCTGTGTACATGCACCTTGAGTGACTCCATGCCCAGCAAGGTAAACAGGCGGTTAGTATGCTGAGAAAAAATACTGCGCAAAGCCTGAAAGCGCTGCAGGCCTTTTTCAAAGTTTTCTTTATCAACCTTGACCTTGTTCATCATGTGTTCGACGACATCTTCGTTTTTGCCGCGTAAACCGCGCAGCTCAACCAACTGCTCGTTGATGCCGGCAAAACGTGCATCCAGGATAATCCTTGAATTGGTGATCAGGTCATCAATCTCGCTCTGCGTGTTATCGCGCACGATTTCCTGCTTGGATGGAATCAGCTGGTTAGAAAGCGCAGCTTCCAGCTCCAGAACACGGCTTTTTGCGAGCAGGGCATCATCCTTATTCACTTTGGCCAGCAAGCCTTTTTGAGCAGAAACCGGGAATATCTGATTGGTTTCCAGGCCGAGCAGCTCTGCACTGGTTTTGATCTGCCGTGTCAGTTCTTTCTGAATCTCTTTCTCGTCCTTGAGTTCATCCCAAAGGCCGTCAATCTTGTTCATGACTGCAAGGCGGCCTTTTTGTTTCCAGCGTGTACCGCTGATGTACTGGCGCCAGACATCGATTTCAGACTTGGTCACGCCCTGGTCTGCAGCCAGGATAAACAATACCGCATGCGCATTAGGCAGCATGTTGATTGTCAATTCAGGTTCGGTACCGATTGCATTCAGACCCGGTGTATCCAGAATCACCAGCCCCTGCTCCAGCAATGGATGCGGGAAATTGATCATGGCATAGCGCCAGCACGGCACATCAATCGTTCCGTCTTTATTCAGGTTCAGCGCATCATCGGCACTATTGGGGTCATACAAGCCGTATTTTTCGGCTTCCTGTACGGAGACCGGTTTGGTACTGCTCACTTCTTTAAAGGCTTTAACCATGCTTTCATTCGAATCCACATCGAATGTGACGGTCTTCCATTCATCAGGATAGCGCTTGTATTCAGAGGTCGTAGCATCAGACAGCCGCGTTTCAATCGGCAGCATCATGATAGAAGTCGGCTTGGACTTGTCATACAGCAATTCGGTAGGACACATCGTGGTGCGGCCGGCACTGGAAGGCAACAGGCGCGTGCCGTAACCCGCAAAGAATATCGCATTGATCAGTTCTGACTTACCGCGTGAAAACTCCGCCACGAACGCGACATTGAGTTTATCCTCACGCAGCCTGTCGAGCAGATGCTGTATACGCTGATCCACCTGCGCATCATTCAATTCCTGTTCATTCAGCCAGTTACGGTAATCGCAGATAGTCTGGGTCAGACCTTTGCGCCATTCTGAATAAACCGCGAATTGTTTTGCTAAATTATTTTGTGTCATGACGGACCTTATACAGCACTTTTGTAGCGTAACTTTATCACCCATTATTTAAATTGCAAATAAAATCAATTGGCTAATATTTCATTTCAAATGGAATTCTGATAAGCGGTTATTTTCCTGCCATAAGCGGCAATAACCTCTATATATCTGCAATGCCGATCATTCTGTTATCATCTTATTTTTACAAAAAAACCGATATATTTATGAGTGGTTTAACCCCCAATTCACCGCGTCCGATCGACATTAAACTGCACCAGGCATCACGTCTGCTGGAAATCAAGTTCGATAACAACACGGAATGCATGCTTTCCTGCGAGTTTCTGCGTGTATATTCACCTTCAGCCGAAGTCAAAGGGCATGGCCCTGGGCAGGAAGTACTGCAGATCGGCAAAGAAGATATCAACATCACTGCAATAGAACCGGTTGGCAATTATGCGGTCAGACTTGTGTTCTCCGACGGGCACAACACAGGCTTATATTCATGGGATTACCTGTATGAGATTGCCAGCAATTATGAAGCACTATGGCTGGAGTACCTGGGCAAACTGAGTGCAGCAGGCCACACCAGAAAAAATACAGCTTAAGAGAAAAACAGCATGACGACAGAACACGATACGCATTTTGGTTTTAAAACGGTTGCCGAATCTGAAAAAGCAAAGAAAGTGGCTGAGGTTTTTCATTCGGTAGCAGATAAATATGACCTCATGAACGATGTCATGTCAGCAGGGCTGCACCGGGGCTGGAAAAGATTTGCCGTAAATATCAGCGGCGTAAGCCGCGGTGACCGGGTGCTGGATATTGCCGGTGGCAGTGGTGACTTATCCAAACTGTTTGCGCAGAAGGTCGGTGCTGAAGGCCAAGTCATACTTACGGACATCAACGCTTCCATGCTGGGCGTAGGCCGTGACCGCATGCTGGATGCAGGCCTGAACGTCCCCGCCTTGCAATGCGATGCAGAGAAGCTACCATTCCCTGACAACTATTTTGACTGTGTGATTGTGGCATTCGGGCTGCGCAACATGACGCATAAAGACCGCGCCCTGGCTGAAATGCAGCGCGTACTTAAAGTCGGTGGCCGGCTGCTGGTACTGGAGTTTTCGAAAGTATGGCAGCCGTTATCCAAGGCTTATGACGTTTACTCGTTCAAACTGTTGCCGCTGATGGGAAAACTGCTGGCCAAAGACGCCGAAAGCTACCAATACCTTGCTGAATCAATCCGCATGCACCCGGATCAGGAAACACTCAAACAGATGATGGCCGACGCAGGTTTAAGCAAGGTGGATTACTACAACCTTGCCGCCGGCGTGGTTGCCCTGCACAAAGGTTATAAAACCTGATGCTGAAAGAAGTTTCGACCCATGTAATCCAGCATCTGCTAGCGCAGAACGCCTGGTCTGCGCCATTGCTGCAGCCTTTTGCCGGCCAGGCTGTGCAATTGAATTTTGTATTATTCAAGACCGCGCTGGTGATACTCGAAAATGGCAGTCTGGCTATCGCCGGAGAAACCGCTACTGCTGATACCACCATCACCATTCCGCCCAGCCTGCTGCTGCGCCTGATGGCAAAAGACGAAGCTGCCAGGCTGCAGATCAAGGTAGACGGCGACACACATCTGGCCACGGCGATGGCCAAAGTGCTATCACACGTACGCTGGGATTATGAAGATGACCTGAGCAGGCTGGTTGGCGATGTGCCTGCCAATAAAATCGGCGAATTTGCGCGCCAAACTGCCGGCAGCGCCAAAGACACCGTGACCAACCTGGCGGACATGCTAAGTGAATACTGGCAGGAAGAAAAACCCATGCTGGCTAAAAAACGGCATGTTGAACAATTCAATGCAGAAGTCGATACACTGCGCGCAGATGTTGAGCGCCTGGAAAAACGGCTGAATAAACTGGCTAAAAACCCTTAGGGCACCTCTATCCATGCAGAGTTTAAGATGCAGCATTAACCATAGAGCGTATGCAATATACGGCAAAGTTGCGGGTAACGCGCAACGTAGTTTCATGGCCAGGCAGCTTAAACATATCACCAGCGGGGCTGATGCTCGCAAAACACTGATAAAAGCGCCGTTAATGCTGCGCCCTACCCCAACAACCCCGTTTTCTAGATAGCGTCCGATCATTTATGCGCATTTTCCGGCTTTTTTATATTATTTTCATCGCATTGCGTTTCAGCCTGGATGAGTTCATTCTGAGCCATACCCGCTTAAAGCCGCTGCAAAGTCTGGTGAATGGCCTGCTGTTCTGGCGCAGCAAAGAAGCCCCACGTGGTGCAAGATTAAGGCTGGCGCTCGAAAACCTGGGGCCGATTTTTGTTAAATTCGGGCAGATGCTGTCTACCCGCCGCGACCTGATTCCGGCGGACATTGCAGACGAACTCGCAAAACTTCAGGATCAGGTGCCGCCATTCCCGTTTGCTGTCGTTGAAAACATCATCAGCAATGCCTTTAACAAGCCGTTAAGTGCCCTGTTCTCGCAATTTGACGAAGAACCGATTGCCAGCGCCTCTGTTGCGCAAGTGCATTTTGCACATTTACCGCACGGCGAGCCGGTTGCCGTAAAAGTACTGCGCCCCGATATTGAAAAAACCATCGCGCATGACTTGCGCCTGATGGACACTATGGCCTGGTTGCTGCAAAGCGTATCTTCTGAAGTCAAAAGGCTGAAGCCGCGTGAAATCGTTGCCGAATTCGCGCGCCACACGGAAAGTGAACTGGATCTGACGCTGGAAGCCGCCAACTGCAGCCTACTGGGACGTAACTTTGCGGATAAATCCATGCTGATCGTACCGGATGTGCATTGGGACTGGTGCCGTAAAGACGTGATGGTCATGCAGCGCATGCATGGTACGCCGATCAGCCAGCGCGAGCAGCTTACTGCCAAGGGCATTGATATTCCCAAACTTGCCGTAGATGGGGTCGATATATTTTTCACGCAGGTATTCCGCGATGGCTTCTTTCATGCGGATATGCACCCGGGCAACATTCAGGTAGCCGATGACGGCAAATATATCGCGCTTGATTTCGGCATCATGGGCACCCTGAACGATACCGACAAATACTACCTGGCACGTAACTTCCTGGCATTCTTCAACCGTGATTACCGCGATGTGGCACAGGCTCACATTGATTCCGGCTGGGTGCCGGCTGACACCAAGCGTGAAGAACTCGAAACCGCGGTACGTGCCATCTGCGAACCGATCTTTGATAAGCCCTTGAAAGACATTTCGTTTGCGCGCACTTTATTGAGCCTGTTTCAGATGGCGCGTCGTTTTGGCGTGATTATCCAGCCGCAGCTGATCATGCTGCAGAAAACATTGCTCAATATTGAAGGCCTGGGCCGCGAGCTTGACCCGAACCTGGATCTATGGAAAAGTGCGCAGCCGTTCCTGACACGCTGGATGAACGAGCAGATCGGCTGGCGCGCGATTTTAAAAACCGTCAAAAAAGAATTGCCGCATATTGCAAAAGTACTGCCGGAAATGCCAAGATTAGCGCATCAGTTTTTAGCACAGACCAACCAGGCAGAACAGGATGTGCCGCTGCGCAGCTCGATTGAAAAACTGATTGAAGCCCAGCAGCAGCAAGCCATCTGGCAGCGACGGCTTGTCATCGCAATTGTGCTGCTCGCCGTTGTAGAAATCGTATTAGTAGCCAGTACCTTTTTTATCCACTGACATAAAGGAACGTACAATGAAATCCAAACTGATAATTGTTTTGAGCCTTTTCTTAACCTGCCTCACTACTGCGGCATTTGCTGCCGGCACCACCCCGGCCGGTCTCTGGCGAACCGTAGACGATCACTCCGGCAAGCCGCGCTCACTGGTCAGGATCAGTGAAACCAACGGTGAATACAGCGCAGTGATAGAAAAAGGCCTGTTGGCAACCGACACCCCGGATGCCGTGTGCGATAAATGCAAGGACGAACGCAAAGGCCAGCGCATTGTAGGCATGACCATCGTAAAAGGCATCAAGCTTAAAGATGGCCATTACGAAGGCGGTGAAATCCTAGATCCGGAAAACGGCAAGACTTATCGCTGCCTCATGAAACTGGACAGCACCGGCAACGAGCTTGAGGTACGCGGGTTTATCGGTATTGCACTGATCGGCCGCTCACAAATCTGGACACGTGTTGAATAAGGTCCGCAACCCTGAATATTTTTTTGAGTTTTAAGCCATGCTGATCTGGTTTGTTGTTATCTATTTAGCCATCTCTATTGGCATCGGCCTTGTTGCGGCGATGCGCGTTAAAAATGCCAAAGATTATGCCGTGGCCGGCCGTCACCTGCCTTTGCCGGTGGTAATGGCCACGGTATTCGCCACCTGGTTTGGCGCCGAAGCGGTATTCGGCGTTTCCGCGACCTTTGTCACAGAAGGCCTGAATGGCGTAGCGGCAGACCCTTTCGGCTCCAGCATGTGCCTGATCATTGCGGGTTTTTTCTTTTCCACACAGCTGTATAAACTCAATATCCTGACACTGGGTGACTTTTATCGCATGCGTTACAACCGTACGGTTGAGGTACTCACCACTATCGCTATCGTCATTTCCTACCTGGGTTGGGTGGCCGCGCAGATCAAGGCGCTGGGGCTCATATTCAGCATGATTACCGATGGTGCGGTAAGCGAACAAGCCGGCATGATACTGGGCACCGCGATCGTGCTTACGTATACAACTCTGGGCGGCATGCTTTCCGTAGCGGTACTGGACTTCGTGCAGATGATTGTAGTCATCGGCGGCCTGCTCTACATCGGCAATATCGTATCGGGCATGACAGGCGGCGTCGCCCCGGTCATAGAACACGCACAGGCTGCCGGCAAGCTGGACTTCTTCCCCAAAGGCGCAGACATCTGGGTATGGATTACATTCCTCGGCGGCTGGATGACCATGATGCTGGGCTCGATACCGCAGCAGGATGTATTCCAGCGTATCACCTCAGCCAAAAGCGCGAAGATCGCATTATGGGGCTCTATTCTGGGGGCTTCGGTCTACTTTTGCTTTACCTTTGTGCCCATGTTCATCGCGTATGCCGCAACACTGATTGACCCTGCGCTTTTCGGCAAGCTGGTCGTAGATGATTCACAGAAAGTATTGCCGACACTGGTATTGCAGCACACACCGCTTATTGCGCAGGCGATATTCTTCGGCGCCGTATTATCCGCCATCATGAGCTGCTCATCCGCCACCCTGCTCGCGCCTTCCGTTACATTTGCCGAAAACATCGTACGCGGCTACATCCCGCACCTGAGTGACAAAGGCTTCCTGCGCGTCATGCGTATCTGCCTGCTCGGGTTTGGCTCATGCGTGCTGCTTTACGCACTTAACTCAGAACGCTCGATCTTCGGCATGGTGGAATCTGCCTACAAGATCACACTGGCAGGGGCTTTTGTACCATTGATCTTCGGCGCGTTCTGGAAAAGAGCAACCTCACAGGGCGCGCTCGCAGCGATTATCGGCGGCATCACCACCTGGGTACTGGTTGAAGTATTAGTGGGTGAAGCAAGCCTGATACCCGCCCAGCTGATCGGCCTGGGCGTAAGCATCCTGGGCATGCTCATAGGTTCGCTGATACCGCAGAAAATTGGCGGCAGCCCAAGCGCCCCGCATGGCTACCTGCATGAGCACGCGGCCAGGCCGCATCCGCATTAACCAATTGTAGGGTGGGCAATTTATTGTCCATGCATTTACTCAATATCCGCGTGAGCATAATCTGCCCACCCTACTTAACTGTGAATCCATCGAAACCCCAACATTTGAATTAAGGGGCGCCGTTAGGCGTCCCGCTTGAATGATAGGTTAGGGGTTGTCTCTCGGGGTGTGTATCAAAACCATACTTATTGAGAAAACCAGATAAAACCAACCCTAAAATTAACCAGCCAAATACAGCAACTATTGACCGCCGCATTACTGGCCAGAACTGCATATTTGGAATGCCCGCGTTTCTTAGCATTTTTAGTTGGCGCCTATAGCTCCAGAAGCTTTGCAACCACGCGGTAATTGAAAAGACAGCGGTGATAATGGCAAAAAACTTTGGATTGTCAGTTCCTACACAAGCCACTTGCCGATGCAAATGCGAAAACACCAAGTATGTCATGCGTGGATTGAAAGTATTGTTCGGCATTTTCCAGAGCCTGCTCTAGAGTTTGACTAGCTTGTGGAGATAGAGGATTTGGCATGGATGAAGTGCCCTAATGTAGAGCTAATGGGAGCGCCGCATGCGCGTCCCAGCGACCGAAGGGAGCGAACTTGAGCGCAGGGTTAGGGCGATAGCCAATGACAAGTATCTTTAACATGGTGTTCGCTATCAAAATCTATAGACCAAGCTTCAATGTCAACAAGGAAAAGGCGATTTTCATACCAAAATCGTTCGCTACATGTACCTGAGCATGATTGAGAAGGTAGTGCATACCGTACATATGGTTGCCCTGGCTTTTCTCGAACATTTGGTTCTCCACATCGGCGCAGTATATCTGCTTCAGCATCTCCAATATTAGTGCGCTCAAATGCTCTCTGATTTGATAGTGCGATGTATGAGCATGAGCTTACATAGAGTGCTGGACAAAGAAAAATAAGTACGCGCAGCGCATTCTTAAAGTGCCGAAAGCGTAAAGTCACGTAAGCCCTAACGTAGAGCTAACCGGCGGCGCTTTAGCACCGTCCAGCGACCAAAGGGAGCGAGGTTGAGCGCCAGATTAGATTTGGGTTTGAACTGCATAAACGACAAACTCCTCTCCATTTAGATCGATAGTTTTGCGCCAGACGTGCTTTCGATTGGGTACTTCAGCAAAGTTGCCACGATATGCCTTATGTGACAACTCTTTTTTCATTGAAGGTGTCAGGCCGGGGAGAACATTTTCCGGCAGATCACCAGACCAACTGGAAACAAACCCCTTAAAGTTACTGTAGCTTCCTTGGGCTGCGTATGTTGAGCCTTTGAAGGACACGATATATGTGTAGAGCGGCATAAGAAATCTAACGTTTGACATAAGGGGCTGGAGACATTGGTGGCTCAACCCTCGTTGTTGAAAATTGTATCATCGAAGTGCGCTTTCGCCAGTCCCGCTTGATGGATGGGTTAGGCAGTGTTGCCATCGCTAAGAAAACACCCTCAGATGAACTACCCATGCCAACCCGACATAGAAAAGCAGTTTTATAACAATGGAGGCAAAATGCTCCGCGCCTCTGTGGCGCCCCAGAAACAAAGAGGTGGCAAAGGCTCCACCGCCGATGATGAGTACAGGAGCAAGGGGATATACCTGCACTGCTTCGGATGGAATTGGTGGAACGATCATCGCAAGACCGAAGCAAAAAAGTATGAGTTCATCAGCGCGCAGGATAATTGGCTTCAGGTTTTGCATAATGTGGAGCTGCCTAACGTAAAATAGACACCGTTTTAGGTGTATAACTTGGTGAAAGTTAATACAAATTTAGAAGTACAACTTCAACTATATCAAAAAATGGGAAATAAAACCGTTTATTTAGAAAAATGAAAGGATTGTGCAGAAGGGTCTTCGAAATATACAGCCATTAACACGACTGACAATTTTCACAATAAAATGTTGATCGTTGGCCTTGTCTGATCATTTTGATAGGCGCATTGCATACACGGCATGGCTCACCGCCTTTGTCATTGGCACGCGCGTAAACGAAATACTGCTGCTGGAAATAACCGGGGTTGCCATCAGCGCCAAAGAAGTCTCGCAGGCTGCTGCCGCCGGCCGCTAATGCATCTGTAAGTGTGTGTTTAATCTCTGCTGTCAGTCGCTCACACTCAACGAGCGTGAGGGCTTTAGCGGGCTTTTCCGGGTGGATACGCGCACGGAATAGCGATTCACTGGCATAGATATTACCGACGCCAACCACCAGGTGGCTATCCATAATCGTGATCTTGATGGCTGCCGAACGCGTACGCATCTGCTGATGCAGGTATTGCCCGGTAAAGGCCTCGCTCAGCGGTTCGGGCCCCAGTACTTTCAGCAGCATATGCTGTTCAGGATGCTGACCTGCCCACAGCACGGCACCGAACCGGCGCGGATCACGCAGACGCAGTACCTGGCCGCTGGTGAAACAGATGTCAAAATGGTCATGTTTCTGCGGCGGCTCATCCTGCGCCAGCAGGCAGATACGGCCAGACATGCCAAGATGCAGCAGCAGAACACCTTGATCAAAATGTGCCAGAATGTATTTGGCACGCCGCGTGAGCGCGCGCAGGGTTTGGCCATGCAACAGCTCTGGCAGCGACTGTGGAATTGGCCAGCGCAGTGAGCCGTTGCGGATCACCACATTAGCTACTGTTTGATTAACTAATGGTATTAGACCAAGTCTGGTCGTTTCGACTTCTGGGAGTTCTGGCATGGCAACCTATATTCAGATCGTTTATCAAGATGAGACGCTTGTACAAAACTCACAAAGCAAAAAAACTATATTGCCAGAATTCGCCTTCACAATATAGCGCGTCACAATCATTGCAGGTTAACTATAGATTAGACATGATTTATTTGTGTGAAGCTTGCCGGCTGGATCGCCACGGCCTACGGCCTCGCGATGACGTCATTGCGAGCGAAGCGTGGCAATCCAGAATTACCCATACCTAAGCAATAGTTATTTACTAGGCAAATTAATCGGCGGATTCAGCATCACAAAACCTTCATCCTGCGGGAAGTAGTACATCAGCCCTTCATCCGGACGCGCCAATATCAGCTCCGGCGATTCCTGAATCTTGTCGAAATGTACCTTGCTGCCATCAGCCAGCTTCACTTCAAATGAAGGGTGCGTCACTTTACGATCAGGCGTATAGAGTTCTACTGATTTAGCACGGGTATGAATCCATGAGTAATCAGCCCACTCGTTCATTTCATTCTGCGTAGGTTTGGCTTTGTCGAGAGAAACTTTCCATTGCCCATCAACCAGATCCAGGTTCAGCCTGGATGCTTCCCACTGCTCCAGATGGCTGAAGTCGAAACCGACAACTTTTTCGGTTGGTTTCAGGGGTGCTTTATCAACCAGTTCGATCACCTGCGATGAAGCTGCCGATCCATAATCATTCGAAATCAGGTAAACCGTATTCCGATGTGAAACATACTGCTCATCATTCAACGGGTTATAGGTACCGAACAGGAACTCTTCGGAATCGTTTTTATCCCTGTACAGCGTTAGCTTGATAGAAGGCTGGTGCAGGCCGAACTTCTGCAAATCGTCCGTGACGATCTTCTGGCTGCTGCTGGCCGCTATGATTGCCAGGATACGCTGCACTGAAGCCTGATCTGCACGCGTTTTGTATGGCGCAGTCAGGTTCCAGAATCCGTTCACTTTTTCAAAAGTCACCGCAGCTTTTGCCGGAAACTCTACTTTAATGGCATTGAACTCGGCAAGTTTATAGCTAGAGACCTCATAAGCAGCCTGTTTGACAGCATCTGGCTTTGGGCGCAAGTATAAAAATGAAACCAGCCCCGCTACCACTGCCAGCAGAATTAAATTGAGTATCCAACGTTTTTTCATGCCACACCTTCAAATAAAGCTACGATTGAGTATCCGGACCATCCGTAAAACTTAGGCTCTCCTGCGTTTCCACCACAGCAGGAAACCGGCAATCATGAAGCCAAGCGGAATAAAGTACTGGAAGCTGTGGAACACGGTCCAGGCAGTGACCACACCCATTCTGGTATCCGGGATCGAAACATTGATGTCTTTCAGCGGCATAGGCTGAATGGTAATCAGGCTATCGTCACCGGCCAGCCAGTTAATCACATTCACACCAAGATCAAGGTTGCCACCATTGGTAATGAAAGTATTGGATAAGAAGTTGGCATTACCCATCACCACGATACGCTGACCTTTTTTGCCATAGGTACGCTCCAGCGCCACGCCGATGTTGATCGGGCCGCGTTTGTCTTTGGCTTCATTAAACTCAGGCTTCGCATCCTTTGCGAGTTTGGTAGAAGTAAGCCAGCCATTGGGTGCTACTTCAACCAGGTTGCTGACCTTCCAGCCATTTTCATCGGTTCCTCTTGCCGTGACCTCATGCGCTTCAGGGAACAAGGTACGCAGCATGAAGTTCTTGGTAATGGCATGTTCACCATACAAGCTGGCAAAGGACACGCGCGCATCGGCACCATATTGCGCAGAAGCCATATCCATCACCATGCCCGGTGAAACCTGCAAGCCCAGGTAATCAGCAACGTCTTTCAAGCCGCGCAGGTTGTCGTCATCCAGCAGCCACAGCAGGTTACCGCCGGCTTCAAGGTAGGCCTTGATCTTTTTAGCCTCAACTTCGCTCACATCCACCTGCGGGCTGGCAATCACCAGCATGGCGCCATTGCTCGGCACCTGCTGCGCAATGGTCAGATCCGGGTTGGCAAATTTAAACCCTTTGGCTTCCAGCTGTTTGCCGAATTCGCCGATGTCGTGGTTCTTCACGCCAATCAGGTTACGTTCGCCATGGCCATCCAGATACATCACGGCTTGCTGGTTGGTACGCGAAAGCCTGACCAGCAGATTGGTGATCTCCTGCTCGGCAAATGGCGGCACAATATGCTCTACACGTTTCTGGTACTCGATCACCACTTCGCCGTCGGTTTTAACACCGGCATCCTGCGCCAGTTTCGGCTCTTCGGATGGGTTGATAAAAGTTAAATGGATATTCTTTTTCTCGCGCTGGTAGCGTGCAAAGAAATCCACGATGCCTTTACGGAACACGTCACCGCTCGATGCATCATCTTTGGTTGCATATACCGTGATATTGACTGGCGCTTTCATCTGCTTAAGCACATTCACGCTGCCTTGCGTCAGGATATTGCGGTTAGCCTGCGTGATGTCTTTGGCAAAATGGTACTGGCTGGCAAGGTAGCCCAGCAGCACAACCAGCATCAAAAACAGCACAACAAAAAACCAGTTTTGTACTAATAACTGAAAACGTAATTTACGATTGATGTTCATAGCGAAAGGTCCAATTAACCACGCAAGCGGTCAGCATCTAAGCGACGCACGGTTAAGGTTAAAAATGTCACGGCAAATAAAATAAAGTAAGCGATATCGGCAGTATCAATCAGGCCATTCGAAAATGACTGGAAGTGCTTCATCAGGGACAGGCTGCCCAGGATATTGTTAGGGTCACCTGCAAAAAAGCGATCCAGCATCATCAGCGCGAACAAGGCAATAAAGGTAAGGATCGCGGCAATCACCGGCTGCTGGGTCATGCCTGAGAAATAAATACCCAGCGCTGAAAAACCCGCCACCATCAGCAGCAAGCCCAATGAGTTGGCCAGCAGAAAACCGAAATCGATATCCGACCAGATATTGAGCGTACTCAGCATCACGCCGATAAACACGATCAGTATGCTTAAAAAGGCCACCAGCCCTAAAAATTTACCCACCACGATTTCAGTCAGCGAGATTGGCGCACTGAACATAAACGGCAGCGTCTGGCTGCGGCGCTCTTCAGAAATCAGGCGCATGGACAGCAGCGGCACCGCAAACAGCATGATGAACGAAGCCAGGCCATAAACAGACTGGCCTACAAACTGCGTCACCCCGGTACGCTCGGCCGGACGCATCGCGCCTGACATCACCGCAAAGTAATCATTCACACCGTTGAGATACTGCGTGCCGAAAGCAAACATCAGTAAAGACAGGATCACCCAACCCATAGGCGAGGCAAACATACTTTTTAATTCTTTTCTTGCTACATTGATAATCATAAATAAGCCTTAAATATCCGATTGCATCATTTAGCCTGAGATTAAGCGGTGGTCTGCTCTGGAGAAACCAGCTGTTCCTGATAGGTCAGCTGCATGAACACATCTTCCAGGCTGGTTTGGTCAGGAGCGATATGATGCAGCCCCCAGCCCTGCTGAACCGCAGTCTGCACGATCGCTTCCGCAGGGGTGGCGCCATCTTCGAATCGAACACGGATCAGGCCGCTCGGTAAAACTTCAGCCTCAGATACGCCGTTAATTTTAAGCAATTCTGCGGTGTCCGGCGCGCGGTGCAAGCCTACCAGCAGCTTATTGCCGATACGCTGGCGCTTAAGCACATCAATCGAGCCGTTAAACACCAGCCTGCCTTTATCAATAATCTGCACCTGGTCACAGACCATTTCCACTTCCGGCAGGATATGCGTAGAAATAATCACGCTATGTTCACCACCAACTTCGCGGATCAAGGCACGGATATCGCGGATCTGGATCGGGTCAAGGCCAACGGTAGGTTCATCGAGAATCACGACCATCGGGCGATGAATGATCGCCTGCGCTATGCCTACGCGCTGCTGATAGCCGTTAGACAGGTTTTCAATCAGGCGCTTGCTCATGTGACCTAAACCACAGCGCTCTTTTGCAGTCTCGACAGCCTGTTTGATATGTTTGGAATTCACGCGATGCAGCCGGGCAGCCATCGTCAGGTACTCATCGACGGTAAGTTCTTTGTAGAGCGGGCGCATTTCCGGCAGGTAGCCGATCAGCG
>Ga0208887_100368_pt1 | contig 16064 bp, 10 predicted proteins | sample LakWasM106_HOW12_2_FD_183924 | JGI IMG/M metagenome (GOLD analysis project Ga0208887, IMG submission 183924) | Freshwater sediment methanotrophic microbial communities from Lake Washington under simulated oxygen tension - Sediment Metagenome... | ecosystem: Environmental > Aquatic > Freshwater >...
CTTCCCGCGCTTTTGAAATATTGATTGAGGGATTTTGTTCTGCAGCAATCGTGACGATCTGCTCCAATGTAAAACCTGGCGCGGAATACGCAGAATAACTATGCGTTAAACCGGCCAATATAAATAAAATAGAAGTTAAATAAAAAGTTAAATAACTTCTTTTAGAGCCTGCTAACAACTCACTTGCACCAAAACTATGCATAAACAGTTTTTTCCTGAATGAATCATCGAAACTAATTAATAGCGATTAACTGAATATCGACAATTATTAAGATTGATTTCTCTGTGTGCAGCCACGCCTATCACTAGACATCACGCACATCAGCAACGAACGGGCTCGCAAATCCATGCAAGCTTAAAGGTTAAGCTTGCAAGAATTAAGCCATTAGGAAATTAAGCGTTGGGGGGTCTCAGGTGAACCAGCAGGGTTGGTTCTTGATAGCTTGCGCTATAGAAGTAATAGGTAGTGCTATTTTCGGGGAATTGATGATATAAAACGCTTGCAGTGGCTGTCGCGTCGCCGAGGTCACGGTTGTTATCTTTATCAAACTGCATCACAGTAGACTGGCTACTGTTAAACGCATCACTGCTATGCTCATCAAAATTCTGCTGAACCACGGACGCAAAAATTGCGATTAATCCTAGGATTAACAGCAGTTTTTTTAAAACCATTTGCATACCGGCAGTATTGAGATTAATTGATTTCAATTTATATGATAAAAATTCTATTATTTAGAAAGTATATTGATGCTGTGTCACATAACCGTAACTTTCCAAGCGCAGCAATTATAGCAACTTTTTCAGGGTTGGCATGTATGTATCACTATTTCATACATCCATTTGTAATTTACGCAGCAAAACGAATGATGCTAACATCGGTCAAACTCTGGCATCATAATTTTGGCATCAGTCAAACTTTTGATTTAATTCAACAGCTCAACGGAAAGCGCCTCTATGTTATTAAAACTGTTTTTTTACACGGCTGTACTACTGATTGCAATACTGGGATACCGCAGCTTTGCACATGCGCCGCATGGCTTGCTGATCGGCGAAAATGCTCCGGATTTCACATTGAATGATGCAGCAGGTAAATCACATTCACTATCTGACTACCGCGGCAGGTACTTAGTTCTCTATTTCTACCCGAAAGATGACACGCCGGGCTGCACCAAAGAGGCCTGCCACTTCAGGGATGACCTGTCCCAGCTTGAGAAATTAGGCGCAAAAGTGATTGGCGTCAGCGTTGACAGCAGCGAATCCCATGGGAAATTCGCCGAGAAATACAAGCTGCCGTTTACGCTGCTGGCCGACACTGACGGTAAGGTCGCCGATAGCTATCATGCGCTCAGCAATTTTTTTGTAGTCAAAATCGCCAAGCGCTATACGTTCTTGATTGATGCTGACGGAAAAATCAAAAAGACCTATACCAACGTCAATGTTTCCAGCCACTCTCAGCAGATCATTGATGATTTAAAAGCCATTCAAAACAAGCAATAAACAGGCTTTATTGCCCGTTTTTGTGCTTAGCCGCAAATGGGTGTACAGATTCCTTATAGACCTTCAGCAGATCAGCCGCTTTAGGTTCGCGCGCAATCGCATTTTTAATGGCTTGCTTGGTAGCGCGATGATTCCATTCCTGGATCCGCTCATCCATATCGGCACGGTGGCTGATAAAAACCCCTACGCAGATAAACACATCATCCGCTTCTTCAACCGGAATAATGCCTTCTGCCACACAGTCCATTACCGCCATCGCCACCCCGCGCTGTGCAGGGCCAAACATCTGGGTCGCCTGCTTGCCGTTCTTAATGGTCACTTTATTAAACATGACGGTATTGGGTTTCACCATCATATTCGGGGCGACAATGGCGAGTAAGCCATTCACCCCCATTTTTTGATCGGTCAGGGTTCGGCAGAACGCATCTTCTGCCGCACTGCCTCTCGGCCCCATGATCAGGTCAATATGCGCCACATTTAAAAGATCCAAACCATGCCCATCAGGACGGTTTTCAATCACCAATGCTTCTCCTACCAACACTCGATCAATCACAGCCATTTTAGTCTCCTAAAATATCTTTGAATTCAGGATCTACGTTCACCTGACAGTAAATCCTGAGCGTTTCCGGTTCAATTTATTGCCTGAACCAGACATTCATAATAATGTCACAGACTAGGCAATATGGCTGTACGTACGCGCACTTATGGCTGGCTTAATCCATACATGCTGCCGCCAATGGACTTGAGTGCCATAAAAAAAGCCAGCTTACGCTGGCTTTCTATCAACTACTGATTACTCTTTAGCGGCACGTTTACGCTCGTGCTCTAAAAGGTGACGTTTACGGATACGGATGTTTTTAGGTGTAATTTCAACCAGCTCATCATCATCAATAAACTCAACTGCAGATTCCAGTGACAATGCCACCGGCGGAATCAGGCGTACCGCTTCGTCAGTACCTGAAGCACGCACGTTAGTCAGCTGTTTACCTTTAATCGGGTTCACAATCAAATCGTTATCACGGCTGTGAATACCGATTACCATACCTTCATATAACATATCGCCAGGCACTGAGAACATACGGCCGCGATCTTGCAGCTTCCACAGCGCATAAGCAACCGCTTCGCCCTGCTCTGCTGAAATCAGCACACCGTTGCGGCGGCCAGGCATGTCGGCTTTAACCGGAGCGTATTCATCAAAAATATGCGCCATTAAACCAGTACCACGTGTCAATGTTAAGAACTCACCCTGGAAGCCGATCAAGCCACGCGCTGGGATTTTGTACTCTAAACGGGTACGGCCGTTGCCGTCTGATTCCATGTTCTGCATTTCACCGCGGCGGCGGCCCAGTTCTTCCATCACTGCACCCTGGTTGTCATCTTCCAGATCCACAGTCAGGATTTCGTATGGCTCACATTTTTCACCGTCGATTTCACGGTAAACCACACGTGGCTTACCTACTGCCATTTCAAAACCTTCACGGCGCATGTTTTCGAGCAGAATCGTCAAGTGCAGTTCACCACGGCCTGACACACGGAACACGTCTGCATCCTGCGTATCTTCAACACGCAAAGCAACGTTAACCAGCAACTCTTTAGTCAAGCGGTCACGGATCTGGCGGCTGGTCACGAACTTACCTTCTTTACCGGCCAATGGTGAAGTATTCACCATAAAGTCCATGGTCAAGGTTGGCTCATCCACACCCAGATGTTTCAAACCTACAGGATTATCACGGTCACAGATCGTGAAACCGATACCGATATCATCCAGACCGGAAATAATCACGATGTCGCCAGCTTCAGCTTCTTCAACCGGCACACGCTCCAGGCCTTTGAAACCCAATACCTGGTTAATACGGCCTTGTGCGATCTGCTTGTCTTCATTCATCACGACAACGACCTGGCCAGGTTTGATTCTGCCGTTGGTAATACGGCCAACGCCTAAACGGCCCGTGTAAGTAGAGTAATCCAGCGCAGAGATCTGCATTTGCAGCGGCGCGCTGCTGTCACCTTGTGGTGGCTCTACGTGTTTCAGGATCGTTTCGAACAATGGGCGCATATTGTCGCTTGTCACGTTCATATCCAGCGTTGCAAAGCCGTTCAGAGCTGATGCATAAACCACCGGAAAATCCAACTGTTCATCTGTTGCACCTAAGTTGGCAAACAAATCAAACGTATGGTTAATCACCCAGTCAGGGCGTGCACCCGGACGGTCAACCTTGTTAATTACAACGATAGGTTTCAAACCTAGCGCCAACGCTTTTTTAGTCACAAAACGTGTTTGCGGCATCGGGCCTTCTACGGCGTCAACCAGCAGCACCACGCCATCCACCATGCCCAATACGCGCTCTACTTCACCACCGAAGTCGGCGTGACCCGGGGTATCCACAACGTTAATGTGCGTACCTTCGTAGTTAAGCGCAGTGTTTTTAGCAAGGATAGTAATGCCACGTTCTTTTTCAATATCGCCAGAGTCCATCACGCGCTCGGTGACTTGCTGGTGGGAAGAAAAAGTACCTGCCTGCTGCAGCAGTTTATCAACCATGGTTGTTTTACCATGGTCAACGTGGGCGATAATTGCGATATTTCTTAAATTACGAGACATGTATTGCTACCGGTTCATTTGAAAGGGGGCGATTTTAACACATTACACTCAAAAACTTTTAGTTAAATTACATTAAACCTTTGACAAAATAAGATTTATGCCTATAATGCGCACAACTTAAAACTTTACTCACATATTAAAAGTTTTAGATTCATCGCCCTGACCCTCGGTCGCTCGTGAAATTTTGAAGCGACTATCTTTAGATTTAATGTTAAATCTATCTTTACTGGTTAGCGGCTATGCCCGTGCGCTGGTAAATAAAGCATCTCAATATATTTTTGAATCTGCTTTTTGCGTTATGTTTTTGCATGACTAGAAACATTGATGTATTTGCTCGCGCCCTTTTTTGATTTTTTTGAAAGGGACTACTTTGTCTTTTGAATCTTTAAATTTACATCCTTCTATTTTACGTGCTATTGAAGAGGCTGGTTATACATCACCTACCCCTATTCAGTCACAGGCGATTCCTGAAGTCATCTCCGGCCGCGACTTGCTGGCATCAGCACAGACCGGTACCGGAAAAACCGCGGCATTCACATTGCCTGCGCTTAACCTGCTGGCTACACCGCACGAATCCAAAAGCCGTGGCCCACGCATTCTGGTATTGGTACCGACACGCGAACTTGCTGCCCAGGTTAATGAATCTGCACGCAAATACGGTAAATACATCCGCGCACGTACGGTGAGTATCGTTGGCGGCATGCCTTACCCGCTGCAAAACAAATTACTGTCACAACCTTTAGATATACTGGTTGCAACACCAGGCCGCTTTATCGATCACCTGGAACGTGGCCGTATTGATGTATCACGCCTGCAAATGCTGATCCTTGACGAAGCGGACCGCATGCTGGACATGGGCTTCATGCCTGATGTTGAGCGCATCTGCGAAGCGCTGCCTGCCGAGCGCCAGACATTATTGTTCTCAGCTACTCTGGATGGCAACATTGGCCGTATTGCCCGTGACATCCTGAAAGACCCGAAAACCATTGAAATTGCACAGCAAAAAGAAAAACACGCCAACATCGAACAGCGCCTGCACTTTGTTGATGACATGACACACAAGAACAAATTGCTGGAACATCTGCTGATTGCACCGGAAGTTAACCAGACCATCATCTTCACTTCAACCAAACGTCACGCTGATGTGCTGGCTGAAGACTTGTATGCTGCCGGCCATAAAACCGCAGCACTGCATGGCGACATGACACAAGGCGCACGTAACCGCACATTGACCAAACTGCGTCATGGCGATGTGAAAGTATTGGTAGCGACTGATGTTGCCGCACGCGGTATTGACGTTGCCGGCATCTCACATGTGATCAACTATGACCTGCCTAAGTTTGCAGAAGACTACGTACACCGTATTGGCCGTACCGGCCGTGCTGGTGCAACCGGCATTGCAATTTCATTCGCATCGAATATGGATCGCCATATCCTGCGTAAAATTGAACAGTTCACTGGTCAACGCATGGAACCAGCTGTTATCGAAGGCTTTGAACCTAAACGCGCCATGAAGATGGACGCTCCAGGTGGCCGTGGTGACCGTCGTGACGGCCACAAACCGGGTGGCCGTGGCGGCTTTAAACCGCGTGATGACCGTGGTGGTTACAAAGGCCGTGACAGCGCTCCTCGCAGTGACAACCGCTTTGAAGGCCGTTCTGAAAACAGGGGTAACCGTGACTCAGCAGCACGTGAAATCAACGGCAACTCAGCTGCGTATGCGCCAAAACCTGAATTTAACCGCTCAGAAAGACCTACTGGCGACCGTCCACGTAGCTTCGGCGATCGTAGCTCTTCCGGCGACCGCAGCCGCGGTGCAAATGCAGGTGCGCCAAATCGCAGTTTCGGTGACAGCGCAGCGTTCGGTAAAAAGCCTTACTCACGTGACGGCCAACGCAGCGAAGGTCGTACAGACCGTGCTGCAGCTCCGGCACGCCGTGACGGCAGCCGTAACGAAGGCAGAAGCAATGCAGCACGCGGCTTTGCAGGTGCTGGCGCAAATGCCGGTAGCGGCGCACCACGTCGCCCACGTAATTTTGCTTAATTAAATATTATTGGCCACAGATTCACACAGATAAAACCGGATTTTTAATATCCGTGTTCATCTGTGTTAATCAGTGGTTAATATTAAAATGTACCAATTAGAAAATATCCAAATTCAATGACCGAAACAGTAAATTTTGACAATTTAGGCTTAGCGCCAGAGCTCCTTAAGGCACTTGCCGAATCCGGTTACACTACACCGACTCCGATCCAGTCGCAGGGTATTCCTGTCGCGCTGGCTGGCGGGGATTTAATGGCCGGCGCACAGACCGGCACAGGTAAAACTGCGGCGTTTGCACTGCCTTTATTGCAAAAATTACTGCCGCTGGCGAACAGCAGCACATCCCCTGCCAAGCACCCGGTACGGGCGCTGATCCTCACACCTACGCGCGAACTCGCAATTCAGGTGGAAGAAAGCGTCAGGGCTTATGCCAAGCATACACAGTTGCGCTCGCTGGTCGTGTACGGCGGCGTAGACATCAAAACACAGACCCCTCACCTCAAAACCGGGGTGGAAGTGCTGGTGGCGACCCCAGGCCGCTTGCTGGATCACATCGAACAAAAAACGCTGCAGCTTGGACAGGTGCAGATGCTGGTGCTGGATGAAGCCGATAGAATGCTGGACATGGGCTTCATGCCTGATCTGCGCCGCATCCTGGCCTTGTTGCCTAAACAGCGCCAGAACCTGATGTTCTCAGCGACATTCTCAAATGAAATCAAAAAATTAGCGGATGAGTTCCTGACCAAACCACAGCTGATTGAAGTCGCGCGTAGCAATGCAACTAATGACAATGTGACACAAAAGGTATACCAGGTTGCACAAAGCAACAAAGAAGCATTGTTAGTACAACTGCTTAAAGATGCGGACGCAAAGCAAGTCATCATCTTCACCAAAACAAAAATAACCGCCAGCCGCCTGAGCCGCAGCCTTGCAAAACAAGGTATTGCCGCAGATGCGATCCATGGTGATAAAAGCCAGCTGGAGCGCATCAAGGCTTTGGATGCATTTAAAGCCGGCACGGTAACCGCACTGGTTGCAACAGACGTAGCAGCCCGTGGCCTGGACATCAGTGAATTGCCGATGGTTATTAACTACGAAATTCCAAGCGCGCCTGAAGATTACGTTCACCGCATTGGCCGTACTGGCCGTGCGGGCGCACTGGGCGTTGCCATTTCATTCGTGTCTGAAGATGAAGAAAAATATCTCGTAGAGATCGAGAAACTGATCAAGCGCCAGATTTCAAAAGAAACGATCGAGATTGAAAAGCCAGCGCATAGATCGCGCACCAGCCATGCAAAAACAGCTGATCAGGATAATCAGGCTGCAACACCAATCAAGCGCCCTGCCCGGAAAAAAAGCAGCGACCCCTGGTTTGACAAACCCTACGAGCCTTCATTGCAGAAAACAGAGGCAGCGGCTAACAGAACGCTATCCACCAAGAAAAAACCGGTTGCAGCTCTACTTGGCGGGTTACCAGTCAACAAATAATTGAATCCGTCATACCGGCGTACCAGTTAGTGGTATCAACGCTTCACTAAAAGACTGAAATCCCAAGTGCAAGCACGATAGGCCGCTATCCAGGCAGGATTATTGTCACGGTGTGATTGTTTATCGCAACAGTTTTAACATTCACGTGGCCTGGATTCCAGCCTTCGCTGGAATGACAAAAGTGTCATCTAAAATACCGATTATCAAGTTGCAGCGATTGTTTCAAACAATCGCTGTATCACTGATTCCGCATAAAATCAGCCACACCGTATAACTGCGAAGCTAATTTTTTCATCAGGTCATCTTCATAAGCCAGCTGATGCATGGCTCTGATCATGCAGTACATCCATTGGTCACGGGCCGATTCATCAACTGCGAACGGCATATGGCGCGCGCGCAGCCTGGGGTGTCCATAACGCTCAATATACAGCTGCGGACCGCCGGTCCAGCCTGCCAGAAACATAAACAGCTTTTCGCGCGCTGAAGTCAGATCCGGCTGGTGCATGTCACGCAGCGTCTTGACTTTAGGGTCACTATCCATGATGTCGTAGAATGTCTCAACCAGTTGGCGAATATTCTCAACACCGTTTGCTTCTCCGCCCAGCAGCTCAAAAAACGTTCTTTTATCGCTGCCGGCTTCTTCGATTTTATCTATCATGCTATCAACTAAACTAGGCTAATAATCTAAACCAGGGTAATCAACTAAACCACTACAGGTTTAACCAGGCTGGCGGCCAGCTTGGCGCTGGCTCTGGCTTCATCGGTATCTTTACCGGTTGCCAATGCCACACCCATGCGGCGCTTCGTGAATGATTCCGGCTTGCCAAACAGGCGAATATCGGCGCTAGCTACCGCCAGGGCTTTTTCAACGCCGTCAAATGCCAGCTGGGTAGTCTCATGCCCGCCATAAATCACGGCACTGGCCGCAGGGTCACGTAAGGCAACATCTACAGGCAAGCCCAGTATGGCACGTGCATGCAGGTCAAACTCACTGAAACGCTGGCTCGCCATGGTCACCATCCCCGTGTCATGCGGACGCGGGCTGACTTCACTGAACCATACATGATCACCTTTGATGAACAGCTCGACACCAAACAGGCCTAAACCACCCAGGCTGTCGGTCACCGCTTTGGCAATACGCTTGGATTCCTCCAGCGCATTCGCTGTCATCGCCTGTGGCTGCCAGCTCTCGACATAATCGCCATTTTTCTGCACATGGCCGATAGGCTCGCAGAAATAGGTGGTAATCTCGCCCTGTGCATTTTTTGCACGCACGGTCAGCAGCGTGATTTCATAATCAAAATCAATCTGGCCTTCTGCAATCACCACACCCTGGTTGACGCGCCCGGCCGAAGCCGCATAATCCCACGCGGTTTTGACTTCACTGGCACTGGTAATACGCGACTGGCCTTTACCGGAGGATGACATGGTCGGTTTAATGAAGCATGGGTAACCGATACCGGCATCAATGGCAGCCTGCAGTTCGGCCTCGCTCTTGGCAAATGCATAAGGTGAAGTCGGCAGCTTGAGTTCTTCAGCTGCAAGCCTGCGGATACCTTCGCGGTTCATCGTGAGCTGCACGGCTTTAACGGTTGGAATCACGGTAGCGATACCGAACGATTCGATATCGGCCAGGGTCGCCGTATTCAATGCCTCGATTTCAGGCACGATCAAATGTGGTTTTTCCAAAGCGATCAGGTCACGCAAGGCCTGATCATTGGTCATGTCGATGACATGTGCGCGGTGTGCAACCTGATGACCAGGCGCATTTTTGTAGCGGTCAACCGCAATCACTTCCACACCCAGACGCTGCAATGCAATGATGACTTCTTTGCCAAGTTCACCGCTGCCTAACAGCATGACACGTGTTGCATTGGGGCTTAGAGGGGTACCGATCTGCATAGGATTCTTTCCGTTTTTAATTGGGTGAATCATACCATGCGGTAATTTTTTAAGAAATTTGAAGATGTAACTAAACTGTGAAAAAGGTTTTTTTAGCCACAAATAGACACGGGTAAAAGCAAAACAATATAACCGCCGATTTAACAGTTCATGTCATCACCGCCCCACTAAAGGGCTAAAGCCCTAAGTGGAGGCGCGAAACGCCGATGCACGCCGATTAACCCAAACCAGTCATCGCGAGCCTTGAAAAGGCGTGGCGATCCAGATTGCAATATGCGGAACGGCTTTAAGGATTGTCACGGGATTCGCCCTTCACACCAAACTTACTATTTTAATAGTTTAATTTGGTGGGGATGCCAACTACTGGTACGCAATAACCACTTGGTTTTATCTGCGTTTATCCGCGTGCATCTGCGGCTAATAAAGATTTAGCTTTATATCTGCTAAGGCTTGATCTGGTGTTTATCCATACGGTAGCGCATGGTCATGCGGGTAATGCCCAGCTTGCGCGCAGCCTCCGAAACATTGTTTCTGGTCTCGGCCAGCACCTGCAGCAGTATGGCTTTTTCTGCCGAATCGAGTGCAGATTGCTGTGTGCTGCTATTCAGGCCGGGTTCTCCAGCCCGGAAAATCGGTAACGCCAGATCTACATCCGTCACCAGGTTGTTATGGCATAGCAGCACCGAACGGCTGACCTGATGCTTCAGTTCACGCACATTGCCAGGCCACGTATAATTTTCAATCATGCTGACCGCCTCCGGCGCAAATGCCGGCATCTGCAAACCATAGCGTCTGGCGGTCTGCGCTGCAAAGTGCCGGGTCAGCAGCATGATGTCGCCCGCCCGCTGGCAGAGTGGCGGCATAGTGAAACTCATTACATTCAAACGGTAATACAAATCCTGCCGGAACCGCCCCAGCTGTGACATTTCATGCAAGTCCCGGTTAGTCGCGGCAATAAAACGTGCCGGCACCGCTCGCTCTTTGGTGGATCCGATACGCCGCACCACGCGGCGTTCCAGCACATTGAGCAGCTTTGCCTGCAGCGCCAGCGGTAACTCACCGATTTCATCTAAAAAAAGCGTGCCGTCTTCCGCGGCCTCGATCAGGCCGGGACGCGTATTGATCGCCCCGGTAAAAGCCCCCTTCTCATGCCCGAACAGCTCGCTTTCTATAAGCTCGGCCGGTAATGAGGCACAATCTACATGCACAAAGGGTTTATTATTATTGGTAGCGCAGGATAAATGCAGCAGACGCGCGGCCACATCCTTGCCGGTGCCGGTTTCCCCGCCGATCAGTACCGTAGGCGGAATAGCGTCAGATGACACGAATTGCGCAATACGATGAATCTGGGATTTAATGCCCAGCATGGCCGGACTATCCCCCAGCAGTTCAACCCCCTCTATGGCGTGCGCGTTGCGCTGGCGCGAATAATCCAGGCTATTACTTTGCGCCGCGGCAGCTTCAGCTTTCTGAATAGACAGCAGCAACTCTTCAAGGTCGATAGGTTTTTTAAGGTAATCAACCGCGCCCTGCTTCATCGCATTCACAGCGTCACTGATTTCCCCGTGCGCTGTCATCACAATCACCATTGCGCTTTTGGCAACGAAAAACGGCAGCAGATCCAGGCCATTGCCATCAGGCAAACGCATATCCAGCAACACAATATCCGGGGCAAACTGTTTCACGATGTCGCGCGCATCCTGCACACTCTCAACATGCGCGCACTCGTAGTCTGCCTTCTGTAGCCTGCGCATCACAGCGCGAGCGAAAAGCGCCTCATCTTCCACAATCAATATTTTTGATTGCTGTTTAAGCGATGGGGTGTTTTCACCCGGACTGAGATGCACTAATTGCAAAAATAACTCCTTATTTAATCGGCTTTTGAATCATACACTGATTTTTTGGCACCGAAATCATAACGCACGCCAAACCAGCCAGCGCGAGGCGCTCCCGGCATCACCAGTTTTGATGCAGAATCCTCGCCTGCAAATGCACCGCTCTGATTGATCCAGCTCTCGCCCAGCAAACCGCCTGTTGCGTACTCTTTATCAAAAATATTGATCGCCTTGGCAAATACCTGCCAGCCGCTGGTACCAAATTTATAACGCGTATCCAGGTTAACTACCGTGTAACCGCTGACTTTACCGCTGCCCTGGTAGCCGGAACCCGAATTTGCAACGTGCTTGTTGTTTTCATTGCCGCGGGCATACACATCTGCAAAGGTATTGATATTGGTGCCGACAGACCAGTTAGGCGTCACTTGGTATTGCATGCGGATCTTGAGTGCGTGATCCGGCAGGTTAGCCAGACGGTCACCTTTCTTCACATCGATCACGTCGTTACCGTTGATGTCTGTGTAGGATGATGAGTTAACTTCATTCACCAGGGACAAATCACTTTCATAGGTGGCTTTCAGGTAGCTGTAGCCGGCATTCCAGCTGAACTTGCCGACATTGCCATTCAGGCCTAAATCCAACCCCATGCGGCGGGTTCTGCCTACGTTATCAAAATAACCCATACCATTGGCGGCGTTGGTAGAAATGAACTGGATGTCATCATGGTTCTCAGTACGGTATACCGCACCAGACCACTTGATATTCGGCGTTAAATTACCACGCGCACCGAATTCAAATGTTTTGGAAACCACTTTTGCCAAAGGCGGGTCACCGGCCATTGCATTAGGCAGCTTGCATGGTACCGCCGGGTTGGCACAGCCAAGCTCCATAGAAGTTGGCGCACGCATGCCCTCGTTGTATGAGCCGTACACGGTCAGGTCTTTCGTCGGAGTAAAGCTCAAGCCTACAGCCGGGTTAAACCTGTTGAAACCATGGTCACCGCTGAGTGTTTCAGGATCGTTTACATCGGGAATCAGCTTATCACGGTTTTCCACTTTAATGTGGTTGTAACGCCCGGACAGTGTCAGATGCCAGAAATCATTCAAGGAAAGCGTATCTGTCGCGAACAGACCCCAGGTGTTGGTCTTGCCGCGCAAATCAACTGCGGCCTCGTCGCTTTCCAGACCTAGTGCATCTACGCCACGGGTTGCATTGATGTTTCCGAATTCGGTAGACTGGTTAAACTTGATGCGTGAGTGGTCATAACCAAAGCCGACAATAAACTGGTTCTGCTTCTGCATGAAAGGCTGGTTGAATGCAAGCTGCGCATTGAACCCGTATCCGTTCTGCTTGGTATTGCTGCGGTTAAGTGCGCCGCTGCAGTTCAGTGAGGCCAGGTCGTCGTCATCCGCATTCACCGCATTCTGGCATGCTGTATCCCAGTCAGGGTTCGCATAATCAAAATCATCATTCACGTCGCCATTCAAGGTTTTGCGTTTTGACTGACGGTAATACGTATTGGCGGTTAACTGCACATCATCATTAAACCAGTGGCTGCCATTCAGGTTAAGGAAAGACATGGTGTTTTTAGTCTGGTCTGGCCGGGTATTGACGGTTTCACGGCCAAACTGCCTCATGAGTTCTTCCTGGATCAGGCCGTTGCCGATCATATTGTTATCCGCCCCGGTGTAACTCAATTCCAGGCGTGAAGTGGCGTTCTGCCAACCCACTTTACCGAACAGCTGCTTGACTTCAGTCGGTGAATAATCGCGCCAGCCATCTTCATCAAAATAATTGCCGGAAATGAAATAATCGACAGAACCATCAGCAGAAACACCGCCGAACTCGGCCGCCGTGTTCTTGCGGCCCCATGAACCGAAGCTGGTTTCAACGGCGCCGCCTTGATGCGTACGGCCATTTTTAGTCACGATAGACAAAGCGCCGCCCAGGGTATTCAAGCCGAATACCGGGTTAGAACCCGGCATCAGGTTGATACCGGCGATCGCATTCACAGGAATCAGGTCCCAGTTTACGGCATCGCCAAACGGTTCATTCACGCGCACCCCATCCTGGAATACGGAAAGGCCCTGCGGTGTACCCAGCAACGGTGAGGCTGTAAAACCGCGGAACAGGATATCCGGCTGGAATGGGTTGTTCTGTGTCTCGTTGACACTGACACCTAACAAGTTGTTATTCATGTAATCGGCAATATTCACGCTGCGCTGCTCCAGCAGCGCTTCCCCATCCACTACCTGTACGTTTGATGGAATCTGCTCAAGAGGCAAGCCAACACCGGCAAGCGGGGTTGTACTGACGACTTCTACCTTATTGGTTGTGATTTTGCCATTTTCGGCCGCCACTGCGTTCTGCTGCACTGCATAGGCAGCAAGAATCGCGGTTAGAATTATTTTTGGTTGTAATGTTCTCTGCATATTGTTCCTTATGTTCTTAAACTAAGAGCTAATCTCCCGCTATATGAACAGCAAAAAACATTCCTGCAGATGCCAATGGCTACATATTGTTAAAATCCATTATTTATCAATCACTAAGCGCAGCATTGATTAGATGTGCAAAAGGCTTGCAGCTGAAAAATTGGTTGTTTACAACCACCTAAGCGGCTACAAACAACCAATGCCATACTTAAATACTGTTCAGCAACTGGCGCGGCGGAATATTCAGGTAAGCGCGTAATCCCGACCATGCGGCCAACGGGATGGCAGTGGTAGCAACCAGCATGGCCGCCACGGCCAAGGTCAGGTTGAATTGAAACGGAATATCGAGCACCTTGACGCTGATATAGTAGGCCAGCAGGTTCGCGGCAACCGTTGCCACCAAGGCTGCAATCAGGCCAATCAAGGCAAACTCGGTAAAGTAAGCGACACTTACCTGCCGCCGCGACGCGCCGAATACACGCATCAGCGTTGCTTCTGCAATGCGCTCGGCCCTGGTAGCGACCAATGCGGCATATAGCACGGCCACCCCTGTGATCAGGCTGAAAATAAACACATACTCGATCGTACTGCTCATTTTCTGCATGATGCCGCGCACCTGCTGCATCAGCGCCGCAACATCAATCACGGTAAGATTGGGGTATTGCTTAACCAGCTGATTCAGCGGCATATCCGCACCTAAAGGCAGGTGAAAACTGCTGATGTAATTGGCCGAAAAGTTATCCAGTACACCGGGCGGGGTCACCGCAAAAAAGTTGGCCCGCATCGTATCCCAGTCCACTTTTCGCAGGCTGGTCACTGTCAGTACCAGCGGCGTTCCGGCAACATCAAAACTCAGTTGGTCCCCTAGCTGTATACCCAGGGTTTTTGCAAGATCCTGTTCCAGTGAAAGGTAAGGCTTACCGTATTCATCAGCACTCCACCAGCGCCCGGCCACCAGTTTATTATCACTTTGCATGACATCAGCCCATGACAGGTTGAACTCACGCTCAGCCAGGCGCCTTGCCCGCTCCTCTTTCCACTGAGCGCTGCTGATCAGCTTATGGTTGATTTTCTGCAGCCTGGCTCTCACCATAGGAAAGACCGATGCCTCTATGATCTGCTGCTCGCTGAAAAACTGTTTCACGCCATCAATCTGCTGCGGCTGAACATTAATGACAAAGCGGTTAGGCGCATCTGCCGGCAGCGAAGCCTGCCAGTTATTGATCAGGTCACCGCGTATCAGCGCCAATAACATCAGCACCATCAACCCCATGCTGAACCCTATTGTCTGTACTGTAGACAGCGCAAGCCGTGTTTTAAGCCCCTGCACGCCGATCATGATGGTCGATAAAGTTTTATTGTGCGGAGACAGCCGGATGAACGCCTTTGCAAGATGCACCAGCCCATACACAAAAACAAACACCACAACACAAAGTGCAATCATGGCCGCTATGGTTGACAGTGCAATTTTGACATCCTGCGCCTGCCAGAACACCATGGCCGCCATGACCAACGCTGCCGGCAGGAACCTGACCTGGGCAGACATGGGCTGGCTCAGGGTCTCGCGCCTGAGAATGTTCATTGCAGTGAGCTTGCGCATCTGCCATGCGTGCGGCACCACCACTGCCAGCATCATGGCCAGGCTGGCAGCCATGCCAATCACGGCAGGTAAAAATGAAGCCGGGGGCAAGGCTTCTACAAACAGGCTGCCAGCCAGGCTGGCCAAGCCGATTTGTGCGGCGTAGCCAATTACAATGCCCAGCAAGGCGCTGAAAAAAGCAATCAGCAAGGTCTGCATCGCCAGCACTTGCAGAACCGTATTCTGCAAAGCGCCAAAACAGCGCATCAGGGCGAACATATCCAGGCTCTGCCTGATATAGGGCATGCTTGACAGCAGCATTGCCGCCATGGCCAGAATCACGCTTACCATGGCAGACAGGCCCAGAAACTGCTCCGCCTTATCCAGTGCGAGTTTGATTTCCGGGCGGGCATTACGCAGGTCTTCTATACGCTCACCTCGCCCCAGCCCAGGCTTCATCTGCTGATGATACTGCTGTATTTTTTTCAGGTCGCCGGACAGTAAAAGCTGGTATTTGACCCGGCTGCCGTATTGAATCAGTTTTGTTGCAGCCAGGTCTTCCGCATTCATCATCAGGCGCGGGGCAAAACTGAACATATCACCGCCGCGCGAAGGCTCGCGCAGCAAGATTGCCGTAACCAGCAGGGTTTTCTCACCTACGGTAATCCGGTCGCCTACCGTTAAA
>Ga0208887_100376_pt1 | contig 15782 bp, 17 predicted proteins | sample LakWasM106_HOW12_2_FD_183924 | JGI IMG/M metagenome (GOLD analysis project Ga0208887, IMG submission 183924) | Freshwater sediment methanotrophic microbial communities from Lake Washington under simulated oxygen tension - Sediment Metagenome... | ecosystem: Environmental > Aquatic > Freshwater >...
ATCATGCTCGCCATACGCCCGGTGACATTATCGCGCCGAAACGAGAAAAAGCGCGCTTCATCACTATAGGTGCAGAAATCCTCATTCACGCTCGCACCGTAAACCTCCGTCACACCCAATGCATTTAAACGCTGTCTTGCGATTAAATACATATTACATAACCACTTATCGCCATGACGCCTGAATGCCAACTCAGCATTGCCATCTTGCGCTAGAAACTGCACCTTGACATCATCGCCAACTTCAAATGCATTGGGGCCGATCGCTGGCCCCAGCCAGACAAGAATTTCACTGGCAGGCACCTGCATTCTGGCAACGGCGGCTTCAATCACACCATCGCACAACCCGCGCCAGCCTGCATGTGCGGCAGCAACAACCGAACCTTTTTTATCGCAAAGCAATACCGGCAGGCAATCTGCCGTCATAGTCACACACACGACATTGGGCTTGGTGGTAAACGATGCATCGGCATTCTGCAGGCAACCACTCGTTGCCGCATCAATCACCTCGACACCATGCACCTGATTCACCCACACCGGCTCACTAGGCAGATACGGACTTAACAACTGGCGGTTTTTAGCCACGGCAATCGGGTCATCATTCACATGGGCGCCCAAATTTAAACTAGCGTAAGGTGCAGCACTTACCCCGCCGATGCGGGTTGTCTGCAAGGCTTTAACATGAGCAGACGCTGGCCATTGAGGTTGAATAAAATGAATTGAATTTTCCATGGATCAACAATAAATAAATGTGATAAAACTTTCACACAAACCTAAAAATAGTGCAATTTTTATTAAAATTATCAAAACTCGTCATTCCCGCGAAGACGGGAATGACACATTGGTAAGGTTCCAGGATTAATAATGTATCAAGTAAAGACCTCGTTATATTTTAAAAGTGCCTACCAACCTTAGTAACATGCACTTGCAAGTTACCTTTGCACAGCATTTTTGCGAATCCAGCCTGCAAATTCCTGCTCACCGATTTCGCCAGCGGCAACCGCAAGCATGGTAAGCACGCAAGTAGCATCATCCGCCTCAAGCACATATCCATTTAATCTCAAAAACAACTCAACAGCTACAAATGCCGTGCGCTTATTACCGTCCAGAAACGGGTGATTTTTAGCTAATCCAAAACCATAAGCAGCAGCTAATTCGGCGAAGTCAGGTTCGCCATAAGCTACTAAATTTTGTGGTTTAGCCAATGCAGATTCGAACATGCCACTATCACGAACACCTGAAATTCCACCATGCTCTACCAACTGCTCATCATGCACTGCCTGCAAAATAGATGCATCCAGCCAAACCCATGGCATGCTCATTTACTTCGCCAGCTCGCGTAAAACTTCACGACGCTCTTTCATAATTTTGCGCGCTAGAGTCATTTGATCTTCAAACTTGGGGTCATGTGGCGTAATCGTCACCGCACCTGGTGCATCGGTCAAAAACACCGTGTCACCCTTTTCAAGCTTTAAACGCGCCAATACTTCCTTAGGCAAGATTAACCCTACAGAATTACCAATTTGAGTAAGTTTTAACGTTTGCATAGCGCACCTCTTAAGAATTTAGTTATAACAATTGTTATAATAAACTGATTGTTACGGCACTGCAATAAAAGCAAGTTAGCAAAAATATTTCAGCCCGATAGCGGCCAATTATGATGTCAGGACGAAAAACCATCCCCTCGCCTATCCCAATTAAGCGTCAATCGACAGGCATCGCCATAATCATATTGTTTGCATGCTTTTATCTTGGTAAAGTTTCAGCATCATTATTTCCTAGTTAGCTTGGCGGCCTAGCTATATAGGCTATATAAAAAACTTAATCCATCATACAAGCTAAATGTGTTGTAACCGCAAGGCATATGCGCTCAAGCACATTATGCTGGGTGAAGGTGCCCGCCTTAACTCAAACCAATCATTTCAAGAGCTTATATGCGTTATCAAGGTAAAGTTTCAAACTGGAAAGACGATCAGGGATTTGGTTTTGTGACCCCTAACGGTGGCGGCCAAAAAGCATTCGTGCATATAAAAGCCTTTACTGGCAATACTCATCGCCCCATAGACGGTGACATCATTACTTATGAGCTGGCTACCGATGAACGCGGGCGTTTTATTGCACAAAACATTCGATTTCCGCGAGAGGCAACAACATCTGGCACCTCCGGTAAATCCAGTTCGTTCGGCACCTATTTCACGATTCTTTTTGGCCTGTTTTTTGCCATATCAGCCTTGCTGGGTCGGCTTCCGTTGGAGGTTGCAGGTTTGTACTTCACTTTAAGCATTGTAACTTTTGCGGCGTATGGCATAGACAAATCTGCCGCACAGAATAAACGCTGGAGAACCAAAGAAAGTACCTTGCATTTTTTCAGCCTTGCTGGTGGCTGGCCTGGGGCTTTAGTAGCACAAAAAACCTTGCGTCATAAATCAAAAAAGCAGGAATTCCAAACCGTTTTCTGGGTGACCGTAATTGCCAATTGCTTTATATTAGCTTGGCTATTAACAACAAAAAACGGTTCATCTTTTCTAAACTCAGTTATTGGTCAAGTTGCCTAAGATGGCTCATCCAATAATCAAACCCTTAACCGCGTCACTTACCTCAAACATCAGGCTTTTATGACTACAATTGAATACCGTCAAAATACTACACTTGCTGCCGCAGACATCGCTGCAGTATTTGATGCTTCCGGCATTCGGCGCCCTTCTGCAGACCTGGCGCGAATTGAGCGCATGTTTGCGAATGCGAACCTCGTTATTTCTGCCTGGCATGAAAACAAACTGGTTGGGGTATGTCGGTCACTGACTGATTTCAGTTACTGCTGTTACTTATCTGACCTTGCGGTGGATAAAGCCTACCAAAAACATGGCATCGGCAAGCAACTGATTACCCGCGTGCAACAGGCGATTGGTGATGAGGTGGCACTGATTTTACTGTCGGCGCCTGAGGCGATGGCGTATTACCCCAAACTAGGGTTCGAGAAGGTGGAAAACGGATTCATCATCAAGCGCATGCGCTGAGCGAAAATCCATTCCACGCCATGCGCGAGGCTGGCCTGAACCAGCGCTTTGATTCAAATTTTCAGCACACGGTTGTACGCTGGCTTACTCTTCTTCCTGATCCAGGTCTAGGTCATCGTCTTCATCCAGATCATCGAAATCATCATCTTCGTCGTCGTATTCGTAGTCTTCATCGGACAGGTATGGCTCCGTGCTGAACTCGAATTCTTCTTCATCCTCTTTCACATCTTCATGCCGCATGGCTTCCAGCAGCACTTTCATGTCATCGGCCAGTTCAATCTGCCACTCTACAAACTCGTTGGTATCAGGATGGATCAAACCTAATTTGATGGCATGCAAAGCCTGGCGATTAAAATTGCTGACCGCATCGCGCAGTGTTTGCGTCATGGAGCGGATGGGGACGATACCGCGATACCCGTACACCGGGTCACCTACCAATGGCGCTTTGAGGTACTGCATATGCACACGTATCTGGTGCGTGCGGCCGGTTTCCAGATTGCAGCGCAGGTAGGTCTGCACTGAGAAGCGCTCCAGAATTTCATAGCGCGTGATGGCCGGCTTGCCCATGCGGTTAATCGCCATTTTTGTACGGGAGCGTGAGTCACGCCCTATCGGCTGGTCAACTGTGCCATTGCGCCATAACTGCCCCCACACGATCGCGCGGTATTCACGCTTGACCGTGCGTGCCTGCAGCTGGCGCACCAGGTGCGTTTGCGCATTCAGGGTTTTAGCCACAACCAACAAACCGCTGGTATCTTTATCCAGGCGATGCACGATGCCGGCACGCGGTACATCGTGCAGCTGCGGCGCATGAAACAGCAAGGCGTTAAGCAAAGTGCCCTCCCAGTTTCCTGCTGCCGGGTGTACTACCATGCCCGCAGGTTTATTAATCACTAGTATATGGTCATCTTCATAGACAATGTTCAGCGGTATATCCTGCGCCTTGAAAGCATGCTGCTCCGGCTTTGCCTGTACTTCAACCACCACACGTTCGCCGCCCCAAACTTTTGTTTTAGAGGTTGAGGCTTTTCCATCAACGGTCACCAGGCCATCTTTGATCCATGCCTGCAAGCGGGAACGTGAGTGTTCAGGCAGCAAACGCTGCAAGGCAACATCCAGTCTTAAGCCGCCTAGGTCATGCGGTACAGTTAATGTGAGGGAATTACTAAGAGATTGTGGAGTAGCGTCTGTCATCGGTTATAATTGGTTATGTTGGGTGCATCTATAAATTTAAGTTTTTAAATCAGACCCGGTGAAAATAAAAATAAAGACGTAGCATATACATGATATGTAAGGATTAATTTTTATGAGCAACGAAGTATGACGACAAAAATTGAATTTATAGAAGCACCCGAAATTCTTAAGGGTGGTTTAGCATGAAGTATATCTTAATTTTAACATTTACCTTGTTACTCAATGCTTGTGCGATTTTCGGAGAGCCTACCGAGCTTGATGATACCAGGGGTTTATCTGCAGAACGTATCTACCAGATGGGTGCGGCAAAAATGACTGACCGGGATTATGCGAAAGCCATCGAGTATTTCACAAAACTTGAATCACGTTATCCGCATGGTAAATATGCAACGCAAGCGCAACTGGAAACCGCTTATGCGCATTATAAAAAGCAAGACCCGGTTTTAGCCGTTGCCGCTGCAGATCGTTTTATAAAACTGCACCCTAACCACCCCAATGTCGATTATGCATACTACTTAAAAGGTTTGGCGATTTTCACCGAGCGCGGCATTATCGAAAAAGCGACCAAGCAACAGGTGAGTGACCGTGACCCGCGTGCGCTGCGTGATTCTTTCATGACATTCAAAGACCTGGTTACCCGTTTCCCGAAAAGCCGTTACGCGAAAGATGCCTCCCAGCGTATGGTGTACCTGTCCAACAGCCTTTCTGAGCATGAGCTGCACGTTGCACGTTACTACATGAAACGCCAGGCTTACCTGGCAGCGGTTAACCGCACCAAATATGTCATTGAAAACTACGCGCAATCACCTGGCGTTGAAGAAGCGCTGGTGATTCAAATCAGTGCGTACGACCTGCTGGGTGTAGAAGACCTTAAAAATGACACGCTGCGCGTATTGAAACAGAACTACCCGGACAGCGCCCTGCTGAAAAAGAATGCACCAACCGACGAACGCGTCTGGTGGAAATTCTGGGAAAGCATGTATTGAACTAATCGTTGAAAATGCAATCATTCAATCAATGAGATACTTTAATAAACTTCCGGGATTTATTAAAACACCCTCAGGGATTGAATGGATTCTCCTGAGAAAACTACCTTTAATCTTTGCGGCGTGTGCGGCAGCACCAGTCACTGCGATACTACTGCTTTATTTCGGCAACCAGACACTTGATCCGGAGCAGCTGAAAACAATCTACCTGTGCCTTGGCATACTGTTCAGTATTTTTTTCTTTGTGGGGGCAGCCGCAATCGGCTGTATCGTGGTCATGATCATGAAAGGGCCCGCTTATGTCGCAGACCCCTATGAATTGCCTAAAGAAAACAAAAAACTTGAGCAATACCCGAATAGATAAACTGCCATCATCCGGCCATTGCCTGCTCTACCTTGATTAACGCTTGGTAGCTTTCCTGCTTTTTTCTTCTACATCTTTCTTGGCTTTAAGTTCCGCACGCTGCGCAGTTTTACGGCGGCGCATACTTACGATACCCTCACCCGGCTTGCGTTTATCTTCATCTTCAGCAAATGGATTGCTGCCCTGCTTATACTGCACACGCAACGGCGTGCCTGAAAGCTGGAAAGTTCTGCGGAAGGTTTTTTCAAGAAAACGTGTGTAGGCATCTTTTACGCCATCCACATGGCTGCCGTGAATAACAACGATAGGCGGGTTGCTGCCGCCCTGATGGGCATAACGCAGTTTAGGGCGTATGCCTTTGCTGATAGGCGGCTGATGCTGCTGCAAGGCATCTATCAGCACTCTCGTCAGCTGCGGTGTTGCCAGTTTTGCAAAGGCGGCTTTATAGGCGATATCAACTGACTTAAATAATTCCGGCAAACCTTTTTTACGCAATGCTGAAATATAGTGGAACTCGGCAAAATCCAGGAACATTAATTTGCGATCGATCTCGCGTTTAACCCAATCACGCTCATCCTCTTTGAGGCCATCCCATTTGTTAATAGCCACCACCAGCGCACGACCGGCATCCAGTATATAGGCTGCCACATGCGCATCCTGCTCGGTGATGCCTTCCTGTGCATCCACCACCAGAATCACCACATTGGCGTCTTCAATGGCCTGAATCGTTTTAATGACAGAGAACTTCTCAATCGCTTCAAACACGCGCCCACGCTTACGCACACCAGCGGTGTCTATCAGCGTATAGTGTTTTCCGTTTTTTTCCAGGTCAATATGAATGGAATCACGTGTAGTGCCCGGCTCATCAAACGCAATCACACGCTCTTCACCCAGCAGCGCATTCACCAATGTAGATTTACCCACATTCGGGCGCCCGACAATGGCAACCTTAGGGATTTTATCACCGGTATAATCTGTGGTCGGCTCATCTTCTTCTACCTTGAAGTTCGCCAGGGCTTCTTCGATGATGTCACGCACGCCTTCACCGTGTGCAGAAGAAATAGATAATGGATAGCCTAACCCTAATTCATGGAAGTCGGCACTCACAATTGCCTTCTGCATACCTTCGGTTTTATTCACAGCCAGCAATACAGGGCATTTGCATTTACGCAGACGGTTAGCAATATCCATATCCTGTGGTGTCGCACCCTGGCGGCCATCCACAAGAAAAATAACTGCATCGGCTTCATCAATTGCCTGCAGTGTCTGTTTTGCCATCTCTTTAAGAATACCGTCATCGGTATTTGGCTCAAAACCACCGGTATCAACTACCAGGTAGGGCTGACTGGCACCTAATCCACGGCCATAGTGACGATCCCGGGTCAGGCCCGGGAAATCTGCAACAAGCGCATCCCGGCTTTTTGTAAGTCGGTTAAATAAGGTTGACTTGCCAACATTGGGTCGGCCAACCAGTACAATGGTAGGTATCATATGAGCCTTCTATTTATAGCCTAAGCTAAGGAAACACTGATTCAATAGTTACAAGGGATAATTGCGGCATTCCGTGCGCCTTTGGCGTGTGAATAACGCGGTTTACCGCGAATATTCCACGGACACACCCTTACGGGTGTACTACATCCTGCTTGCCCTATTAATCAGCGCTTCCTGAAATGATTCTTTAATAATCTGATCAAGCTAAGTTATTGATTGAGTTGCGGTTGCATGGCAGGTCAGGGTAAAAAACCCTGCGCTGACTCAACTGCCAATTATTTGATTTGCAGCGCGTAAACACCGCCATTGCGTGACTGTGCCAGCAATGTACTACTGTTAATTAATACCATCTGCGGCATAATCTGCTCCGCTCCGGTTTTTACACGCGCACTGAATGCGCCATCTTCACGGCTCAGGAAATGTACATTCCCTTCAACATCACCGATGGCGACCAATGATCCCATGGCTAACGGCGCAGTAAGCTGGCGGTTTTTAAGCGTACCCTGGCGCCAAAATGTTTTGCCGGTACTGTAATCAAGTGGCCGTTGGTTCTATCAACAGCCGCGATGCGTCCTTGATACGCAACTGCGTACACCAGTGGGCCATCGACAACCGGCAAGCTGGTAATGTCTGCGATACGCTCGATTTCAGTAACGCCCTTGGGCTGTGCAACAGAGGCTTCCCACATCATCTTGCCATTATCGGCACGAATAGAAACCAGCTTACCTCCAGCAAAACCGGCGTACACCGCGCCGCTGTCAACCACCACACCGGCACTGCTGCGCAAACTCAACGCTGGGCCGGTACGATCGTAAACCCACTTGCGGCTGCCGTCATTCGCATTAATGCCGTAGATGCGGTTATCACCGGTGCGGACAATGACCAGCCCGTCAAAATACTTGGGCGCACTTAAAACCTCACTGCTTAATTTTGATTTCCACTGCAGCTTGCCTGAAATATCATAAGCATAGATTGAGCCTTTTTGCGTACCGACAACAACCAGGCTGCCGCCTGCACCTACACCGCCGGTCAGTTTCTCGCCGACATTGATACGCCATGCCTGAGCACCGTTCGTCACATCCAGTTTAGCCAGTTCGCCCTCGGCACTCGCAACGTAAGCATAGCCGGCTTCTACCGCCGGCGTAAAATCATAAATACCGGTGCTACCAAATTTAGCCTGCCATAGCACTTTCACACTGGCTGTTTCCTTGATTTCAGCCAGAGGCTCGGGTGGCTCTGCCGCTTCACGTCCAAAAACACGTTCAGACAAGTCGGTTTTCAAATCCGTGATCGTGCTGCAGGATGCAAGCAGCAACAGGCTGCTCAACAGCAGCAGTAATTTTGATTTTTTAATGAGTTGCGTCAATTTTTAACCTAAAGCCTCAAGTTTTTGTTGGGTCAATACGTGATATTTGCCCTGAGCGTCCAATTTAGTCAGCGCATGCTCATAGGCAGCTTTTGCTTCGGCTTTTTTGCCCAGCGCAACCAGAACATCGCCTTTCAGATCAGAGAACAAGCCATCAAAACCTGCATCATGCGCTGCTTCCAGCAATTTCAGCGCACCTTGATAGTCTTTTTCTTCCGCCAGGATATTGGCTAATTGCAAACTCGCAATCGCACTTACAGAGGTTTCTTTTGCGTGCTTGATCGCCCATTCCAGTTGTGATTTTGCACTTTTCGCATCATTGCTGGCGTAATTTGCCTTGGCTGCAAACAATGCGGCACGACCGGCATAAGGAGTCGATGCATACTTGTCCATAATAACGGCGGCTTTTGATTGAATGGTTTTCACATCTTTTTCATCCGCCACTTGCAGCGCCTGGTATTCGGTAGAAGCCTCTACCGACTGCTTGCCCTGATAAATATTCCAGCCCTGATATGCAGCATAAGCCACCACCAAGCCCAGCACGGTATTGCTGACCAGTTTGCCGTAAGTTTTCCACCAGGCTTTTAATTCATCCAACTGCTCTTGTTCTTCTAAATCGTATGCCATTTATATTCCAATCTTATGTAAATCTTTTGATACACTGTACTTTGATAATAACGCTAAATCAAATAGTTAAAATTACGTTTAAATTATCCGTTAACCGCTCTTTTGCCGGGGATCGCCGCCAGCAAATTCTGCGTATAAGCATGAGCTGGCCGTGCATAAATGTCGGCCACCGCGCCCTGCTCTACAACCTGGCCGCGATACATCACAACCATATCATCCGCAATGTGCCGCACTACACGCAGGTCGTGGCTGATAAAAATGTAGCTTAACGCCATTTCCTGCTGCAACTCCTTTAACAGCAGTAATATCTGCGCCTGGATCGATACATCCAATGCAGAAACAGGCTCATCGCATACCACCACCTGCGGCTGCAACACCAAAGCCCGGGCAATGCCGATGCGCTGCCGCTGCCCGCCCGAAAACTCATGCGGATACTTCTGCATATCGGCTTCAGCCAAGCCAACACGCTTAAGCATCGCCAGTACTTTCTTCTGCTGTTCCGCCGCATTACCCATACCATGTATCAGCAAACCTTCACCGACAATCTCCCCCACGCGCATGCGCGGGTTAAGTGAGGCAAACGGATCCTGAAACACCATCTGCAGGTTTTTACGCATTTCCCTTAATGCAGACGGCTGCAATTTAGCCAGATCCTGGCCTTGAAACAGCACTTCTCCGCTATCCAAGGGTTGCAATTGTAACAGACAACGTGCCAGCGTGGATTTACCGCTGCCAGATTCACCGACTACCGCAAGTGTCTTGCCAGTACTCAAGCTGATACTGACATCATTTAATGCTTTTACCTGCGTAGAACCAAAGCCAAACCTGCCGCTTCGCTGCGTATAGGTTTTAACCAGGTTGCTCGCAATCAGGATATTTTCACCCATGTATCGCCCCCACGGCAGCGGCTTCTGCACCTTCGCCAGCCAGCCATGCATAATCAATCGGCTTCAACTCTTTTGCGCCTTCCGCATCCGGCACACATGCCAGCAACGCTTTTGTATAGGGATGCTGCGGGTTGCCCAGCACCTGCTCCCTGGTTCCGGCTTCAACGATTTGCCCCCTGAACATCACAACGACATTGTCGGCAATATCGGCTACCACCCCAAAATCATGGGTAATAAACAGCATGCCCATATTCATACGGGTTTTAAGATCACTCAGTAACTTGAGGATTTGTGCCTGTACCGTTACGTCCAGCGCGGTAGTCGGTTCATCGGCAATCAGCAGGCTTGGTTCGCATGCAATGCTCATCGCAATCATCACGCGCTGACGCTGCCCACCGGATAGCTCATCAGGATAACTATTTGCACGCTCAGGCGGAATGCCTACCATATCCAGAAGGCCGGCAATCTTGCTTTTCAAACGCTCGCCCCTGAGGCCAAGGTGCGTCGTGAGGCTCTCCCCGATTTGGTAGCCTACAGTCAAGACCGGATTCAGTGAAGTCATCGGCTCCTGGAAAATCATGGCAATTTTATCACCACGCAGTTTACGCAGGCTTTCATCATCCAACCTGGTCAGGTCAGCAATACCTTGGTCGGTATCATTGAATAAAACTTTACCGTTATTAAGCTGTAACTGCCTGGATAGCAAGCCCATGACCGCCAGCGCTGTCAGGCTCTTGCCACTGCCTGACTCACCAACCACGCATGTGGTCTTTCCGATTTCAATGCTGAAACTGACATCATTGACCAGCAGACGATCCGGCATCTTTTTGGATGCAATGCTTAAATGTTCTATCTGCAGCAAAGGCAGCGATTTTGCAGCATTACCCGTTTGTAAGTCGTCCGTCATATGCACCCGATTGATGTGTAAAACTTACGCTAGCAAGATTAAGAAAACTTCAAGATTCAAAAAAACTTATTTAAAAAAACCGATTCAAAAAACTTCAATATTGGTAAAACCAATATTGATAAAACCTGAGAAAACCTTAAGCCCGGCTTGCCAATATCAGCGCAACGGCTTGTTCTAAACTGCACTGCACCTGCTCAGGCTTGCTATCAGGCTGCGCTTCAAACTGCATAGGCTTTAATGTCACCTGCTGTGTATTCACTTCGTCATCACCTAAAATCAAGGCATACCTTGCCTGGCTTCTATCGGCTTTTTTCATCTGCGATTTAAAACTGCCGCCACCGGCATGCAAAACGACTTCTACCCTGGCATGACGCAGCCGCTCGGCAATTGCAAACGCGGCAGACTCTGCTAGTTCACCCACATTCACCAGGTAAACATCCGGTGCATCTGTCGCCGTAACGCCATATTCCTGCATCAGCAAAAACACACGCTCCAGGCCAATACCAAAACCGCAGGCTGGCGTTGCAGTACCACCCAGACGTTCTACCAGGGCATCGTAGCGGCCACCGCCGGCAATCGTGCCCTGCGCGCCCAGCCTGGTCGTAACCCATTCAAATACGGTGCGATTGTAGTAATCCAGGCCGCGCACCAGGCGCGGGTTGATTTTATAGGGCACGCCCGCCTCAGTTAACCTTTTACACAGACCGTCAAAATGTGCGCGGGTTTCATCACCCAGGCAATCTATGAGTTTTGGCGCAGCTTCACACATCGCCTGCATGCGCGGGTTTTTGGTATCCAGAATGCGCAGCGGGTTGCTGTGCAGCCGACGCTTGGCATCTTCATCCAGCAAATCAGCGTGCTGCTCAAAATAGGCGATCAGCACATTGCGGTATTCAGCCCGCTCATGCGCATCGCCGATGCTGTTAATCTGGAGCTCTACATCCTGGATGCCCAGCTCGCGCCACAGCCTTGCCAGCAAGACGATCTGTTCAGCATCCACCTCGGGCGTATCAAAACCGAATGCCTCAACGCCGATCTGGTGAAACTGGCGCTGACGGCCTTTCTGCACGTTCTCGTGGCGAAACATCGGGCCGCTGTACCACAAACGCTGCGGGCCATTGTAAATCAGGTTATGCTCAACCACAGCACGCACGCAGCCTGCCGTACCTTCCGGACGCAATGCCAGCTTGTCGCCGTTGAGCGCGTCTTCCCACGCATACATTTCTTTTTCTACAATATCGGTATGCTCACCGACACTGCGTACATAAAGCTCGGTTGGCTCCACCAGCGGCATACGGATATTTTTATAGCCATATTGCGCCAGAACCCGGCGTGCCGTGTCTTCCAGCTTGAACCATAACGGAGTTGCTTCAGGCAGTATGTCGTAGAAGCCTTTGATGCTTTGAAACTTAGTGTTACTTTGAATTTTATTGCTCATGAATGTTTAATGATTAACTTTATTTTAAAACTGATGTATTAAGCGCCTGGATAGGGATTACTTTTGCAGTGGAATTCACGCGCAGCTTACCGCCTTCGGCATAATTTTTCTGTACGTACTCTTCAACAATCGCCTGAAATTCCTGCGCGATATTGTCACCCTTCAGTGTTACCGTTTTCTCGCCATCGACAAACACCGGCGCAACCGGCACTTCACCGGTACCGGGCAGGCTGATGCCGATATTCGCGAGCTTGGATTCACCCGGACCATTCACCACACAGCCCATTACCGCCACATTCATGGTTTCCACGCCGGCATACTGGCTGCGCCATACCGGCATCTGGTTGCGCAGGTAGCTTTGAATCTGCATTGCCAGCTCCTGGAAGTAAGTAGAAGTCGTGCGGCCACAACCCGGACACGCAGTCACCAGCGGCGTAAATGAGCGTATGCCCATGGTTTGCAGGATTTCCTGCGCCACCACTACCTCTTTGGTACGTGATTCATTCGGCTCCGGCGTCAGGGAAACGCGGATGGTATTACCGATGCCCTGCTGCAGACATAAAGCCAGTGCAGCCGTTGAGGCCACAATGCCTTTTGATCCCATGCCGGCTTCGGTCAGGCCTAAATGCAGCGGATAATCGCAACGCGCAGCCAGCTCGGTATACACCTTAACCAGATCCTGCACATCACTTACCTTGCAGGAAATAATAATCTGGTTCGGTGATAGCCCCAGTGCCACCGCCTGCTCGGCACTCTCCAATGCAGACTGGATCAGTGCTTCACGCATGAGTGCATCTGCACTCAATGGCGCTGCGAGCTTGGCATTGTCATCCATCATCTGTGCCATTTTGGCCTGATCCAGGCTGCCCCAGTTCACGCCGATGCGTACGCATTTCTTATAGCGGATAGCGGCTTCTATCATGTATGCAAACTGCTCGTCACGTTTGGAGCCTTTGCCTACATTACCCGGATTAATGCGGTACTTGGCCAGTGCCTCAGCACATTCAGGATACTGTGCCAGCAGTTTATGGCCGTTATAGTGAAAATCGCCCACCAGCGGTACATTGCAGCCCAAAGCGTCCAGCCCGCGGCGGATATTGCCTACCTGGGCAGCTGCCTCAGGTGAGTTGACGGTAATCCGTACCACTTCAGAGCCAGCCTGCCACAGCTCGTAAACCTGGCTGATCGTCGCAGCGGCATCCGCAGTGTCGGTGTTGGTCATGCTTTGCACCACTACCGGTGCCGGCACGGTGCCGTTCAAGCCACCGCCGACAGGAATATGGCCGATCATGACCTGCAATGTGTGACGTGGCTTAATTTGTATAGACAAACTCAACAGCTACTCCAAAGTAATACGTGCTACGTTATCTTTAGTACTGGGGGCAAGATCAATATCCTTACCGCCAAAATTTAATTTGGTACCGCTCGCATTGCCGATGACCAGTTTTAGTGGCGGCACTGCATTGATGGTTTCCTGATCCCCGCTGCGTGACACTTTTTCATAAACCACTTTGCCGGATTTATCCGTCACGCTCACCCAGGTTTTTGCGGTAAAAACCATGCTGATGGTTTTATCGACAGGTTTAGCCGGGCTGACGGCTACCAATGGCTGGCTCGCTGCAATCGGCGGTGCCAATGGTTTCAGGTCAGCCTGTGTAACGGTATCCAATGGTTTTACATCGGCAGCATTAGTCGCAGGCTGCGCGGCGCTGTTCAAGGCAGCATTGGGGTCTGCCTGCAAATCAGGCACGGAAACCGCAACTTCGGCCTCACGCTGTGCAGCCGGTAAAGCGATTTCCGGCAAAGGTTCAGCCGCCGTAGCCGGGACTTCCGCAACGATTTCCGGGGTTTTATCAACCGCAACCACCGAAGTTTTAGGCATGTAATCCACATAAAACAGCCACGCAAGCAAAAACAGCAGCACCAGGATACTGGCCAGCATATATTTCAGCCAGGGCAGGCTCTCTTTTGTGAGCTGCACCGGGCGCATGGATGAATGCACAGTAATGCCACGGTCTGCCTCAGATGCCACAGACTGGCGGTAGCTTGCCAGCAAAGGTTCTGCATCCAGCTCCAGCAGCCTTGCATAGTTACGGATGAATCCGCGTGTGATCATTGCATCGGGCAACAGATCATACTGTCCGTTTTCAAGCGCATTGATCTGCTTGACACTGAAGCGCAAATTATCAGAAACATCCTGTACTGAAAGCTCTTTGGCTGTACGCGCAGCCTGCAAAACCTGCCCCAATGTCGCCGGCTGGCTCTGTTGCTCATTACCCGTTGTTTCTTTTTCCATTCCCTGTAATTCAGCCATAACGATTCCCGTCCCTACTTGCCGCTAGCCAACAGCTTTGCCTGTTCTGAATTAGGATATTGGCGACGCAGTTGCAGTGCATAACTGGCTTCATCATTTTTGGTGCCCAATTTGCGCGCAATGAGTATGGATAGCCATAGATTCTCGGGCGTTGGCTGGCTTAATACCGCATTCTGCAAAGTAGCTTTAGCTTTAGCCGCATCATCACGGTTAAACTGGATCAAAGCTAACTGGTACGCCGCAACAGAACTCAGCGGCTCCAGTTCCAGAGCCTTTTGCAGGTAAATTTCGGCATTTGCGACATCCTGCTTGCGCAGGGAACAGATGCCGGCATTGGTGTAAGCAACCGCCGGGGTCACATACAGCGGATTCCTGACGGCGGCCATAAATTCTTTAATCGATTCATCAATCCGGTTTCTGGAACACAAGAAACTACCGAAATTATTATGGGACTCGGAATTTCCGGGCTCGATCTGCAATGCTCTCTTGAAATTCTTTTCTGCCTGGTCATCCTGGCCCAGCGCAGCATTGACCAAGCCCAAGCCGTTATAGGCCAAACCGTAATTAGGGTCAATTTTTGCGGCAATGGAAAATTCTTCCAGCGCAATATCCAGCTGTTTCTGCTGGTAATAGGCTGCACCGAGGTCGGTATGGGAACGTGCGCGATCTTTGAGGTTCCGGTCAGCGGCTTCCTGCTGTTGCTGACTGGCGCAACCGGCAACGAATATAGAAGCCAATACGATTAAACCTGATTTACCAAAACTCAACTTCTTGTGACCGGACGCTAAAAAAAGGGAACCTATAAAACTGATCATGCTCATGTAATCGCCTCAATTGGAATTCGCTTGGAAGTACGCTTTGTTTTATCCAGCACTTTACCAGCTAATTGACCGCATGCGGCATCAATATCCTCACCACGGGTTTTACGTACCGTCACAACATACCCAGCCTGCATCAGAATGTCACGGAACACCCTGACATGGCTAGGTTTGGAAGTTTCGTACCCGCTATTGGGGAAAGGATTGAAAGGGATTAAATTAAACTTGCAAGATACATTCTTGACCAGTTCAAGCAGCTGGTGTGCATGCTCGACGGTATCATTGACGCCATCCAGCATCACGTATTCAAACGTGACAAAATCACGCGGCGCTTTTTCAAGATAACGGTTGCAGGCAGCCATCAGCTCTTTAAG